>Ga0208949_1000021_pt1 | contig 79118 bp, 65 predicted proteins | sample AOAMet1_03_M0_10_2_FD_188231 | JGI IMG/M metagenome (GOLD analysis project Ga0208949, IMG submission 188231) | Ammonia-oxidizing marine microbial communities from Monterey Bay, California, USA - CAN11_03_M0_10 (SPAdes) | ecosystem: Environmental > Aquatic > Marine > Intertidal zone | place...
CCCGCCACTATGGGCCCTAATATCAACCTGAGTCCGCGGCTCAATTTCATCGAATTTATTTGAAAACAGCCTGGTAGGGCAAATGATCAGAAATGTAAAGGCCAAATTTAATGTGTTCATCAGCACACGCCCAGTCCACTTCAACATCACCCCGGTAAAGGATATAATCGATTCGCTTGGCGCCGGCGATAGCTTCCGTCAAGAATGAGGAATATGTTCCAAACTCTTTCCGACAACGGTACTTAGCGCTGGCATACGTGTCCTGTAAGTCACCCATTGCCATCAGATCCTTGATCTCTGGCGCATCGGGCTCTGCATTGAAGTCTCCACATACCAATGTTAAATCATCCGTCCCTAGCCCTGACCAACCGGCCATCAGAGCAGCTGAACCCTTGCGAGACCATTCCCCCACATGTGACCAATGACCGTTGAGTACGCGCACAGTTTTCTGATTTTTCCGGTCAAAAAGCACCACAATGGTCACCAATCTTGGCAGATCAGCATCCCAACCTATCGAACCCTTCTCGCTGGGATCAGTGGACAGCCACTTGACTTCACCGCGAAGAAAATCATACCGTTCACGATTCCAGAATATTGGAGTCGCCTCTCCATTGCCATCCGCATCGCGCCCTCGACCAAAGGAGTCATGTTGACCGAGGCGTTTTTGAAGGTCTTCGTATTGGTTGGGAAGAACCTCCTGCAATGCAACGACATCAAAATAGCGCACTGCGTTGGCGACCTCATCCCTGCGTTCGTGCCATTTCAACGTGTCACTGGGATTGTCATAGCGCACATTAAATGTGCATACGCTCGTCTCAGAGGACTGCTGTGCATGCCCATTCATCGGATTGAATGCGGAAAGCATAGCGAACAACTGAATCCCAATTCCGAAAAACAACTTATGCGATTGCATCATGGAACGAATATACCGACTGACTGGCATTACCTTTGCGTTGTGGGCAGAGAAAGAAAATTCCGAAAGAACGAAGCACTCATCCTCGATGTTGAAGACATCGCATTTGGAGGAAAAGGCATCGCACGAATCACAACAGACAAAGGACCCTTTGTGGTGTTCATCCAAAATGCCTTTCCAGGGCAAAAGGTGGAGGCCAGGGTTGTCAAGTGCAAATCAAAGCACGCAGAATGCAGACTCGAAGAGGTGATTCAGCGATCACCCTCAGAAGTTGACCATGGGTTCCAGGAAATCCCCGGAGCACCCTATGCGCGCGTTCCGCTTGAATTGCAGCACAAGACCAAGGAAAAGACCGCTCTCGATTTGTATGAGCGCATTGGAGGAGTCGATGACGTTCAATCCGTGTACGAAGGCTTCATTGCCTCGCCTAAGAATTGGCACTACCGGAATAAAATGGAATATAGCTTTTCGGCCATCGTACACAATCCAAAAACCAAGGAGAAAGAGGACGGTTTTGGTTTTGGTTTTAAAAAACGCGGGACATGGTGGGCCGTCGAAAATCTCAATGGCGATTCGGGATTGTACGACGCTCAAGTCGAGAATTTCATGCCCACGCTGAGGGGTTGGTTTGAAGAAACAAACTTGCCCGCATGGCATCCGCCAAAGCGCGAAGGATTCTATCGTTTCTTGGTTGCCAGACGCAGTGAGGCAAATGAGAAGTTACTCTTCAACTTGGTCACCAGTTCAGATGGATTGGAATCATTTGACCGCCAAGCATTCGTGGAATTACTCAAATCCGAATTTGGCGAACGTCTACAAGGTGTGATCCATACAATCAATGACGATAAAGGAGATCGCGTAGAAGCGAGGTCAGGCGATTCAGAGCTGGTTTATGGAGAAGCTTTCATTACAGAGACCCTGCACGAGCTCAATTTTGACATTGAGATGTCCAGCTTTTTCCAAACCAATCCAGCTTGCGCCGAACGCCTGTATGCAGAAGTCATCGCAGCGGTGTCGGCTTCGGATAATGCCAGCACCGGTTCCAAACCATTCAATACGGGAGAGTATATCATGGACCTCTTCTGCGGCACAGGAACCATTGCACAAATGCTCGCTCGGCACACTGGAAAAGAAATCATTGGGGTCGACATTGTTGAGCAAGCCATCATCGATGCCCGCAAAAGTGCTAAAAACAACGGCACTGAAAACGTTCAATTCCACGCAGCTGATGTGGGGAAGTTCCTTCTGGAGTTCCCTGAATACAAGGGCCGAATCAAATCCATTGTACTCGACCCTCCTCGAGCAGGCATCTCACCAAAGACGCTGAGAAAAGTCATCCGATTGGGCGCAGAACGTCTGGTTTATGTGTCATGTAACCCTGCGACCCAAGCAAGGGACATTGTTACGTTGAGGGAATTCGGATATGAGCTGAAACGTTTGAAATTGGTGGATCAATTTCCGCATACTGCGCATGTCGAAGCCATCGCCGTTTTTGAAAAGAACTTGAAAGCATCGAACTTAGACGAATGACCTCCACACGCATCCTTGAGTCCGAGCAAATCGAACGGAAAATTCAACGCATCGCCCGACAGATTGCGGAAGAATTCATCAACGCCCAGAAGATTCATCTGATCTGCATCGCTGGCAATGGCGTGCCCGTGGGAAATCGCATTGGCACAGCTTTGCAAAACATTTGCGATGTCGACATTGCAATGAGCACACTGAAAATGAATAAGTCTGCTCCATTGGATATGCCGATTGTTTTAAGCTCAGATCTGAGCAGCCTAGCTGGCGCAGAGGTTGTAATCGTGGACGACGTGCTGAACTCAGGGAAAACTCTGATGTACGCCGTGCACCACATCTTGAGTGCAGGACCCAAGCGAGTGGCCACTGCCGTATTGGTTGACAGAATTCACCGCTCCTTCCCCATTCGCGCTGATTTTTGTGGCCTGAGTTTAAGCACGAATCTCAAAGAGCACATTGACGTGACGATCAGTGATGAGTGGAACGAAAAAGATGAAGCTTTGCTTAAGGACTGAGGGCTCCTTTAGTCAGAACCAGATTCACTGAGCAACAACTCCCAACGCTCGAAGTCTTCCTTGCCAGGCTCCTTCAAAAGGCGTTCGTCGGCATCTGCATAGCAAGCATTGCGAGAAACCCAATGCCTTTTCACTTCCTCGGCAGATTTCTTCACACCATTGGCATTCATCAGGAGCGGTCGATGTGGAGCATTCGTGGATGCGAATAAGCGTTCCTCAATCACTTCAAAGGGCGGACTCAAATGAACCACATGTCCTTTGGATTTCATCCAATCCAATGCACCTGCAGTGCAGGGGGTTCCACCACCGCATCCAATGACTCTGATTCCTTCGGAAACGACCAAATGTTTGAGCAGCCGCATTTCCATCACCCTGAATGAAGCTTCTCCCTCTTGGTCAAAAATTTCTTCAATGGTCATGCCCTTGTGCTGTTCAATGGCCCTGTCTAAATCCACGGTTTCGAAACGGTTCATTTCAGCCATCTTTAGAATCGCGTGACTCTTCCCAGAGCCCATATAACCGATAAAAAAGACCACGGATTTCATGTGCCATGAATGTTGACACGAAACATGGATTCTTCATTGAAAAATCCTTCCAACGTATCGCCATCTTCGACGCGGCCTACACCAGCAGGTGTTCCGGTAAAAATCACATCTCCCATCTTCAATGTCATGTACTTTGAGACATGCGCAATCAACGCATGAACGTGGTGGGTCATATGCAACGCTGAGCCAGACTGCACTTTTTCACCGTTTTTCTCGAGATAAAATGGAACAGACTCCCAGCCTTCAGTGAACGAATCGACCGGAAACCACTTCTTGCTAATGACCGCAGAACCATCAAATGCCTTGGCCTTCTCCCACGGGTGACCATTTGCCTTTGCTTCGGCTTGTATGTCGCGCGCTGTAAAATCAATCCCCAAGGAAATCGCATCAAAATACCGATGCGCAAATTCCGCTTGAACAGCCTTGCCGTTGCGGCAGATTCGAATCAATAATTCCACTTCATGATGAACATCTTGTGTCCAGTCCGGGATGTAAAAAGGGTGACGATGAGCCAAAATAGCGCTATCCGGTTTTAAAAAGAACAAAGGTTCCTTGGGCACCGAATTCCCCAATTCTTTGGCGTGTTCAGCGTAGTTACGACCGATGCAAATGAGCTTCATAATGAGTGAATCAGATACAAAGATGGCACACAGCCCTCGTCATTCCACATAAAACCGAATCTCAACCCGACGATCAGAAGAGAAATGTGTTGAATTGCGCTCCTCACCAAAATAATTCAACAGGACCCGATGACTCTCCAAACCACTTTGTAAAATGTAGTTCCGGACTGTTTGAGCCCTGCTTTTTGACAAGGTATGGTTCAAGGAACGCGCGCCAGAAGGGTCAGCATGACCGGTGCATACCACGCGGATTTGTGGGTGCCGACATAGCAGTTCCATGACTTCATTCAACTGAAGCTGCGCATTCAAATCCATCGAGGCAGACGCCGAAGAAAAGGGAATATTGACCGCCTCCGGCAGCCGAAGCTGACTGAGGGTGGCATCTGTTGAAATTGGCAATAAAACCGAGGTGGCGATAGGCATCACCCCTGACGACTCCAACGAAATGATTCGTCTTTCTTGACCCTCAAGCAAATATAAAATGCGCTCCATCCAGTATGTCAAATCCTGCGCATCATTGCTCGGCCAAACGGAACGATCCTCCGTCGAAATGGCTCCCGAGCTCGCTGATGACAATTCCAATGCCATTGAAGGAAGCGGTGTATTGGCATCCAATGTTAGCCAATCAAGCACAGGATCATCACCTTGAACACCCGAATTCTCTGTTAGCAAACCCTTCAATGATTCAAATAAAGCGGCATTGACACGGTAGTTCAATTCCATTGCCAACTGCATTTTCAATTCATCCAAACCACTCTGGACAAGCACATACCACTCCTCTTCTTCTGATAGGTTTTCTGCCATTCGCCAGCGGCGTAAATCGCGATGATCCAAAGAAGAAACCTGCTCAATCAGCTCTTTGATTTCATCAGAGAAACCACCCTTGATCCATGGTGCAGGGAGAGACTGAAGACCCGCGACCTCCTGAACAATGCGTTCAAGCCTTCGAAAGACAGCCGTTTCTGATGTTTTCCATTGCACGCGGCCCATATCCATGTCCACAGCAACAGCACCATCCAAGTAGAACCCCATGTTTTCCAGCATCAAAGCATGTGATCGTTTCCACATCTCTGACTGAGCGAAATCTTCGTTCGCATCTTGAGCACCTAGTTTCCCTCCAGCGGTCATTAGCATGAACGCACTCAGGCACAACAGGCCAATTCGTCTTACTCGAACCCTCAAATTTATGGGCAACAAGGAAAATGGACTGCGCTCATTCATCCCTGTAAATATCGCTCAAATAAGTTATAAAGACGACTAAAACCTATTTGCCACGGCCTTTGAGGACTGTTAAGACAGTGTAAAATAGAATTTTAATGTCCAATGCGATGCTCATGTTTTCAATGTAAATCAGGTCAAAGCGCAAACGCTGCACCATCTCGTCAACATTCTCTGCGTATCCATATTTCACTTGTCCCCAAGAAGTGATGCCAGGACGGACCTTTTGCAAATGGTGATAATGTGGCGCCCGCTCCATGATGCGTGCAATGAAATGCGCTCTTTCTGGCCGTGGGCCCACGAGCGCCATATCTCCTAAGAGCACATTCAAAAATTGTGGAAACTCATCCAATCGTGATTTTCGCAAAAAACGCCCGACGCTTGTAATTCTGGGATCATCATCCCGGCTCAATTGAGGTCCTTGGGCCTCAGCGTCCGTGTGCATCGTTCTAAACTTGATGATTTGGAACGGTCTCCCATGCCTTCCTATTCGTTCTTGTAAATAGAAAACAGGTCCTTTGCTTGTTGACTTAACCATCAAGCCAATGACGGCAAATAAAGGACTGAGTATTAGCAAGGCAAAGATGCTAACGGTCCAATCCAACAGCCGCTTGATAGAGCGCTGCCATTGCGGCATGATTTCTCTATCGATTTCGATCAAGGGGGCGCCATAGATGCTTGACATTCTCACAGAGCCACTCAGGATGTCATAGATGTCGGGAATGATTCTAATTTCGACGAGCGTTCCTTCAAGCGCATTGAGAATGGCCTCAAGATTGTCACGATCTCCGCCGCCGATGGCAATGATGACCTCCTCAATTCCTCGGTCTGCAATGACGCGTTGAATCTCGGTCACTTTTCCCAAATTGGGCAAATACCGATCCAAGGCTGTATCTACCCCATTTACCTGTATGAACCCAAGGAATCGATATCCAGCGTCTTTGCGCAAACCCTTGATTTCCTCGTACATGCGCACTGCACGCTCGTTGCCACCTATGATCAATGTTGGAAAACTCCATTTACCTGTATGGATTTTCTTCACTGTGCGTGTGGTAATGACCAGGCGGCCTAACAGTGTCAATGTCCAATGACTCGCTGTTAGCGCACTCAAAGACGCATAATACTGGCGATAGCTCTGAATGTTGTCATCCAGCAATAAACCAAAAAAGATGACGAGAACGCCAAGTGCAGTGGTCCATGTTACCTGTCCAACTTCTAAAATTCGATGACGCTTTAACGGCTTCGAAAACATCCCCGCCATGCCATGCAAAATCAACCAGAAAGCAGGAATGATTGCCAATCCCAAAAGGTATTGACGGTCAGCCAGTGCTTCGGACCAATCCGGAGCGCCTATTTCTTCAATGACGACTTTTCGAAAGACGTACAAAACCGACCATGATATTGCAGCGGACGACCAGTCCGAAATCACATACGCCAATGTGAGTAGCCGCTTGTTCATGGGTAACGGACCAGCTTAAAATTATCAACCACAACGGTAGTCGTATCCTGCGAACCATCATAAATGGCATCCAACAAAATCTCATACTGGGTGGCATCAGGCGTACTTCTCACCATCGGCCCAAGATCCAGATAGATTTTATTGGGACTCATATCCGTTGATTTCAAAAGCAGGATGGGATAACGCTGCGCCGTTTCATCATTGGCCACCCTCAGACCAATCCAAAAGGGCTGATCGCATGCATAGTCCAACTCCAACCAAACCGGTCCAGAGGTGGTGAGGTTGAACTGCTGTTCATTGGTGTTTGAGGTCAAAACCGCTTCGGTTGCAGACAATTGAATCAAACCACTTCCGTCACCTTCAAGCACCCAATTGAGATCTTCGGTGCGCGCTATTGAAGCAGTGCTTGTTGAAGACTCCTCGAAACGATTGGATGTCTCAAAATCCTCGGCATTGATGATTTGGGCTAGCTCTGTGTAGCCCAACTCCAAGTTTAAAGTATCCTTTCCCCCAAACTCTAAATCGGGGATGTAGGTGAAAGCTTCGTAAAATGGATACGGTTGACGCGTTGATGAGATGGCATTTGCCCGAATGCCAGCAGACAAAATCAGCTCGGGATTTGGCCCCAATGCATCCGGCGAGAGCGGAATATCGGCGGGAAGAGGAAACGCACCCAATACATCCGTGGAGGAATAGACCCACACTTCCTCAATTCGACTCGATGATGTCCCCTCGGTTTCGTCCGTCTCGATCGACATGGATTCTACATGCAAAACAAACGGATCGCCCTCCCATGAATCGATGCATCCCGAAAGGGTAAAGCACAAAACCATCGCTGCAGCGATGTATGAAGTGGATGAATGAAATGGCAAAAAGGCGAGAGTCAACTGGAAGTAAGGTATCGTTAGCGACGGCTGCAAAACTAAAGCTTCGCCTACGTCATGCAGCATTGTTAACGGGCTGATTCTCTCCTTCGTATCTCAGGTTTCAAACAAAAAAAATGAGTTGTCCACAAATGACCTCAATCTGCACACTGGACGCAGCTTGTTGCACCGGGCATCAACAGAATGCGCCCCATTGGAATTCGTTCACCACAGCTATGGCACAAGCCAAACCGATCCTCTTTGAGCCGATCAAGTGCACGAAGCAGATTTCCCCGTTGCTTCTCCACCTGCCGAAGCGCAGCCTGGTTGACGCTCCTGTTGTTGATCGCATCCATTCGACTAACACGTCCGATGGCATTCTCAGGTGGAATAGGCTTGGTAAGCTCCCGGTATTCCATGATGCGTTCATCCAATTTCACCAATTTCATTTGCACCTTTTCCTTGAACTGTGCAATTTCTTCTGCGCTCCAATGCGACATATTTATCCGTTTTCCTTCAAGGTACGGTCGGGCGCAAGGCAATCAAAACAATTCAAATCGTTAATTTTGTGGCATGAAATTTTTCATTGACACGGCCAACCTCGATCAAATTCGAGAAGCCCAATCCCTTGGAGTACTGGACGGAGTAACCACCAACCCATCGCTGATGGCCAAGGAAGGCATTTCAGGTGATGACGCTGTCAAGGCTCACTATGTAGCTATTTGTGAAATTGTTGACGGTGATGTGAGCGCTGAAGTCATTGCAACTGATTTTCAAGGCATGATTTCCGAAGGACGCGTTTTGGCTGATTTGCATGCGAACATCGTTGTCAAGGTGCCTGCAACAGCTGATGGAATTCGAGCTATACGTTGGTTCACTGACCACGGCATTCGCACCAACTGCACGTTGATTTTCTCCGCCGGACAAGCTCTCCTAGCTGCAAAAGCAGGAGCAAGCTATGTGAGTCCATTTGTCGGAAGATTGGACGACATCAGCAGCGATGGTTTGCAGCTCATTGAAAAAATCCGAGTCATTTATGACAACTATGACTATGGGACGGAAATCCTCGCAGCAAGCGTGCGTCATACCATGCACATCATTGAATGCGCAGAGATTGGTGCTGACATCATGACCGGCCCACTGAGTGCCATTATGGGACTGCTAAAGCACCCGTTGACAGACAGTGGCTTGGCTCAGTTCTTGGCTGATCACGCCAAGGCCAAAGGCTAATGCTCCTGCGCATTCACCCGGAAAATCCGGATGAACGAAAGATTCGTCAAGTCTGTGCTCTGTTGGAGCAAGATGCAGTTATCATTGTTCCGACAGACACGGTCTACAGCATGGCGTGCATTTTAGGTTCTTCCAAAGGCCTTGAACGTCTTGCGCGACTCAAAAACATCCCTCTAAAAACAGCTCGATTCAGCATCGGATGTTCTGATTTGAGTCAGCTGTCGTTGTATACTCGACCATTGAGCAGCCCGACATTCAAAGCCATGAAGCGAGCCTTCCCTGGTCCATACACGTTCATTGTTCCTGCCAACAACAATGTACCCAAGTGGTTCATGGGCAAGCGAAAGTCCATAGGCATCCGAGTGCCAGACAACCGCATCTTCAGCGCAATCGTTGAAGAGTTGGGCAAACCACTCGTCGTGAGCTCAGTTCGGGATGAAAATGAGATTCAAGAATACACGACTGATCCTGAACTCATCGCTGAACGATTCGGCGCAAGTGTTGATGCAGTCATCGATGGAGGGTACGGAAAACTTGATGCTTCTTCGATCTTGGACTGCACAGGGGAGATTCCGACTGTCATTCGAGAAGGACTTGGGCCTACCGACGAAGTGCTCTGATTTACTGGTCTTGAGCGCGTGATGCGAGCATTGGAACAAATGCAAAATCACCGTGCTCCTCACGCACAAAATCCGCTTCACTCTTGCGGGTGAGGGTAAACATGCGCTGGGTATCTCCCTCTCCAACAGGAATCACGAGTCGCCCTCCTATCTTCAATTGCTTCAGCAAAGCCTCAGGCACTTCGGGAGCTCCGCACGTAACAATGATGCCATCAAAAGGAGCGAATACCACTTTTCCTTTGTAGCCGTCACCGTAAAACAAATCCGGTTTGAATCCCATCGATTCCAAAAGCGGTCGAGCCTTTTCAAAAAGATTCCGTTGGCGTTCTATGGAGAAGACCTTGTAGCCCATGGAACACAAAACGGCGCATTGATAACCGCTACCCGTCCCAATTTCCAATACCTTTTTTCCTGGTCCGAGATCCAGTAGTTCAGTCTGTTTCGCAACGGTGTGCGGCTTACTGATTGTTTGGCCTGATCCGATTTGGAACGCTTTATTTTGATATGCAAATTGTTCAAAGGCGGAGGACAAGAAAAAGTGACGAGGCACCCCGTCAATCGCTTCCAACACTTCCTCATTGCTGATTCCGAGAGCGCGTAGCTCATCAATCATTTTCCTTCGTTGGCCCTTGTGCCTGTATTCGTCCTTCATCACGCAGTGAAATTAATTCAGCGAACGGTTTCCTTCTAACCAATTTGAACTTCTTTTTGAACGTGCATTGTGGATTCAATGTTAGTCGAAAGCACGCATGTGAGCAACCGAAGATCGACAGGCAGAAAGTACTTTTATGGCATGACAAAACACTGGTTCACCTGCAAGGTAAAATACGTACGCCACGATGCCGAAGGGGCAGAAGTAAAAGCCACCGAATCTTTTGTGCTTGACGCTTACAACTATACTGAAGCCGAATCACGAATGACTGGAATCTGTGAAAACGAGGGAATTCGACCGTTCGAAATTGTGCAAATCACCAAATCCAATCTCTCTGAGGTCATTCGATTTGATGATGCCGATAAGTGGTTCAAGGTTAAAATAGCATTGACAACCCTGGACGAGCAAAAAGGAGTCGAAAAAGAATCCTACCAACATGTTCTGCTCTCGGCCCAGGATGTTCGTGATGCTTATGACAAAGTTCAAAAGCACATGTCAACTGTTGGACTCGGCTTTGTCATTCCCTCCGTTGCTTTCCAGAAAATAACGGAGGTATTCCCGCTGGAAGAAGAAGGTGGATCGCATGCTGTGCAGGGAGCACCAGAGGGTTCATTCACGGAAAGCGATGCCGAGACTGAAGTTCTTCAGGAAGCGTAAAGCCATTCCCAAGCGCTGTGATACGCGCCGGATTGTTCAGCACGTTCAATCAATTGATGGTAGAACGAATCATTGCCTAATGTGGCACCGTCTCCCACCATCAGTAAATGATGTTTTGCTCGGGTCATGGCCACATTGGTTCTGCGGTACTCCTTCAAAAAACCAACGGCACCTTCGGCGTTGCTCCGGGTCAGAGAAATAACAATGGCGTCGCGTTCTTGGCCTTGAAAAGCGTCCACTGTAGCAAATTCAATGCGATCGCGGAATGATGCGTGGTTATCCAACCCCTCAAACTGCCGTTGCAACTCGACCACTTGGGCACGGTAAGGAGCTATAACTCCCACTTGAAAAGAAGGACAAGCCTCCAAAATCTCAAGGGTTCGTTGCAGAACAAATTCTGCTTCAGCTGCATTCATCGTACTCTCGCTTCCCTCCTCCTTTTCCTCATCAAACCCACATCCCGAAGAATCAATAAAGGTCCAAGGACTTCGAAGGATTTCAGGAAGTGTCTGAGTGGGCAGGCTTTGCGCGGCGCGCAATCTACCTTCATAGAACCAATGCGATGATGGCGCCATGATCTCGGGGTGCATGCGGTACTGCTCTGTGAGCATCGTCACACTTCCAGCGCAAAAACTCGAACGCATAAAACGCGCCAAAGCACTTTCTTCTAGTCCCATCGCCAAGGCTTGGGAACTTTTGATGACAGGAGGCAACTGATGTGGGTCACCTGCCAAAATGCACCGGCTGCTCTTTTGCATCGAAATCAACGCCGCCGGAAGCATCGCTTGACCCGCTTCATCAATGACAACACAATCGAATTTTTCATCAAGCAACGCCTCATTGGCTGCACCGGAAAGAGTTGCGCAGACAACATCTGCATTTCGCACAATGCGCTCTGCGATGAATCGTTCCAATGAAATAGCTTCCCGTTCAAGTGATTTCGCCTCTTGACGCGCTGAAGCACGATCTGCCCGCTGATCACTTCCGAAGTTGCGATGGAATCGATCAACGATTTGCCAAGCCTGTTTCGAGCGCTTTCGCAGATCACGCACTTGCTTGTATTCCGAATCAGCCTCCACTAAGGCATCCAGTCCATGCGATTGCACCTCATCCGAGAGTCTCATAGGATGACCGATTCGCACCGCCATCACTCCACGTTTTGCACATCCAGAAACGAGCAAATCTACCGCAGCATTGCTTGGTGCAGTCAATAGAAGTCGTTTCCTCTGGCGCACCATTTCAACCACAAATGCCAAAACAGCAGTGGTCTTGCCCGTGCCCGGAGGACCGTGCAGCAAACTCAGCGCTGGGCGCATCAATGCCCGCTTCAGCCATTCTTGTTGGAGCACATTTAACGAATCCGATGTTGCACTAAACTCTGCTTCCGAAAGCGTTCCATCGCTCGGCATCGGAAGCTCACCGCACCCCATGAAGGCATCTCGTACAGCTCGTTCAACGCCATCCTCTGTATTGATCCAATGATTCAGAGCATGGGCCATGCGTCGATAAGTGCGGTCATCGGAACGTGCATCCAACGTCCATCGCTCATGCATTTCTGCACCCGACAAAGGGCTCCCATCTAAAATGACATCCATTGCTGTTGCATTCGCCTTGCGCACAATGCCAATCCGAACAGCATCTTTGGATTTCGGCGAACCCATTTCATTCGCTTGGTACAATGAAACGGGGGAGCCAGCTCGAAAAGCACCCACTAATCCTGCATTGTGCTGCATTTTAACCTTCAAACGCACACGCCCTCCGAAAGTGAAATCTTGATCTTCAATGGCAATCGGAGACCACGTAACACCCTCGGCCCGGCGGATCCTAAGCGACTTGCCCTCTATGACAGCAGAGAGGCGCTTCTCCTCCTCACGTTGCTCAAAAATCAGGGCCTCAGCTAACCTTCCAAGTTGTTCGATGGATGTTTTCAACCTCGCGTTTTTTGAACGAAATCAACGCACCAACGTAAACGTACCGTTGATGTATTTGTAGCCTTCACCTTCGTCAATGGTTTGCCCATTGACATCATTGATGACCAACGCTGAGCTTGCTCGTGCAATGCCCAAAACGTAATAATATGTGCCTTCAGCGGCCTCGTCTGGCGCCGGTTTCCAACCTGACGATTTACCGAAATCGTTGCTCGTATACATCAACTGTCCCCAGCGGTTGTAAATCCGAATGGTGCTGCCATTGTATCGGTCGCTGTTTAAACCTTCGACATAAAAAGCATCATTCAAAGCATCCCATTGCCCTGGGCCATTTGGTGAAATCACATTGGGAATGGTGAGCTCACAAATTGCTTCTTCTACTTCGAAGTAACTCGTAGTGCTCCATGTGCAAGGAGGCGCCATGGTCACGAGGACTTCGTAATCCCCGGCTTCTTCGGCGTTGAACGTCGCAGCTGTTCCAACTGTTGCTCCACCGAATTGCCAATCATAGACGTAGTCAGACTCATTGGAGCCTAAATCAATGAAACTGAGCGCCACCAATTGAACCGCATCATCTGGACAAACCTCAGCTGTTGCCTCAACTCCTGTAGGCGGTGGAATGAAATCAACCGCGACATTCTGCGTCACTTCGCAGTTGTCCAAGTCCCCTCCTGTGACAGTCACCATTAAAGTCATGACGGTGTCCTGCGTCAGGCCATTCACACTCACGTTTGCCCCATTGCCATTGACCAAATCTGAGGGCGTCCAATCATATGAATAGTTGAAATCTGGGTCTTCGTTGAGCACATTTCCTTGCAAGGAAACTGGTGAGCCGCAAAAACCTTCAGGTGTCTCTATTTCTACTTCAGGACCTTCCACCACCGTAATTTCTACGTCCGCACTGTAGGTGCAACCGAAATTATTGGTTGCCGTGTAAGTGAATGTGCCTGAGTCAGCAGCGACCAGTGTGATCTCGTTGCAATCTTCGCTTTCGTCATAGATACTTGGGCCACTCCAAGAGGTACTATCGCACCCCATTCCAAAGACAGGGGTGAACACGATGGGCTCCGGGTAAAGCTCCGGATTGAAATTTACATTCCACTCAAAAATGTATCCGTCGTCTGCTCCCCATGCATCGCAAACCTCTACCTCCCAAGTTCCATTCAACGGGCATCCTTCAAGCAAATTGAAGGGCTGGGCTGATTCATAGTCACCTGCAGGCAATTGGCCTGTGGCGTTATCTGCCCATGTGCCATTCGTCGCGAGAGGTGACCAAAAATAATCCCAACCTGTTCCAGGTCCCGTGCCGTCTCCTTGATCAGGAACTCCCAGGTTGGTGCCACCACCACCCTGTTGATGTACAGCAAGGCTTTGACCATTCGGGCAAATGAATGTGATGGTCAAATCCCCCATAAAACTATGTTCAAAGTTGATGAATAGATCAAGAATATCTGAACTGGCATCTTCAACGATGGCTCCTGGGGAGAAGGAAGTAAAAGTCAGTTCGGCATTGAAACACTGGGTTTGATCATCCGGAATGAACAGCCCCTCTCCAAAGTCCCCTGAAGGCTCTGAATCGTAGGTCGTCCCTTGAACCACACCATCAAGTGGAAACAATTGACCTGAACAAACGGTGGCATCGATGGATGTGCCACTCCAGTCAGGCTCTGTCGAAACCAAAACGAGGTGGTCGACTAAATTGTTATTGGAGCAACCATCAGGCTCGTCGTCTGAAATGTTATCATCTGCAATGCTCAGCTGCACTTTATAAGCCCCCGGAGCATCAAAGGCATGGGAAACAATCGCGCCGTCATCGAGCATGACCCCATCAGCAAAATCCCATTCCCACGAGACGATGTCAAAACCATCTGCTGATGTTGAACCGCTCGCATCGAAAGTGATTTCCTCCCCCACGCATGACAAGTGAGGCAGCGATTCACCACTTTCTACGATGGCAAAGGGACGCTCACAAGGGTAACCACAGCTCATTTCAGCCACGAAATTTCCAGGCCCCGACGCATCGGACGTGAAATGCAACGTCAAACAACCACCAGGATTATCCTCCGATGCGAACAACTCCAAACCTTGCAAGTCAAAGTCCATGTATGCACCCAGCAACGGTGCGCTGTCATCAGGCCCATCGTACACCTGCATCAAGTCGCCTTCACCGAGCGCAGCAAGGGCAAAATAAAGGGTGATGATCGTCTCTGGAGCCTCGGGACATATCGTCATCGTGATGTCCTCATTCGGTCCGTAATCGCCGGCACTCAAACCCGTGTCAACGAGAAAACCCTGGCACGTTTCGAGATTGCCATTGCTGATTGGAGTTTCTTGTGCAATGCCTTGGAAAGAAGCAAAAATGCAAAGTAGAGGCAGGACAAACGCTGCGTGTAGTGATTTCGTTCGCATGGCTTTATCGGCTTTGATCAATTTTGGACGCTGCCTGATTGACTGAATATCGCTGGTAGAGGACTTCGCAGCGATTCAAACCAATCAAGTGAAAAGTGCGTTCACCTGAAATGGACCAGTACTGATGACGTTCGACGGATGGCTGAATGCTCAAATCGAGCGGATTGAAGTTCGTGGCCTCTAGCAATGCGGCGTCCGATGAATTCAGCGGAATGGTGCCCAGCTTGGTGCCGTCTACAATCTGCCATCCGTGCTCCAACCACCAGGCCATGCGAGACTCATCGTCTTTCCATGCATCCCAAGTTACTGCCGGCTCTGCAGAAATCACCGTTTGTGAAAGTGAATGAGGATTACCTGCAGACAAGGAAAATACTGGGTATGCAGCGAGCATAGAACAAATCAATACTGAGAACATGTGAATTGGTTTCAGGGTATTCAGGTGTAAAGATAAACAACCCAAAGCAGTCTAAGGTTGCACAAGAATCAGAGGATTATGAACGGTTGCTAAAGATTTTATAGCACTCACAATGGCAGGATAAAAAATCTGTCTATCTTTGCCCCCCCAAACGAGGGAACATGACTCCTTAGCTCAGCTGGTTAGAGCATCTCACTTTTAATGAGAGGGTCCTGGGTTCGAGTCCCAGAGGGGTTACAAAAAAGAAGGGTGTCATTGGCACCCTTTTTATTGCACTGCCCAGGTGCTGAAATTGGTAGACAGGCATGGTTGAGGGCCATGTGTCCGTTAGGGCGTGCGGGTTCGAGTCCCGCTCTGGGCACTTTGCACCTACCCGGGTGGCGAAATTGGTAGACGCGCAGTCCTCAGAAGGCTGTGCCTTCGGGCGTGCTGGTTCGAATCCAGTTCCGGGTACTTTCTCTCGAACAACTCCTCCAGCACCGCAGAAAACGGAGAAAACCGCTTTAAAATGCCCTCGGCGCAACCTTGAGGCTGTAAATGAGAAGTTTGCGCACCTGATTCTTCGAGTTACCAAAAAAATGGCAAAGCAAGCCGGAAACCAAGTGTATCTTGCGACCGTGGTATCCAACAATTCCATCAACGCACAATCCATCATAGAGGGGCTTGCTCAAGTGCAGCGACCTCTATTGATCAGTGGTCCTTGCAGCGCAGAGTCAGAACAACAAGTGGTTGGAACTGCATGCGAAATTGCCAAGCGCGGAGCGCACATCTTACGGGCTGGAATATGGAAACCACGGACCCGCCCCAACGGATTCGAGGGCAAAGGGGCTGTTGCACTTGAGTGGATGGTGAATGCGCGAGAGGAATCTGGACTTCCCATTGCCACAGAAGTAGCAAACGCACAGCATGTAGAAGCCTGCTTAAATGCTGGCATTGATGTCATGTGGATTGGAGCTCGCACGAGTGTGAGTCCATTTGCTGTCCAAGAAATTGCGGATGCACTGAAAGGCACCAATGTTCCCGTCTTTGTAAAGAACCCAATGCATGCCGACCTTTCATTGTGGTTAGGCGCTATCGAACGCGTTCGAAACACAGTCGCCGGCCCCGTCTGGGCCGTTCATCGTGGCTTCAGTCAATACGGCCAAAAGGAATACCGCAATGCCCCCATGTGGGAAATCGCCATTGGTCTTAAAATGGCCCTGCCCGAATTGCCAATCATTTGCGATCCAAGCCACATTGCTGGCAATCGATCCCTACTCCTTCCAGTCGCTCAAAAAGCGATGGACTTGGGAATGGAAGGCCTGATGCTCGAAACACATCCCAATCCTCAGGACGCACTGAGTGACGCAAACCAGCAACTCACTCCAGCTGCCTTTGGTGAATTAATCGACTCTCTTACCATACGCAGCGCTTCAGTTCCTAAGATATCTTCTGCCGATCTCTCCGCATTGCGACTTCAAATGGATTCAATCGATGAGCAAGTCATTGAATTGCTGCACACGCGCATGGACCTTGCACGTGAAATTGGCCTTCACAAATGGGAAAATGGAATGACCATTCTTCAAATGGAGCGGTGGAAGGAAGTTTTTGACACCCGAGAGAAGTGGGCCGCGCGAGCGGGATTGAGCCCCGAATTCATTTTAAACTTCCTTGAACAGGTGCACAAAGAAAGTATTCGAGTGCAAAACGAGGAAATGACCTCGAAAATGAATAGGTCATAACTAACTGATAGTTAGTTATTTGTGATTTTTATCGCATTTTTTTTTAATATTTTGAAACTAAAATTCAACTCCCTACGTAAAGGGAGATGGTTTTGGTTTTGCCACGCTCGATATGAGCGTTTATGAATCAGGCGATTTGGTGAGAAGGGGTCCCTCAACGGAGGGGCCCCTTTGATTTTTTAAGGACTTTTTTGAAAGGGCACTGGTGGCCAAAAGTGCTTAGGAGTGCTTAGGAGCGCTTATCAATTCTAGTCATCATGTGCAACCACATCGACCGACTCAGTCTCGCTATCAGCGGCAACAATGCAATTAGAAGCGAAATTCCTGTTGTCAAGAACAGCGTCACATCTTCGAAAAAGGAAAATTGAAGCAGCCCCCACCAATCAAAACACATCAAAGCAACCAACACTGCCACCCACAAAGCAACAGTCAATCCATAAGACACGTAAGCTGCTCCAAAGTAAAATCCTGGTTCTCTCAAGAAATCTTCCCCGCAAACAGGACATGCATTTGGCATGGACGTGATGTGCTTCCAGTGATAGGCTTTGGGTGATGAGAAAATTTGACCTTCACGGCACCTTGGACATTGCGAATGAATCATCGCAGCCAGTCCCGTTTTTCTTTTCTTGGATCTCATTTCAAATTCTGCATCGTGACCAGCCGGTGGTACATCCCGTTGAGATCCATCAGATATTCGTGACTACCCTCCTCCACAATTTTACCTTGATCCATAACTACGATGCGATCAGCGTGACGAATCGTACTCAGTCGATGAGCGACAACCAACGTCGTTCTCCCCTCCATCAGACGGTTGATTGCTTGCTGAACGGCATGCTCTGATTCGGTATCCAATGCAGATGTCGCCTCGTCCAACAACAAAACAGGAGGATCCTTGTGCAGCGCCCTAGCAATGCTCAGCCGTTGTCGTTGCCCACCGCTCAACTTGTTCCCTCCGTCCCCTACAGACGACTTCCATCCTTGATCAAGATTTTCGATGAATTCAAGCGCATATGCAGCATCCGCGACTTCTTTCAACTCTTCTTCATTCTCGCCGCCTTCATTGGGACTTCCCAACGTGATGTTCTCAGCGACGGATGCATTGAATAAACGAGCCTCCTGAGTAACCATGCCCATCTGTGTTCGAAAACTCACCAATTCAAAAGATTCTACGGGAATACCATCCCAAGTAATCTGCCCTGCAGAGGCATCATAAAAACGAGCGAGAAGATTTACCAGTGTGGTCTTGCCCGAACCACTTGGTCCTACCAAGGCCACGGTCTCACCCCTGCCAATGGTCAAATCAATCCCATTGAGAACTGCGTGATCACCATACGCAAATCGAACGCCTTCAAATCGAATTTCTGCACGCAGCGGTTCTGCCAACTTCACCCCAGCATCTGTCATTTCCTCTGCAGACAATATCTCTTCCAAGCGCTCAAGCGAAGCTGAGCCCTTTTGGATTCGGAACCAGCCATCACTGATCGAGCGGGCAGGTGGAATGATTTGAGAAAAAACCACGAGATAGCCGATGAACCAGTCGCCGGTTAGGCCACTGGACCCTTCCAAAACGATTCGCCCTCCAAACCAAAGCAATGTGGCCATAACGCCCAATGAAACAGTCTCAGACACCGGCGAAGACAAATACTCGCGCTTATAAAGCCGTCGCATCAATTCAAAAAAGCGATCGTTGGATGCAGAAAACTTGCGCTCAAATTTCGTCTCAGCGTGAAACGCTTTGATCACCATCATCCCGCCAAGTGTTTCTTCCATAATGGAGATCAAGCCTCCAAGCTCCTCTTTGCCTCGCTTCGCAGCATGCTTTAAACTCTTGGCTATTCTGCTAATCAAAAAGCCGCTAACTGGCAAAAAAAGCATGGAAAACAAGGTCAACTCCCAACTCAAGTAAAACAGCGTTCCCAATGAAACCATTATGGAGATCGGCGATTTAAATAAGATTTCAATCGTTCCGATTACGCTGAATTCAACCTCCATCAAATCATTGGTCATTCTGCTGATCACATCTCCCTTTCGAGACTCGGTGAACCAACTCATTGGCAACCTTAACACTTTCGAGTAGAGGTTATTTCGCAAGTCACGGCTTACTCCCGTGCGCATGGTTGCCAGGCTGTAAAGCGCGAGATATCCTACCGCATTTTTTAAAATCGTGATGCAAAAAATTCCAATACAGATATAGGTCAAAGCCCGCGAGGCGCCTACATCAAGGACAAATGCGTCAAAATAAGCGCTCCACTTCTCGATACCACTGCCTGCGGGCATCTCTATCACTGACTGGGTTTCCTCACCCGACTGGAAAATAATGCGGAGAAAAGGAACGACACTCAAAAACGTGAACAAAGACAGGAAGGCATTCAACACATTGCACACAACGTTGACCACCAAGTTGAGCCGGTAATTCGCCAAATGCCGAAAAAGGTCAATGAATCGATTCAATTGCTCAATCTTTTAAAGTGTCTACCAGAGCGGCGGCCGATCCCGTATAACTCCACGGAGTGAGCATTTTCAATTCCATCTTTACCGAATCTTTCACGTCGAGGCCTTCGATAAAAAGGGCAATTGATTCTGCATTGACCACACTGTTTTGACGGGTTAAATCTTTCAAGGCTTCGTAGGGCTTAGGGAATCCTTCTCGACGTAAAATGGTCTGTATTCCTTCTGCAACGATGGCCCAATTCGCCTCGAGATCAGCTTTCAACTTTGATTCATTCAACAGAAGTTTTCCCAGGCCTTTTTGCAGTGACCCCAAAGCGATCAAATCGTGCGCCATGGGCACACCGATGTTGCGAAGCACCGTCGAGTCGGTCAAATCGCGCTGCAACCGACTGATCGGTAACTTCTCCGCAAAATGATGCAACAGCGCATTGGCCACTCCAAAGTTGCCTTCTGCATTTTCAAAATCAATTGGATTCACTTTGTGCGGCATTGCACTGCTCCCCACTTCCCCCGCTTTAATTCTCTGTTTGAAGTAATCCATGCTGATGTATGTCCAAGCATCCCGACTCAAATCGATGAGAATGGCATTGATTCTTCGCAGACAATCGCACCAAGCTGCTAGGTGATCGTAGTGCTCGATCTGCGTGGTGATCTGACTGCGCTTTAGTCCGAGGCGTTCTTCTACGAATTCGTTGCTAAACGCCATCCAATCCCTCTCCGGGTAAGCCGCATAATGAGCATTGAACTGTCCTGTAGCACCGCCAAACTTAGCTGCATACTGGCATCTCTCAAGTTCAGCTAGCTGCACGTCCATTCGATTCACATACACAGCCCACTCCTTACCAAGAGTAACCGGAGAAGCTGGTTGGCCGTGCGTTCTAGCCAGCAATGGTATATCCTTCCATTGCCGCGCTTGACTCAACATGGTCTTCCTCAGCCCCTTCAGCCCAGGCAACAGTATTTCTTCTGTCGCTTCTTTGATGGACAGCGGGATGGCTGTGTTATTGACGTCCTGTGAGGTGAGTCCAAAATGAATAAACTCCGCAAAATCTGACAACCCTAAAAGCTCCATCTTCTCCTTGATGAAATATTCAACAGCCTTTACGTCGTGGTTTGTGGTGCTCTCGAACTCTTTAATCCGCTCGGCATCCGCCTCGGAGAAATCTTCATAAATCCGACGAAGTGGGGCCGCTTGATCAGGTTTGAACCCATTCAATTGTGGCAATGGAATCTCTGTCAACTGCAGAAAATATTCAATCTCCACCCGAACACGGTATCGCATCAAACCCCATTCGGAAAAATAGGGAGCAAGGTGGGCCGTTCGACTTCGATAGCGACCGTCAACGGGAGATATGGCTGTGAGGGCGTTCAACTGCATGGGCTTGATTTCAACGACAAAAATACACTTCAAAACCGCGCATTCCGATGGAACTTCTCAACCAAATCAGCGGCTTGATCAACACGTCAATCGGCACCACTTTTTATCGAAATTCGCCTCATGAAAGAAGATTTTCAAGTCGAAGGCATGACATGCGGTGGTTGCGCAGGCAGCGTTGAAAATACACTCAGCGCCATTCCTGGCATAGAATCTGTCGAAATCGACTTGGCCAGTGGAAAAGTCACCATTGAGTCTTCTGCGAAAGCTTCATTGAATGCACTGCAAAACGCGCTTGCCCCCCTTTCGCGCTATCGCATCAGACATGCTACGAATTCATCTATAAAGGCAGCAACAAAGGTTGAAACAAACGAGCTGTGGCGAAAATTCTGGCCGCTTATCCTCATCGGTTTGTTCCTTCTTTCGGTGTCATTCGTTTCCGCGCTGGAGGCATCGAATCCGATGCAAAAGAGCATGGAAATTTTTATGAGTGGTTTTTTTTTAGTGTTCTCTTTTTTTAAATTTCTCGATCTGCGAGGATTCGTACGGAGTTACTCGATGTATGATCTGCTCGCGAAACGGGTCACTCTTTATGCTTGGATCTATCCTTTTCTAGAAGTGGGCCTTGGATTTGCCTGGGCCTTTGTCGGAGGCACATTTGAAGTAGCACTTTTCACCGCAATTTTGATGGGGTTTGGTGCATTGGGTGTGATTTTAGCTGTCCGCCAAAAACAAGCCATCCAATGCGCATGTCTCGGCACAGTGTTCGAATTGCCCATGACAAGTGTCACTATCATTGAAGATCTACTCATGGTCGCAATGTCCTTGTTTTTCTTAATCCCCTAATGCTTTCACTGCCGCGATGAATATTCACACGATCCATACCGGAAACTTTAAACTTGATGGCGGCGCCATGTTTGGTGTCGTGCCAAAAGCACTTTGGCAGAAACATGTTCAAGTGGACGACAACAACCTGTGCACTTGGGCCATGAGATCCATGCTCGTGGAGCATGGTGACCGACTGCTTCTTGTCGATACAGGCATCGGGAATAAGCAGTCTGATAAATTTTTCAGCCACTATCACCTCCATGGAGACACCTCGCTTGATGGAGAGCTGCGACAGCGTGGATTCAGCCGAGAAGATATCACAGATGTCCTGCTCACTCATCTGCACTTCGATCATGTGGGCGGAGCGGTGGAACGGAACAACAAAGGCGAGCTTCGCCCTGCTTTTCCAAATGCAACTTACTGGACTTGCCAGCGTCATTGGGATTGGGCAATGAATCCAAATCCACGGGAGAAGGCATCCTTTTTGAGTGAGAACCTAACACCATTGCAAGAAAGCGGACAACTTGCGTTCATTGAACGCGGGGGCCGCTGGAATCACACCCCATTTCCAACTGCCTTTCCCGGATTGGAAATCTTCTTCGCTGACGGCCACACAGACAGCCAAATGATCCCGATTGTCCCTTGCCACGGAACAAAACTGGCCTTCATGGCAGATCTTACTCCAGCTGCAGCACACCTTCCAACAGCTTGGGTCATCGGATATGACACGCGTCCTTTGTTGACCATGGATGAGAAGCAACTCTTGCTCGAGCAAGCTGCACGAGAAGATTGGGTCCTGTTTTTTGAACACGATGCCGCAAACGCGTGCTGTCGATTGCAACAAACAGAAAAAGGAATTCGAGCGCGTGAACTTTCTCCTAGCCTCGAAAACTTGATTGGCTAATCGACAGACTGCCGCTTTAATATCGCGCGATTGATCTGCTTGACCAAACCAGGTCCCGCATAAATCAATCCGGAGTAAACTTGGAGCAAAGAGGCTCCAGCATCCAACTTCTCCAATGCATCCTCTGGCGAACAAATCCCACCAACACCAATGATTGGGAACGTTCCTTGCGACTGGGAGTGCAGGTAACGAATGACTTCCGTCGAGCGATTGCGAAGTGGCGCTCCACTCAATCCCCCTGCACCCATGGATTCCACTTTTTCTTTTGACGCCTTCAAGCCGCTGCGATCAATGGTTGTGTTGGTAGCTATCACTCCCGAGATGGTTGTTTCGCTGACCAAGTCAATGATGTCATCCAATTGAGCGTCCGTGAGATCTGGTGCAATCTTAAGAAATATTGGACGCTGGATGCTCTTGGCTTCATTGCGAGCCACCAAAGCCAGAAGCAACTTTGACAGCGGCTCTTTTTCCTGAAGTTCACGCAAACCGGGTGTATTGGGTGAACTCACATTCACTACGAAATAATCCACATATGGATGGAGCGCGTCAAAGCATTTTTCATAGTCCAAAGTCGCATCGGCATTTGAAGTGACTTTGTTCTTTCCAATGTTCCCACCTACCAACAAGCCTTCCGGACGTTGTTTGAGGCGCTCAACCGCAGATTCCATCCCACCGTTATTGAACCCCATGCGATTGATTATTCCCTCATCTGATGGCAATCGAAACAATCGAGGCTTGGGATTACCCGATTGTGAAACTGGCGTAATCGTACCAATCTCCACAAAGCCAAAACCCAATGTTGCCATTTCCCCCAGCCACTGAGCGTCCTTGTCAAAGCCTGCAGCCAAACCTACTGGATTGGGGAATTCCAAACCCGCCACTTCAACGGTGAGGCCTTTGGAGTTTACTGAATACCAGCGCTTCAAGACCCAAGAAAGCCCCGGAATAGAGCAAGCAAACTGCAGCAGTTTCATGGTCAATTCATGTGCGTTTTCAGGCTGAATTCGAAAAATAATAGGCTTGAGGAGAGCGTACATGTCGGCAAAAATACATCCCGAACGAATTAAGTGTGTTGAAAAATATGTGGATAGCGCAATCCGCACCCCCCTATGAACAGAGCTCCCAAGCGGATAGATTTGGTACCCAACGATGAGGAACGCAGGACTATTTAGTTGGATGACGAAGAAGAAGCTCACGGAGGAGCAGGTAGCCACTTTTTTTGTGGAGACAACTTTTGAGACCGTTGAAAATGGCTGGCCCGAAGTCGCGTCCTTCCTAAACGATTGTCCTGGTTTTGAAAAATCACCCACACTCGACCCCGAAGACTACGGACGTTTTCTGATGATCATTGTCTCAGCGAACATTCAAATGATTCCAAAGCATTTCGACAGTGGAATTGACAGGCAGGTCATCCAACGAATTTGCAGCAAATTTGCCCGTTCATTGGACATTGCACCGGAAACATTTGCAAGCAAAGTGAAGCAGTATAGAGCGTTCATGAAGCAAATCAATCAGCCTTCAAAGAATGTGAGCACAGCGATGACGCGAGCGGTATTTTACAAATACCACTTGAATCAATACCAGAATGCTTACTTCAGAGACATGAACACACCTGAACCCAACATACAGAGAGACCTCAAATGCTTGATGGATCACTTCTTGTGGGACTGGGATGCATTCACAGAGTCCTATCGGGTAGTGGCGGCACGTGCCTGATCAGAGCATCCTTTCAATGTCCCTCGAAACGTCTTTGTCCTTGAGACTTTCGCGCTTGTCGTGGAGCTTTTTTCCTTTTGCAATCGCGATGGTAAGTTTGGCATAACCGCTATCTGCGATGAAGCACAGTGTTGGCACAACCGTCACACCGGTGTCTTTTAGTTTTCGCTCAAGCTTCTTTAATTCTGTTTTCTGTAGCAATAGCTTTCTCGGGCGACGCACCTCGTGAGGCGTATAACCCGCATTGGAATACTCTGCGATGTACATGTTGAAAACAAAAAACTCACCGTTCCAAAATCGGCCATAAGCCTCAGTGATGCTCGCTTTTCCCAGCCTGATCGATTTGATTTCAGAACCCACCAACTGCATACCAGCGGTAAACTCGTCCGCAAGAAAGTACGTGTAAGACGCTTTTTTGTTTTTGATTGCGCTGGCCATGGTGCAAAAGTACTCAACCAAAGGCCTCAAGTCTACTACCTTTGAAACATGTTGAAACCAATCCTTGCATCAGCGGACCTCCGAGCCATGCCAAAAGTGGAACTGCATTGCCATCTGGAACTGGCACTGCGCCAACATACGTTGCGTGAATTCGCGCAAAAAAATGACATCGATGTATCAACTGATGCGGCTTTTGCTCAGGCATTTTTAATTCAAGAGCCCATGGGAGAATTAAAGTCCGTCTTGCATAAATTCCTGAATACACGGGACGTAATCCTGAAGGAAGAATGGATGGAGCGCGTGGCCTTTGAAGCCTGCGAAGACATGTATCTGCAGTCCAATGTGCGCATCCTTGAACTTCGGTATGCACCCAGCTTTTTGTTGGACCACCACAAGCACATGGATGCTGATCGGCTTCAGAAAGCCATCATTTCCGGGGTGGAGCGTGCCGAAGAGAAATACCCCATTGCGGTGGGCTTGATCTGCATCCTGCAGCGCACAAAATCTGTCGAAGAAAATGAGATATGGGTAGATTTCGCCCTCAAACCACAGCATCAATTTGTCGCCTTGGACTTAGCCGATAACGAGGTAGACTTTGACCCCGAACCCTTTATTCCACTTTTCAAAAAGGCCAAGGATGCGGGATTGGGCATAACTGTTCACGCCGGAGAACCCAATGTTCCTGGAATTTCCCGCAACATCCGCACGGCAATTGAAAAAATGGGCGCAGATCGCATTGGACACGGACTCCAAGCCATCGAAGACCCAGAAGTCATTGCCTTGCTCATTGATCGAGGCATTCCATTGGAACTGTGTCCCACCAGCAATTGGCTTACTGGAGCCTGCAGTTCCATTGCAACACACCCATTCAAGGCCTTGTTTGAGGCGGGAGTCAAGACCACTGTGAATACGGATGACCCCGGCATCATGTGCACCAATTTGCTCAATGAATACGCTTTGCTAACGACAGAATGCGGGATAGATCTCGCTACACTAGAAGCCTGCAACGCTTGGGCTTTGGAGGCCAGCTTCATCCCAACGACGAAAAAAGAAGCAGCCTGGAACCAACGCTTAAGACCCTGAACAAAATGAAATTCGCTCAAACCACATACCCACCACTCCTGGCAATCATTTGGATGATTTTTGGCATGAATTCCTTGGCGCTAACCCAAGAAAACACCGTCGGAACCATCGCATACGATTCTGAGGCCTACGCCCAAGGCTACACCCTGCTTTACCCACACAATCAACCGCATGCAAGGCTAGTCGACGCTTGCGGGCAAATCGTTCATATCTGGGAAAATGAATCCGGCCGCGTCCCAGGCAACAGCGCTATGCTCTCACCCATGGGCGGAATGGTATGGGCCCACAGAGCTGCAGATGACTCAGGATCAATCATCTCCGCTGGAGGACGAGGCGAAACCATTGAAATGCGCAACTGGGATAACACGCCAATGTGGAGCTACACACTGAACGATAGCACAGGGCGACTGCATCACGACTTTGCGCTTTTAAACAACGGAAATGTGCTGGCCATCGCTTGGGAACACATGGATTCATTGGAAGCCGTCCAAGCTGGACGCAATCCTGAGAACCTTGAAGGAGGCGCGCTCTTTAGCGAACGCTTGATTGAACTTGAGCCGGATGGGAATGGCGGTGCAAACGTGGCCTGGGAATGGCGCGCCTGGGACCATCTCATCCAGAATTTTGACTCCACCAAATCCAACTTTGGAATCATTGCTGATCATCCAAATCGGATCGACATCAATTATGGAACCATCGGAAATATCGAACAAGACTGGCTCCACGCCAATGGCATCGATTACAATCCGCAAACCAATCAAATCTTGTTGAGCGTTCCCAATTTCGACGAATTGTGGATTATTGACCGGGACCAAGAAGATGCCGGACTAGCATGGCGCTGGGGAAATCCAGAAGCATATGCACAAGGTGATGCCGATGACCAAAAATTATTTTACCAGCACAGCGGGACTTGGTTGGATGCACCATACCTGCAAAACTCCCCTGACTTTGGGAAAATAGGTGTGTTCAATAACCGCAATCCCGGAGCGACAGGACCATACTCCAGCGCACACATCATTGATCCCACTTGGCAAGAAGCAGACAGCAGTTATGCCTTCGAAAACGGAGTCTTCTTGCCGTTGGACTTCGATTGGACATGGACCGCATCCGTTCCTACCGATTTTTTCAGCAGCGGCCTTTCAAACTTCGAACGCCTAGCCAATGGGAACAACCTCATTTTGGCCGGACGCCAAGGAGAAATTTTGGAACTTACGACAGCAGGAGACACGGCCTGGCATTACCGCGTGCCTCTCCAAGCTGGAGCCGCTGTGGAACAAGGATCGGAATTGGGCACAAACGCAAACATCCTTTTCAAAGCCCGCCGATATCCGGCGCAATTCCCAGCCTTTTCCGATGTCAACTTAGAGCCTATGGGCTTTTGGGAACTGAACCCACAACCTCTGGAAAACTGTTTGCCATGCGCTCTGGAAATCAATGTCGAGGTCATCGACGGCGAATACGCTTATGCCAATGTAAGCGGCGCTTCTGGTGAATTTACAGTCACCTGGTCATTGTTTGATGTGAACCTCTGCAACGGGGATACATTGCCCTTTTTAGACGAAGACAATCCTTGTCAACCCAACCTCGAACTGCTTGTTCCTGGCGACATCGTCACAGCTGCTGTGTTCGATGAACAAGGATGCGAAGCGAGCGCGACTTTCATTTGGACACTGACAAACGGAGTGGACCAAAATGAAATCAATATACGTGCGTTTCCAAACCCAAGTTCTGGTGAAGTCACCTTGACCGGGTTGCCATCGGACGCATTTTTAACCATTCGCAATGCTGCAGGCAAGTCCGTCTGGGATAGGACGACATTAAATCATTCAACCCTCCAGGTTTCATTGAATCACTTAAAGGCCGGATGGTATTTCATCGAAACAGATGGCGTGCGCATCCCAATCATCCTCTTGCCTCACTAAATTCGCCATATGAATCAGTCGATTATGGTTTCTCATGAGCAAGGTGTTTGCACCATTGCGCTCAATCGCCCGGAAGTCTTTAACAGCTTTGACCAAGCAATGGGTAAGGCTTTTCAGGAAGCACTGGATGCTGCCGCTGAAAATCCAAGCGTTCGATGTGTCGTCGTGACCGGAAACGGACGTGCCTTTTGCGCCGGTCAAGACTTGAAAGAAGTGACGGCACCAGATGCACCCGACTTCACTGATATCGTAGAAAACACCTACAATGAAAGCATTCGTCGCATTCGAAGCATGGAAAAACCCGTCATCGGAGCCATCAATGGCGTGGCCGCTGGTGCCGGAGCAAACATTGCCTTGGCTTGTGATTTGACCATTGCAAAAGCGTCGGTTAAGTTCATCCAGGCTTTCTCCAAAATAGGACTGATCCCGGATAGTGGTGGAACTTGGATGCTCCCTCGTTTGGTGGGCATGCAACGCGCAGCGGCAATGGCCTTTTTTGGCGAGCCTGTTCTTGCCAGCGAGGCCGAAGCTATCGGATTGATTTACAAATCAGTCGATGACGAAGTCTTCGATGAAGAGGTGGCCTCAATTGCTCTGCGCCTTGCAAGCCTGCCAACCTATGGCATCGGACTCACCAAGAAAGCGTTCAATTTAGGCTTGGAGAGCGACCTTTCGACCCATTTAACGACAGAGCGAGATTTGCAAATGCGCGCCTCCAAAAGCGACGACTACGCAGAAGGTGTCGCGGCTTTTTTGGAAAAGCGCAAACCAACCTTTCAAGGAAAATGATGACACAATCTTGGATTAGCAGGGAGGATCAATTGCCCGATGATCATCAACGCGTGTTGGCCTTCATTCCGGGAAACAAAGTGTTCTTGCCGGGTAAAGAGCTTGAATTTGAAATCCGAGAGGTCCTTGTTTTGCATTTTTGCGCCAACCACTTCGCTGGCAATCCAGAGAAAGCTGAAAAACATGGCATACACTTTTGGGCAGGTGAAGGAAGCAGCAATCGATACTTCAACGAGGTAACCCATTGGATGCCCATGCCTTCCGGTTTGACCTTGTGAATCTTCTCTAGCTTGACCGCAATCGCTGCGCCAAGGCAAACATCTGAATCGCAGCCAAACCTGCTGTTTCGGTGCGCAATCGCTGCGTACCAAGCGACACTTCCATTGCTCCCTTTTCCTTAGCAGCTGCGATTTCAGCCGCTGTGAAGTCGCCTTCTGGGCCAATGGCCAACCAGCACGACTCGCCCGGATTTAACGCATCAAATAAATGCAGCTTTTCTCCAATTTCGCAGTGAGCAATGAAGCCTGCGCCTTCAGCTTTCACAAGATATTCCTCCCACAGTATCGACGGCATCAATTCAGTCAGCCAAAGTTGCTGCGACTGTTTTAAGGCCGACACCAGTATCCTGTTCCATCTATCTCTCTTCTCTTTTGTGCGTTCACCGCGGTGCGTCCAAACCGGCTGGATTCGACTAACGCCGTATTCCATGGCCTTTTCCAACATCCATTCAAATCGATCTGAACTTTTGGTTGGAGCAATAACCAAAGTCAACTGCGTCTCCAGCGGAGGAACGCGTTCAATAAGTCGCGTTTCCAGCACACATTCGCGCTTATCAAGCTTCTTCAACGTACCATGGTACCGACCTCCTTTGCCGTCAATCAAAAGAAATTCATCACCTACCGACGCGCGCAACACGCGCACCATGTGCTTCGACTCCTCCGAGTCCAATTGGTGAATGGGTTGCACCGCAGGAGCATAAAAATACCGCATGCCCAAATTTACGCGCAATGCTCGAACCGACGAATCAACGCCTCACAGGCGCTCCAATCAACATGGCAGGGGTTGCAGCCTCTTCGAATTTTTCAAAGTTCGAACAAAACAAATCGGCCAATTTCGCAGCTGCAGCAGCGTACGCCTCACCATCAGTCCACGTCTTAGACGGGATCAGAAGGTCTGAAGGCACCCCAGGGCATGTTGCGGGTGAATTGAGCCCAAACACCTCATCCTTGTGATAAGGAACATGGTCCAATGCACCGTTCATAGCGGCATTGATCATGGCGCGGGTGTAACTGAGCTTCATTCGTTGACCCACACCATAGCCACCGCCACTCCACCCGGTATTTACAAGCCAAATTCGCACGCCATGTTTTTCCAATCTTTCACCCAACATCGATGCATATTCTGTGGGAGGAAGAGGCATGAATGGGGCCCCAAAGCAAGCACTAAAGGTGGCCTGAGGCTCTGTGACTCCAACCTCCGTCCCGGCGACCTTCGCTGTGTAGCCGCACAAAAAGTGATACATTGCCTGGCCATTTTCAAGGCGGCTAATAGGAGGCATCACTCCGAAAGCATCACACGTCAAGAAAAACACATCCTTTGGGTGCCCTCCTTTCCCTGTTTCAATGGCACCCGGAATGTGATGCAAGGGATAAGAGACACGGGTGTTTTGCGTCAATTTTGAGTCGGTGTAATTCGGTGTAATTCCGTCAGCGTTAAAGCCGATATTTTCCAACATCGCTCCAAACCGAATGGCCTGATATATTTGAGGTTCTTTGGCAGGTTCGAGATCGATTGTTTTGGCATAGCAACCGCCCTCCATATTGAAAATACCTTCTTCTCCCCATCCGTGCTCATCATCTCCGATCAAACTGCGATTTTCATCGCTGCTCAATGTTGTCTTCCCCGTTCCAGAAAGCCCAAAGAACACAGCAACCTCTCCATCATCATTGACATTCGAAGAGCAATGCATTGGCATGACGCCATGTACCGTTGGCAAGACGAAATTCATCACAGAGAACATCCCTTTTTTGATTTCTCCGGTGTAAGCAGAGCCCGCAATTAAAATGCACTTTTCCGTAAAATCAACAGCTGTGACATTTCCTTGACGGCATCCGTGAAGATCAGGATTGGCCTCGAAGGATGGCGCACAGATAACGGTCCATTCCGGTGCAGGCACCAATACATCCTGCTCGTCAAGACGAATGAACATGTTGTGCACGAAGAGATTTGACCAGGCTTTTTCTGTGATAACCCGTGTTCGGATCTGAGTAGAAGAGTCGGCGCCTACCGCAGCATCCCGTACAAAAACACTTTTGCCTTCCAAATGTGTCACCATATCCTGGTGCAAACGTTGGAAATGGCTGGACTCGATTGCTTGATTGATGTCTCCCCAGTCCACGGTTGTGGAAGTTTGATCGTCTTTGACCAAGAACCGGTCTTTCGGAGATCGCCCCGTAAATTGTCCTGTCGAAACGGCAAGTGCTCCTGTATCGGTGAGCACTCCTTCGCCCCTAAGCAGGGTTTGTAGAATCAGTTTCGCTGGCGGAAGGTTCCAGTGCGCTCTCGCGACTCCTTCCAGTTTGGCGGCCTCTAACGAGGCATCAAACGGGGTGTTTCCTAGATGTTTCATTGGAGAATTGTTCATTGCATTTCCCATATCAAAGTTAATTAAATCTCGTCTTCGGCTGGCTTCGATCTCCGAAGAAATTGTCTCAAAAACCACAACCAGCTTATTATAAGTGAAATACCCCCTATCGGAGGAGCCATGCGCAAGGGGCCGCGTTCAACCCACTCGGGTTCAAGAGACTCAAGCATCAGTACACCAGAAAAGAGGACGATTCCAAAAACGAGCAATCGCTCAGGCCACGGCCTGCAGCTATTTGACAGCCAAGCATTCCGCATCAGCGTCATGACCAAAAGTCCGAGGCCCATGTACCTCAAGTATTCGACGGCAATGGACCAGCGTATTTGTAAATCTGGATCTGTCAGTGCATGTCGACCATATGCAGCCAACGCAATCGAGAAAGCCACGGCCGCCAGCCCCAATGCAACCCAACTTTCATTTTCCTTGTTTAGAATGTGCACCTTGCAAACATATCTTTGCAGGCTCCCTGCAAACCTGCGTTTTGATTCAAAGAAATCAACAAGGAACTCGAATCTTGCCCACATGCAAACCAAATCAATCTTTTCAATCACCATCGGCCTATGCCTTTCTTGGTTGACACTTTCGATGCAAGCCCAAACCCCTTGGAACTGGGTGTTGCAACAAGGACCAGATGTAAGCATTGAAGGCGATGTCATGCCCCACCCATTTACTGGTGGCATGCGCGCACCTCAATGGTCTCCCATCGATATGGATGGCGACGGTGACGAAGACCTATTCATGTTCGATCGCGACGGAAGCCGCATTTTGGTGTTTGAACGCACCAGTTCAAATTGGATTGAGCGCCCTGATTGGTCTGAAGGTTGGCCTGAAATGCGGCATTGGGTGCTGCTTCGTGATTTCAATTGCGATGGCTTGCCCGATTTGTTTACGGGCTTTCAAAACAACATATACGTTTGGGAAAACACGGGACTGAATGACAATGGAGCGCCTTCATTTGAACCATACGCAACACCTTTGATGGCCTCGTGGGATTTCGGAACTGGCGCGCAAGATTTGCCCGTAATCTGCCCATTTGACGACAAACCTGCCATTTGGGACATTGACAACGATGGTGACTTAGACTTTGTGGCATTCACAGAAACAAGCACGCGACTCTACCGATTTTCCGGACAAGCTGCATGTGGATTGGACTTGGTTTGCACCAACCGATGTTATGCGATGGTGTCAGAAGGAAGTGAAGACAACACGCTGTTCATCGGAGATGATCATGAATGTAATTTCAATGTTGCAGATCCTGAAGGACGGCCAACCAATGAAGAAGAGGCATCACTGAGAATGCACGCCGGTGGCGCAATCACCGCACTTCAACTCGATGGTGAACAGGGACATGATCTGTTGATTTCAGATGTGTCATACCCGAACATCAGCGGTCTTTTTCTGGAAAGTGCCGTCGATGGACAGGATAGCACAGCTTGGGTTGACTATGCCTTTCCTGCCCTCATCAGTCACGAAGGACCTGCCGACTCTGTTGATCTTGAACGATTTCCTGCCGCCTATCCCATTGATGTGGACACGGATGGAGATATTGACCTCATCTTCTCGCCCAACATAGGATTCGAAATTGATGATGATCGCTGCGTGCAACTGTGGACCAATAACGGCACTGCAGCTTCACCTATCTGGTCCCTTGAAGACGACAACTTCATCCAAAACGGCACGATTGATGTTGGGCGTGGCGCCATTCCAAAGCTCGTTGATTTGGATGGCGATGGTGACCTGGATTTGGTCGTGGGAAACAAAGAGCGTTATGAAGGAGTCGCCAATACACCAAGCGCAATTGCATTGTTCGAAAATATCGGAACCAACATTGCTCCTAGCTTTAAATGGAAGACATGGAACGCCATTGACCTCACAGCAAACAACATTGAAAGTGCATTCCCTGCGCTTGGAGACTTGGACGACGATGGTGATTTAGATCTGCTTTTGGGAGATGAATTGGGCTATCTGCATCAATTTGAGAACATTGCAGGTCCCGGTGCATGGCCTATTTGGGAACTTGAAGAATTGTCCATTTCTGACATCAATGGCGAGACCATTGATGTAGGACAATTTGCCGCTCCGCAGTTCATGGACATTGATGGTGACGGTGAACTGGATTTGATCATTGGGGAAAAAAATGGAAGCTTACAGCTCTACTTGCATTGCATCACAGAAGGTGCATCTAGCTGGTGCCTGGCCACTTCAGAAGAAAACGGCTCCAACTGGGCAGGCATCCAAGCAAATCAGCAAAGTGCAATCAATGGATATTCCACCCCTTGCCTTTACCAGGATGGCGCCGGCGTGCACGTTATGATTGGCAACGAATTAGGGGCCATTCAGTATTACGGTGTTCTCAATCCAGCCGCTATTCTTGACCCATTGGTCGAGATCACAAATTCGGTGGGAAACTTCATCCATGGAACACGCTCAGCAGCCTCATTTGCAGATGTCAATGGGGATGAGATTCCTGAAATGCTCATTGGAATCCACAACGGCGGGGTGAGGTGGCATCAAGGAAGTACCACAGGCATTGACTCTGATTCGCAGCCAAGATCTGAATTGGTCTACCCGAATCCAGCCAAGGTCAATTCATTCGTTCGAATCACACAATTGCTTCAATCTGGCGGGTCGCCAAACTGCACAGAAAATGCGCAATGGGTATCGCTCGATGGACGCACTTTAAACGCTATGCCTCTTTCTCCTGGCACATTCGCAACTCCCGGTGCACCCGGTCTGTACATTCTCATGGCCTCACCATGCAATGCACCAGGCCCCAACGTTCAAATAAAGATCCCTGTGATTGTGCTTCCCTGAAATCAGGGTTTCAAAACGGATTGACGCGATCAAGCATTCATACGATCCAACACATCAGCTACGGATCGGACTGCTTTTTCGCTTTCGCTCAACAAGGCTTTTTCATCATCGTTCAACTCAAGTTCGATGATTTCCTCGATGCCGTTCTTGCCCAATTTGACAGGAACACCGATGTACAAATCGTTGATTCCATATTCTCCTGTAAGCCAAGCGCAGACTGGGAAGATTCTTCGCTGATCGCGCACAATGGCTTCAACCATCTGTGCTGCAGCAGCTCCTGGAGCATACCATGCAGATGTTCCAAGCAAATTCACTATTTCGCCACCACCTTTCTTGGTGCGTGCCACAATCTCTTCGAGTTTGTCAGCCTCAATCAGCTCAGTTACAGGAATCCCTCCCACCGTTGTGTAACGAGGCAACGGGACCATGGTATCACCATGCCCTCCCATCAATACCGCCTGAATGTCTTTGGGAGAGCAATCCAATGCTTCTGCCAAAAAGGCGCGATAACGAGCTGTATCCAAAATGCCTGCCATTCCCATCACCTTGTGCGATGGCTTGTTTGCTGCCAAGAAAGCGCAGTAGGTCATTACATCCAGTGGGTTTGAAACCACGATGATGATCGCTTCTGGACTGTGCTCTAGGATGGAATTCGTCACGCTTTTGACAATGCCCGAGTTTGTTGCAATCAAATCATCTCGGCTCATTCCCGGCTTTCGAGGCAAACCACTTGTAATCACCACTACATCTGAGCCTGCAGTCTTCACGTAGTCGTTGGTCGCTCCTATTGTGCGCGTGTCATATAGGTTGATGGGAGCCGTCTCCCAAATATCCAACGCCTTCCCTTCAGCAAAGCCATCTTTGATATCAAGCAAAACGACTTCATTGGCCACTTCTCGTGAGGCTAAGACATTTGCGCAGGTCGCTCCAACATTTCCAGCTCCAACTACAGTAACTTTCATAACGAGTGATTCAATTGGTGATTTCGAGAACAAAACTACAACAAGCCACCCCTGATTCCCTTCTTACCCTTCACAATTCTAAGGATTCCTTTTCCGTTCAAACCGAATACTTCTCGGAATCTACCTCATCGCGAGGGTCCGTTTCTTATTTTCGCTCTTATGACTCAACGAACTCTCCAAAGCACCCCCCGGCTGCTGATGCTTTTGATCGCTCAAATATTTTGGCTGAATTCTGCAATGGCTCAACCCGGACAGGCTGGTAGTGAACTGTGGCCGCAAGGTGAAGCTGGAACGGATTATAACTTGACCGATGCTTCGAACAAGAAAGAAGGACAATGGGTTCGAGTATGGCCCAATGGGAATCTTTACTACATCGGAGCCTTTCGCGCAGGAAACCCTGTGGGCGAATTCACGTTTTTTTATGAGACCGGTGAAGTAATGTCCGAAGTGGTCCAAACCAGCAACGGAAACCGTGCGTTCACCAAGCTATTTCGTCCCGACGGGAGCTTACAAGCGGAGGGGTTGTATTTGACTTCCAAGGAAATGGATGAGAACGGTGAACCGATTCGAAAGAAGCAAGGTGAATGGAAATACTTTGACAAAAACGCCCACTTGCGCCTCTTGGAAAATTATGCCAATGACATCTTAAACGGAGCGACTCAGAAAATCGCAGAACAAGGTCAATTGCTCGAAGAGGGGGAATACCTCCAAGGCAACCGACATGGGAATTGGAAAACCTGGGATGAAACAGGGCTGCTCCTTTCTGAAATTGGTTACGACAACGGCCACTTTCACGGGACGTGCCGTGTGAGCCACTCCAATGGACGCCCTCGATCTATTGGGATGTACAGGGATGGGAAAGAAGCGGGGTTCTGGAAGACTTTTTCAGAAAATGGAACTTTGGAAAATACCCGGCAATTTGAAGATGGCCAGTTGATTCAAGAAATTCATGAAAACGGCAATGTGCTCTTGACGTACCCCGACGGACGACCCCGAGAAGAGTACAATGTCGTTGACCAAAAGAAAGATGGTCCCTTTAGGGAATGGCATGATGCCGGTCAATGGGCCTTGGAAGAACAAGTGGACCCCATTAGCGGTGAGGCCTTTTTTCGACGCGTATTGGACGGTGAGTTGATTCGCAGAGAAGGCGAATATGTGAATGGCATGTTGGATGGAGAGGTTTACCACTTTGATCAAAACAGCCGCTTGCATTTGGTAGAAGTGTATGAAAATGGGAAACTGATTCGATCAGAACAAAAATGATATCGTCCCGAGCCGTGTGGTTGCCAATTGTATGGGTCGCATTGGTCACCGCATTCCACACCAATGTGCTTCAAGGTCAGACTGCGCCAAACCGTTATTGGGTGCAGTTTGAAGGCAAAGAGCAATCCGAACTAGCTGCGGGACATACCACCTCCTTTTCGGTTCAAGAACCCGAACGTTTCTTGAGCGATCGTGCCCTGCAGCGACGTGCCAACCAATCCATTGTGGTGACCGCGCATGATCTTCCCATCGCCCCTTCTTACATCGCAGCATTGGCCGGCATAGAAGAAATTCAAGTCATTCTAAAGAGCAAGTGGTTCAATGCGGTAACGGTGCAATTGCGAGACACCACCTTCGACATCACTACCCTGTTGGACCTGCCCATGGTGTCGGCTGTGAAAAGCGTGGTCCAAACCGGATCCAAAAGGGAACCAATGATTGAAGCGGTCGACGCGCCTGTTGTGCGCACAGGAGTTGAAACAACCGAATCTTATGGCCAGGGCTGGGAACCGCTCGTTCAGCTGCACGGCCAATGGCTCCATGGCTTGGGGTTTCGTGGTCAAGGAATGTGGATCGCCATTTTAGATGCTGGATTTGAAAATGCCGAACATTTGCCCATTTTTGAACGAATGAGGCAAGAAGGGCGCATGCGCTCAGGACTTGATGCGATGAATTCTCAAGGTGGTCTTTATGCGCACCATAGGCATGGGACTGCTGTTTTGGGAACCATCGCTGGAAATCTGGAAGATTCACTCATCGGTACGGCTCCAGAAAGCACTTTCTGGTTGTACCGGACAGAAGACGCCTACAGTGAATACCTCATTGAAGAGGATTATTGGGTGGCAGCAGCAGAGCATGCTGACAGCATTGGCGTGGATTTGATCAATACATCTCTGGGATATAGTCAGTTTGATGATTCCACCATGAACCACGTCTACGACGATCTCAACGGCATCACCACGCGCATATCACAAGCCACTTCATGGGCCGCCGAAAAAGGCATGTTGTGTGTAACGAGTGCCGGAAACAGCGGAAGCGCTCCTTGGCATTTCATCACTGCCCCGGCAGATGCCGAGGGCATCCTAACTGTCGGTGCTGTTGATCTCTCTGGAGAACATGCTGCTTTTAGCGGCTGGGGTCCGACTGCAGACGGACGCGTCAAGCCTGATGTTATGGCTCTGGGAGTTCAAGCAGCCTACCCCTTCGCGGACGGCACCATCCGGAATGGCAATGGAACAAGTTTTTCTTCTCCCATTCTCTGCGGTGTGGCTGCATGTCTTTGGCAAGCATTTCCTAAAGCGACAGCACACGAAATCCGACATGCAATCATTGCGTCAGCTCATCTGGCTGCAGCCCCCAATGACAGCATGGGCAACGGAATCCCTGACATGCGCAAGGCATTCAAAATCCTTGATGACAATGGAGCTGGACAATGGGAAGAAAATGCTGACGAAAAACAACTCCTTCTGTTTCCAAACCCCTCCAGAGATGGAACAATTCGCTGGATATATACGGGAAAAGAGGCCCCTGACCTGTGGCGAATACGGAATGCTAGAGGCCAGTTAACCGCAGAAGGGAGCCTTCCGGAATGGACCACCTGGAACGGTCACCAACAAGGGTGGGTTTCAACAATACAAGACCAAGCTGGGATCTACTTTTTTCAGTTACTCACCGAAAATCGACTGCTCACTACGGAACCACTGATGATAAATCAATAACCGTATTTGCTCTTCCAAAGCGCCTTCTGTCGTTGACGAATTGCATCTTCTTTCGGATTTGAACCTGGCTCATAGTAGGTGAGACCCGCGATTTGCTCCGGCTGAAACTCCTGTCCACTGAATTGATCCAGAGCGTCGTGGTCATAGGAATATCCTTTGCCAAAACCTTGGTTTTTCATCCACGCATTGGGGGCATTTCGAAGATGGATTGGAACAGGAAGGTCTCCTGATTTTTCTACTTCTTCAAGCGCACGTGCAATGGCCAAATAAGAGGCATTGCTTTTGGGACTTGTCGCCATGTAGACCACGCACTGCGCTAAAACAATTCTTCCTTCCGGCATTCCTATGCGCTCAACTGCTGAAAACGTTTCATTGGCCATGACCAAAGCCGTTGGGTTTGCTAGGCCAATATCTTCAGAAGCAGAGATGATCAACCGCCGAGCAATGAACTTTGGATCTTCACCGCCAGCCACCATGCGCGCGAGATAATAAACCGCAGCATTCGCGTCACTGCCGCGGATGCTTTTGATCAACGCTGACGCCATGTCATAGTGTGACTCCCCTTTTTTGTCATAGCGGCTGATCGAATCATGCACCACCTGTTTGACCAAAGCGTTGGTCACCTCTAGGACATCTTCCACCGAATGATCCACCAGCAGCTCCAAAACATTGAGCAGTTTTCGCGCATCTCCCGAACTTGAGCGGAGCAAAGCCTCCCACTCTTTTACCTCAACCTGCAAATCAGAAAACAAAGCATCACTGGCAATCGCTCGCTGAACAATTAACTTCAACTGTTCTTCTGTAAAGCTCTGTAAAACATAGGTTTGACATCTACTTATTAAAGCAGGTATCACTTCGAATGACGGATTTTCTGTGGTGGCGCCGATCAAAGTCACCAAGCCCTTCTCAACAGCTCCTAGCAGGCTGTCTTGCTGAGATTTTGAAAACCGATGAATCTCATCAATGAACAGAATGGCACGCCCTGAAAACATGCCGGACTTGCTCACCTGAGCGAGCACTTCTCTCACCTCTTTCACACCGCTGTTGATGGCTGATATTTGATGAAACGGTCGCTCACTTTGCTCTGCTATGATCCGAGCCAAAGTGGTTTTACCGACACCTGGCGGGCCCCACAAAATCATAGATGGCACCTGCCCTCCTTCTATGCTTCTTCTGAGCACTTGGCCCATACCGACAAGGTGCCCCTGCCCGAGATAATCCTCTAAGGTTTTGGGCCGCATTCGTTCTGCCAATGGAGCCTCAAACATCCTGCAAGGTTTTCTGAATTGAGTTGGTTCGACCGTGAAGCAACATGCCATCCGGACGATCGTGTTTCCAGCGTTTATGCGACCACAGCCAATGACTCGGGTGGTTCCGAATATCTTCCTCCAACAACGCGATACACCTTTCCAACACTTCTCCAGGCATCAAATCAGTGGCACGGTCTGAGACCAACTCGTAACGCGTCGTGTAGTGCCCCCGAGCGTCTTTGTATATGTGACCATAAATGACAGGAAGGTCATACTCATGAGCCCATTTCTCAAGACCGTAATACCAGGCCGTCTCCTGGTGCAGAAAATCAGTCCACCAAGCCTTGTCTGGATTCGCAGGACTTTGGTCGAATCCCATGACAATGGCTTTGGGGTTCGGACCTTGGGCGTTTGCCTTCATCCAGTCCTGAGCGTCAACAGTTCTGACCATCTCCAATCCAAACCGTTGGCGGGAGGTTCGCACAGCTTTATCCATGACGGGATCCGATAATTTTTTGTACACCGCCATTACATCATGTGGAACGTTTTGATTGGAGGTAACGGCATACAGTTCCCAGTTATTGAGATGACCTCCGGCGATCAACACACTGCGGCCAGCTTTGAAAAACGGCTCAAACACCTCCGTATTGAGATGCTTCATCCGGCTCAACGCCGTCTCATTGTCAATCGAAAAATGCTTGATTGATTCTACTGTAATGTCCGCAAAATGAAGGTAGTAGTCACGCTCGGTCCGAAGATGCCATTCCTTGTCCCGCTCGGGAAAGCTTCGTTCGATGTTTCCTCGAATCACTTGCAATCGATACTTGAACACACGCCGCGCCAAAAATGCAAGCACCAGAGACAAGCGATGCAGCTGAGCATAAGAACGACGAGAGATCCAGAGAAGCAGCTTCAGTTTCATGCCCAAAGCTAAGCCTTTACGCCACGATATTCTGCTCCATTCGATCTGCCCGAGAGACCATCATAGGCCAGTGAAATCCCTTTGGGCAATTCTGACTCGACATCCTCGTGCTTGCCCAATTGATGGCTGATGTGTGTGAAAAATGTTTGGCGCGCACCGATGCGCTGGGCCCATTCAATCGCTTCTTCCAACGTAAAATGCGACAGGTGCGATTCACGGCGCAATGCGTTCAAAACAAGCACATCAATGCCTTCCAGACGTTCCAAAGCCAACTCACTGAACTGATTGGCGTCCGTGATATATGCAAAGCCACCGATGCGAAAACCTAAAACAGGAAGCTTATGGTGCAGAACAGGCAGGGGCCACCATCGATCATCATGAATCATAAAGGGCTCTTCATGGATTGTTTCAAGCGTAACCTTCGGCACACCAGGATAGGGATTCGGTCGAAATATGTAATGAAATTCACGCTTTAGTGCCTCTTGCACAGACTCGGTTGCGTAAACTGGCATGTCCTTGCCGCTTCGAAAGTTAAAAGGGCGGATATCATCCATTCCAGCAACATGATCCTTGTGTTCATGCGTAATCACCAAGCCATCCAGGTGCTTTAAGCCCGCCCGAAGGCATTGCTGTCGAAAATCCGGACCTGAGTCAATGATAATCTGTGCAGCTTCAGTTTTGATCAGTATAGAGCTTCGCAAGCGTTGGTCCCGATGGTCATCGCTCGCACAGACGTCACATGAACATCCGATGATTGGAACTCCCTGCGAGGTGCCCGTACCGAGAAAATTAAAATCCACTTGCATTTGACAAAGGTACGCCGTCTTGAAATCGTACATTTGTTCAAAGGCAGGCAAAACGGAATTAAACGAAAAGCTTTGGATTCAAATCGCGTCGTACTCTCTGGAAAACAGAAGGCCCTCCGGATCAACCTGAACCAGGACCTCTACGGGACCTTTGCTGAAATTGGTGCAGGCCAAGAAGTCGTTCGGCATTTCTTTCGCGCTGGTGGCGCTTCAGGCACAATTGCGAAGGCAATCAGTGCCTATGACAAAGACTTTTCAGATGCGATTTACGGTGAAGAAAAGCACAGCCGCTATGTGTGCGAGAGCCGTGTCAAGAAAATGCTCAAACACGAGTATAACCTTATGCAAGAACGGCTTGATCGCAATGATCACGCCAACAAGCACTTCTTTGCTTTCGCGAATACGGTTGCCACGATCAACTTCCACAAAACCATCCAAGGGCATGGCTGGTTCGGATTGAAATTTCAAACGGACCCCAACAAGGCTCCCAATGAAGTGATCATGCATGCGCGGCTTCATGAGCCCGACGCGCTCTTGCAGCATCAATCTGTAGGAATGTTGGGGGTGAATTTGATCTATGGATGCATGTTCTTTTACAAGCGCCCAAAAGAATTGCTGCAATCCCTCTATGACAATTTGGAGCGAGATCAGATCGAAATCGACATGATCCAAATGAATGGTCCAGATTTCGAAGATGTAGACAACCGACTCCTATCACTTCAACTCGTGAAAAATGGGATGACCGATGCAGTCATCTTTTCACCTGACGGACGTAATCTGCAGGCGTCAGATGTGCTGTACAAGAAAAATATCCTCGCAATTCGCGGATCCTTTCGCCCTGTGACCAAGGTCAACATTGACATGATCGCTCAAAGCCTCAAACGATTCAAGGCCGAAAAGAAAGTGGATGAGAAAAACATCCAAGTACTCTTCGAAATCACATTGAACAATCTGTCTGCTGAGGGTGAAATCGACGAGCAAGACTTCTTGGATCGGGCGGATGTGCTTTGTTCGATTGGGCAAACTGTTCTCATTTCGAATTACCAGAAATACTACAAGTTGGTGGAATTCTTTTCGCGGCACAGCACCAAAAGAATGGGGGTTATCATGGGAGCAAACACTTTGCGTCAAGTATTTGATGAAAAGTATTACCGTGATCTGAATGGCGGCATACTAGAAGCATTTGGCATTCTTTTCTCCCGGGATTTAAAAATCTACTTGTACCCATGGCTTTCAGAGGGAGCCACTGAACAATGGACTTCAGAAACCACTCCTGTTCACCCCCGAATGAAACCTCTGTTCGAATACCTCAAATTCAACAAACGAATTGTAGATGTGGAACACGAGCCTGATATCATGGGCATCTTTAGCCGTGAAGCCCTAGAACTTATAAGAACAGGCAAGTCCGGCTGGGAGAAAATGGTTCCTGACTTTGTTGACCGCATCATCAAAGAGAAACGGCTTTTTGGATACAAGGGAAAAGCGGACGGCAATTCATCCACTGAAGATATTGCGGCAGCAGCAGCGCGTGCCATCTCGCAGGGCAACCAGGAAGGATAAAAATCCGAACTAGCTTCTTCAGCAGAGGCGCGAACGAAAATTGAGTAAATAAAAAAGGCTCACCGCAATGGTGAGCCTTTTTTCATGTTTCAAAGTATCAGAATCAAGCTTCTGTCGTCTCTTCAACCACTTCTACTTCAGGATTCGGAAGTCGTGTAATGTCTCGATCATTTGTAAATGCCCGGGTTCCTGTTCCTGCTGGGATCAAGTGACCTACGATAACATTCTCTTTCAAACCATTCAAGAAATCCTGCTTTCCGCTCACAGCCGCCTCGTTCAAGACTTTCGTTGTTTCCTGGAAAGACGCTGCCGATATGAATGACTTCGTCTGAAGCGATGCACGTGTGATTCCCTGGAGCAAAGGACGAGCAGTTGCTGAAATCGCATCACGGCCTTCAGCCAAAGTCAAATCACGTCGTCGCAATGAACCGTTGATGTCTCGGAGCTGACGAGCTGTGATCATCTGACCCAGACGCAAATCCTCGCTATCACCAACTTCCGTAATAACAACCATTCCGAAGATTCGGTCGTTCTCACGCATGAAGTCAGCCTTTTCAACGAATTGCTTCTCCAAGAATCGCGTGTCTCCTGCATCTTCGATGACAACCTTCTTCATCATCTGGCGGACAATGACTTCAAAGTGCTTGTCATTGATTTTCACGCCTTGCAATCGGTACACGTCCTGAATCTCGTTCACGATGTATTCCTGAACGGCTGTTGGGCCCATGATGTCAAGGATGTCAACAGGAGTTATCGCTCCATCAGACAGTGCCATTCCAGCACGGACAAAGTCGTTGTCCTGCACCAAGATGTGCTTGGACAATGGCACCAAGTACTTGTAAACGTCTCCACGTCTTGAAGTCACGATAACCTCACGGTTACCACGCTTGATCTTACCGTACTGTACAATTCCGTCCACCTGAGAAACAACGGCCGGATTGGATGGGTTTCGTGCTTCGAAGAGTTCGGTTACACGAGGAAGACCCCCTGTAATGTCACCAGATTTACCGGCAACACGTGGAATCTTGGTCAAAATCTGTCCAATGCTCGCCTCATCACCTTCCTTCACAGAGAGGTGAGCACCTACTGGCAATGAATAGGTCTTGATGACTTCGCCCTTCTTGTCTACGATCAAGATCGCAGGATTTTTCTTCTTATCCTTGGTTTCAGTGATAACGATCTCACGGAATCCCGTTTGTTCGTCCAATTCCTCCCGGTAAGTAACCCCTTCTTCGATCATTTCAAACTTGATGACTCCTTTGCCCTCATTGATGATGACATTGTTGTAAGGGTCCCAAGAACAAATAGAATCTCCTTTCTTGATTTTGTCCCCAGGGAACATCTTCAAAATAGAACCATAAGGAAGGATTGTCGTGCTGAGGGCAACACCCGTTTTCGGCTCAACAACCTTGAATTCTGAAGATCGTGAAACCACAACAGTTTCCTTTTCTCCTTCAGCATTGACACGAGATACCTCTCGCAAGTCATCGATCTCAACGACACCGTCAAACTTGACCTTGACGTCATTGTCATCAGAGATTTTCGAGGCCGTTCCACCTACGTGGAATGTTCGAAGCGTCAACTGCGTACCTGGCTCACCGATGGATTGTGCCGCAATGACACCAACAGCCTCACCGACTTGCACCGTGCGAGCTGTAGCCAAGTTCTTACCATAACACTTAACGCAAACTCCAGACATGGTCTCGCACGTCAAGACTGAGCGTACTTCAACCTCGTCAATTCCTGCTGCCTCAATGGCCATCGCTGTGTCGAAGTCAATCTCCTCACCTCCTGCAATCATGATTTCACCACTTTCAGGATGCTCTACATCATTCAAGGAAGTTCGTCCCACAATGCGATCTCCGATACCTTCGGTGATCTCATCGTTCTTTCGGAGTGGAGTCGCTACTACGCCTCGCAACGTCAGGCAATCTTGCTCAGTGATGATTACGTCTTGCGCAACATCAACCAAACGTCGCGTCAGGTAACCTGCGTCAGCCGTTTTCAAGGCCGTATCCGCAAGACCCTTACGAGCACCGTGTGTGGAGATGAAATACTCCAAGATCGAAAGACCTTCCTTAAAGTTGGAAAGGATTGGATTCTCAATGATGTCCTGACCACCCGTCGCTGACGACTTTTGAGGCTTGGCCATCAAACCACGCATGCCTGACAACTGTCGAATTTGCTCTTTCGAACCACGTGCACCTGAGTGCATCATCATGTAAATGGAGTTGAAACCTTGTTTGTCAGTTTCAATTTGATCCATCAAGATGTTCGTCAACCGTGAGTTTGTATGGGTCCAGATGTCAATGATCTGGTTGTATCGTTCGTTGTTGGTGATGAGACCCATGCTATAGTTCTCCATCACTTCCGACACCTGTTCTTTTGCACCGTCAACCAATTTGACCTTTTCATCTGGGATGATAACATCATTCAGGTTGAACGACAATCCACCTTTGAATGCGTTGTAGAACCCGAGGTTTTTGATGTCATCCAAGAATTGCGCCGTACGTGGAACATTTGTCGAATTCAAAACGTGTGCAATGATTCCACGCAACGACTTCTTCGTCAACAATTCGTTGATAAATCCCGCTTCGATTGGAACGTGCTCATTGAAAAGCACGCGACCACAGGTGGTTTCGATCAAGTGTGCTTCGTCGTTCATATCGACATAGCGCATCTTGATTTCGGCATGCAATTCAAGCTTGCCTTCCTGGTACGCAATTCGCACCTCTTCAGGTGAATAGCAAACCATGCCTTCACCCTTAACAGGCTCGTCTTTCGTACCCTTCCGGATTTTCGTCATGTAGTACAGACCCAAGACCATGTCCTGAGACGGTACTGCAATTGGAGCGCCGTTTGCTGGATTCAAGATGTTGTGCGAGGCGAGCATCAATAGCTGAGCCTCGAGGATTGCTGCATTTCCTAATGGAAGGTGAACAGCCATTTGGTCACCATCAAAGTCAGCGTTAAACGCCGTACAAGCCAGGGGATGCAATTGAATTGCTTTTCCTTCTATCAACTTCGGCTGGAATGCCTGGATACCCAACCTGTGCAACGTTGGTGCACGATTGAGGAGCACCGGGTGTCCTTTCATGACGTTCTCCAAGATGTCCCAAACTACGGGTTCTTTGGCGTCAACAATTTTCTTCGCAGACTTCACCGTCTTCACGATGCCGCGCTCAATCATTTTTCGAATGATAAACGGCTTGTAGAGTTCAGCTGCCATATTCTTTGGCAGGCCACACTCATGCAGTTTTAAACTTGGTCCAACGACGATTACCGAACGCGCCGAATAATCAACACGTTTTCCAAGCAAATTCTGACGGAAACGACCTTGCTTTCCCTTCAGGCTATCTGAAAGAGACTTCAAAGGCCGGTTGCTTTCCGTTTTGACTGCGCTCGACTTACGGCTGTTATCAAACAGGCTGTCAACCGCTTCCTGAAGCATTCGCTTCTCGTTGCGCAAGATGACCTCAGGTGCTTTTATCTCGACCAATCGCTTGAGGCGGTTGTTTCGGATGATAACACGTCGGTACAAATCATTCAAGTCAGAAGTAGCGAATCGGCCTCCATCGAGTGGAACCAGTGGTCGCAACTCAGGCGGTATAACAGGAACCACCTTCACAATCATCCATTCCGGTTTGTTTGTGATTCGGGAATTCGCATCACGAAAAGACTCCACGACCTGAAGTCGTTTCAGAGCCTCGCTCTTCCGCTGTTGCGACGTTTCTGTATTCGCTGAATGGCGAAGCGTGTAAGACAATTCATCCAATTCGAGGTTCGCCAGCATATCGTGAAGCGCTTCGGCTCCCATCTTGGCAATGAACTTATTTGGATCCTTGTCGTCCAAGTATTGGTTTTCCTTTGGAAGTGCATCCAAAATGTCCAAGTACTCTTCTTCGGTCAAGAAGTCATTGACACCGAGCTCAGCATCCTCAGCTCCCTTGGCGATGCCTGGCTGAATGACGACGTATCGCTCATAGTAAATGATTTGGTCAAGCTTTTTCGACGGCATGCCCAAGAGGTATCCGATTTTATTCGGAAGACTCTTGAAGTACCAAATGTGAGCGACCGGGACAACCAATTGGATGTGTCCCATGCGTTCGCGTCGAACTTTTTTCTCGGTAACCTCAACCCCACATCGATCACAAACGATGCCTTTGTATCGGATACGCTTGTATTTACCGCAGTGGCACTCAAAGTCTTTTACTGGACCGAAAATTCGTTCGCAGAAGAGTCCGTCACGTTCCGGCTTATATGTCCGGTAGTTGATGGTCTCTGGTTTCAAAACTTCACCGTGAGATTGCTCGAGAATCATCTCGGGCGATGCCAATGAAATCGTGATGGTATTGAAGTCGCTCGAAAGCTGCTTGGGTTGTTTTTGCTGAAACATAAATGGCAGTTCTATGCTGTGATCAATCTAAAGAAACAGTCAGTCCCAATCCACGCAATTCGTGGAGCAAGACATTGAAAGACTCAGGGATGCCAGGTGTTGGCATGTTTTCCCCTTTGACGATGGACTCGTAGGCTCGAGCACGACCATTGACGTCATCGGACTTCACAGTGAGAATCTCTTGCAAGATGTTCGCTGCACCGAATGCCTCCAACGCCCATACTTCCATCTCTCCAAAACGCTGGCCACCAAATTGTGCTTTACCACCGAGCGGCTGCTGCGTAATCAAAGAGTAAGGGCCAATGGAACGAGCATGCATCTTATCGTCAACCATGTGGCTCAGTTTGATCATATAAATGATACCGACTGTTGCTGGTTGGTCAAAGCGCTCTCCCGTTCCTCCATCGTGTAAGTAGGTCACACCACATTCAGGAACTCCGGCTTCATTGGTGATTTCCGTGATCTGCTCAAGCGTAGCTCCGTCAAAAATTGGAGTCGCGTATGTGCGTCCCAAGTTTTGGCCGGCCCAACCCAATACAGTCTCATAAATCTGTCCCAAGTTCATTCGAGATGGTACACCAAGCGGATTCAAAACAATGTCTACCGGTGTTCCATCTTCGAGGAAAGGCATGTCCTCTTGTCGGACAATCTTGGCAACGATTCCTTTGTTTCCGTGACGTCCTGCCATCTTGTCTCCCACCTTAAGCTTTCGCTTCTTGGCTACATAAACTTTCGCCAATTTCACAATCCCTGTTGGAAGTTCATCTCCTACAGTGACTTGGAATTTTCGTCGCTTGTATGCACCTAGAATGTCGTTGTACTTCAGGTGGTAGTTGTGTACGACGCGTCTCACCAACTTGCTATTGGCTTCATCGCGGACCCAACCTTCGCTATTGATGGTCAAATAATCCAAGCTATTCAAGATCTTCTGGGTGAACTTCACTCCTTTCTTGACTTGCTCTTCTTTGTAGTAGTTATTGACCCCTTGGCAGACCTTTCCACCAACAAGTTTCATGAGTTTTTCCACCAACACTTTCTTCAGTGATGCTGCTTCAACGTCAAATTCCTTGTCAATGGATTCCAAAACAGCTTTATCAGCTGCTTTCGACTTGCGGTCCTTGATGGCACGAGAGAATAGCTTCTTCTCAATGACAACGCCTTGACCTGAAGGAGGCATCTTCAATGAAGCATCCTTCACATCACCTGCCTTGTCTCCGAAAATGGCTCGAAGTAGCTTTTCCTCAGGGCTTGGATCTGATTCTCCCTTCGGAGTAATCTTACCGATGAGGATATCACCTTCTTTCACCTCAGCGCCTATCCGAATCAAACCGTGTTCGTCCAGGTCGCTTGTAGCTTCCTCACTAACGTTTGGAATATCACTTGTCAGTTCTTCCACTCCCCTCTTCGTGTCGCGCACTTCAAGCACATACTCATCAACGTGGAGCGAAGTGAAAATGTCCTCTCGAACAACACGCTCATTGATGACAATTGCATCCTCAAAGTTGTAACCATTCCATGGCATAAATGCCACGCGCATGTTCTGTCCCAAAGCCAACTCTCCGTTGTCTGTGGAATAACCTTCAACCAAAATTTGCCCGGCGTGAACTGCGTCACCCTTCTGAACAATTGGACGGAGGTTCATGCATGTGCCTTGGTTGGTTCTGCGGAACTTAGGAATTTCGAGCACATTCACAGAGTCTTCAAATGAAACAAGTTCATCCATTTCGTCCATGGTGTACTTGATATGGATCTCGTTCGCGTCAACGAATTCAATCATACCATCAGACTCAGCGCGCATGAGAATTCGAGAATCCTCCGCAACTGATTTCTCCAAACCTGTTCCTACGATTGGAGCCACTGGCTTCATCAATGGTACAGCCTGGCGCATCATGTTTGACCCCATTAGAGCACGGTTCGCATCATCATGCTCCAAGAATGGAATCAACGAAGCTGCGATGGACGCAATCTGGTTTGGAGCGACATCCATGTAATGCAGTTGGCCAGGAGCTACTTGTGGAAAATCCCCCTCCAACCTTGCTTTCACAATGTCGTTGGTGAATGTACCGTCTTTCGCAACAGGAGCATTTGCCTGAGCAATGAGGTTTGAATCCTCATCTTCCGCTGACAAGTAAATGACATCTTTCGGATCTGTGGAAACCTTTCCTCCTTCGACTTTTCGATAAGGTGTCTCAATGAAGCCCAAACGATTCACTTTCGCATACACGCAAAGTGAACTGATGAGTCCAATGTTAGGACCCTCAGGCGTTTCGATTGTACAGAGTCTACCGTAGTGGGTATAGTGTACGTCTCGAACCTCAAAACCTGCACGTTCACGAGAAAGTCCACCCGGTCCGAGTGCCGAAATTCTTCGTTTGTGCGTAACCTCACTCAATGGATTCGTCTGATCCATGAATTGAGACAATTGGTTTGTTCCGAAGAAGCTATTGATCACCGAGCTCAGTGTCTTGGCATTGATCAAATCCGTCGGTGTAAACACCTCATTGTCCCGGACATTCATGCGTTCGCGAATGGTTCGTGCCATACGCGCTAAGCCAACGCCAAACTGGCTGTACAATTGCTCACCTACTGTTCGAATGCGACGATTCGAAAGGTGGTCAATGTCATCGACATCTGCATTAGAATTGACCAGATCAAGCAAATACTTGATGATCAATAGAATGTCATCTTTCGTCAATGTTCGATCCTGGACATCTTCTTTGATGTTCAACTTCCGGTTGATACGGAAACGACCTACTTCACCAAGGTCATAACGTTGTTCAGAAAAGAACAACTTATCAATGACACCTCGAGCTGTATCCAAATCTGGCGGCTCAGCATTCCGAAGTTGGCGGTAGATGTACTCAACTGCCTCCTTTTCAGAATTTGAACTATCCTTTTGGAGCGTGTTGTAGATAATCGCATAATCGGACTGGTTGATGTCCTCCTTATGGAGAATAATCGTCTTCGCTCCCGAATCATGGATTAAATCCAAGTGATCTTTTTCGAGGATCGTCTCACGATCCAACACAACCTCGTTTCGTTCGATGCTAACCACCTCGCCAGTGTCTTCATCAACAAAATCTTCCACCCATGTTTTGAGAACACGTGCGGCAAGTCGTCGCCCAATGGCGCGTTTCAAACCGGTTTTGGTCACCTTCAATTCGTCAGCCAAATTGAAGATATCCAAAATATCTCGGTCAGTTTCAAATCCAATGGCACGCAACAGCGTGGTCACCGGTAATTTTTTCTTTCGATCGATGTAAGCGTACATGACACTGTTAATGTCTGTAGCAAATTCAATCCAGGAGCCCTTGAATGGTATGATTCGGGCACTGTAAAGTTTGGTTCCATTGGCGTGTCGGCTCTGGCCGAAAAACACACCCGGTGATCGATGTAATTGATTGACAATCACACGTTCAGCTCCATTCACAACAAAAGAACCTTGAGGAGTCATGTAAGGAATGGTACCGAGGTACACATCCTGAACAATGGTCTCAAAATCTTCGTGCTCAGGATCCGTGCAATAAAGCTTCAATTTTGCCTTCAGCGGAACGCTGTAGGTCAACCCTCTTTCGATGCATTCATTGATTGAATAGCGAGGAGGATCAACGAAATAATCTAGGAATTCGAGAACGAACTGGTTCCGGGTGTCAGTGATGGGAAAATTCTCACTGAAAACCTTGAAGAGCCCTTCAGATTCTCGATTCTCGGGATTGGTCTCAAGTTGGAAAAATTCCTGGAATGATCGCAATTGAATATCCAGAAAGTCAGGTCGTGATAACGGGAGCTCCACTGAGGAGAAGCTAATCCGTTCCGTAGTATTTGGTTTCACCAGAGTCATGGTGGTATGAGTTCTAGAGTGGAAACAGGCGAGTTGGGTACAGGTTCAGACAAAAGCACAAAAAGTCCGGGTGGGGAACCTGTTTCCCCACCTGGACCTAAAAGGGTTAAAGTATGGGCTTACTTAAGCTCAACTTCTGCACCGGCTTCTTCAAGCTGCTTTTTCAAGGCTTCCGCTTCGTCCTTCGCAACTCCTTCCTTTACAGGACCTGGAGCGCTATCAACGATTGCTTTTGCTTCTTTCAAGCCAAGACCGGTGAGTTCTTTCACTGCTTTCACAACTGCAAGCTTCGCAGAGCCAGCAGCGTTCAAGATTACGTCAAATTCAGACTTTTCTTCAGCGGCTCCGCCGTCTCCGCCGGCACCAGGGCCTGCGGCTACTGCTACTGCTGCTGCAGCTGGCTCAATGCCGTGTTCGTCTTTCAAGATTGTGGCAAGTTCATTCACCTCTTTTACTGTGAGGTTTACGAGCTCTTCCGCCATTTTGTTCAAATCAGCCATGATTGTTGATTGAATGATTAATTTCTAATTTATTTGAAAAATGTCAAGCACCTCGGGATTCCAAGGCTTTGACTAAACCGGATAGGGTATTGCCTCCAGATTGCAGAGCTCCCATAACGTTTTTCGCTGGGGACTGCAACAACGAAACAATCTCACCAATGAGCTCCTCTTTCGATTTGATCGAAGTCAGCGCCTCCAATTGGTCAGCTCCTACATAACAGGCTTCTTCTACGTAAGCTGCTTTTAGAACTGGCATATCATGTTTCTTGCTAAACTCCTTGATCAGTCGAGCTGGCGCGTTGCCAATATCTCCTGTCATCAAAGCTGTTTGTCCCACCATGGAGCCATACAACTCTTCGAAGTTCTTGCTATCAACACGCTCCATAGCCTTGCGAAGAAGTGTATTCTTCACCACGCGCAGGGTAATGTTGTTCTTGAAACTTTCGCGGCGAAGAAGTGTCGTCGCCTCAGCATCCAGCCCGGAGGCGTCAGTGAGGTACAAAACATTCTTCTCCTGCAACACCTGCGTCAATTCATCAATCAACTGGTCTTTTTCTTGTCGAGTCATGATTATTCAGATTAAGCAGTTACCGATTTTTGATCTACCAAGATTCCAGGGCCCATGGTTGAGCTCATCGAGATGCTCATCATGTAAGATCCTTTCGCCGAGGCCGGCTTCAAACGCATCAAAGTCGTCAAGACTTCTGCTGCGTTTTCTTCCAGCTTCTTTGCATCGAAAGAAACTTTCCCTACTGAAGCGTGAATGATTCCGTATTTGTCAACCTTGAAATCAATCTTTCCAGCTTTTACGTCTTGTACAGCCTTGCCAACATCCATCGTTACTGTTCCAGACTTGGGGTTCGGCATTAATCCTCGTGGACCGAGAACACGTCCTAACGCACCAACCTTTCCCATCACTTGTGGAGTGGTAATAATTACATCAATGTCGGTCCAGCCGCCCTTGATCTTGTCAATGTACTCGTCAAGGCCAACGAAATCAGCACCAGCATCTTTCGCATCCTGCTCTTTGTCAGGATTGCAAAGCACCAACACCTTGATCGATTTTCCTGTTCCGTGAGGAAGAGAAACCGTTCCACGAACCATTTGGTTCGCCTTCCGAGGGTCTACTCCGAGTCGCACAGCTAAATCCACTGTTGCGTCGAACTTTACGGTAGAACATTCTTTTACCAAGGCAGAAGCCTCGGTCAATGAATAAACTTTCTCAGGTTCAACCTTTCCAGCAATCGCTTTTTGGTTCTTTGTTAATTGTCCCATTTTGTGCAATTATTGACTTAGAAGGGAGGAGTTCCGTCGACGCGAAGCCCCATGCTACGTGCAGTACCGGCCACCATTTTCATGGCAGATTCGACGGTAAAGCAGTTCAAATCGGGCATCTTGTCTTCTGCAATTGCGCGAACTTGGTCCCAAGACACCTTTCCTTTCTTGATGCGATTAGGTTCAGGAGAACCGCCTTTTAATTTGGCGGCTTCCATCAACTGCACCGCGGCAGGAGGAGTCTTAATGACAAACTCGAATGATTTGTCACTGTAGACCGTGATCGCAACAGGGCAAACTTTGCCAGCCTTATCTTGGGTTCTGCCGTTGAATTGCTTGCAGAATTCCATGATGTTCACCCCTTTTGCACCGAGAGCCGGTCCAACAGGAGGTGCAGGGTTGGCAGCGCCACCTCTGATTTGCAGTTTAATGAGTCCAGCTACTTCTTTAGCCATTGGTCATTTATATTGAACAGTCCTTAACAAGCACAAATGGGAAGCATTTATGGACATTGCGATGAAGGCTGTCTGTTCCTGGTTTAAATCTCTTTTTCAACTTGTAAATAGCCTAACTCCACCGGGGTTTTACGCCCGAAGATTTTGACCATCACCTTTAACTTCTTCTTTTCCTCATTCACTTCTTCAATGCTGCCATTGAATCCGTTGAAAGGTCCGTCGGTCACTTTGACCAACTCACCCACTTGATAAGGTATATTAATATCCTCTTCGGTATCGGCCATGTCGTCGATAACACCTAAGATTCGATTGATTTCATTCTGGCGAACCGCGAGCGGCTCTCCTCGTTTTTCAGCTCCTAAAAATCCTATTACACCAGTTGTTGCTCGCACAACATGAGGGACTTCGCCAATCAAAGCCGCCTCGAGGTAAATGTATCCTGGAAAGAGATTGCGTTCCTTGCTCACTTTCTTTCCATTCCGAATCTGGAAGACCTTTTCCACCGGGATTAGAATCTGCCCGACATAATCTTGAAGACCCTCTGCCGCAATCTCTGCCTCAAGAACATCTTTGATCTTCTTTTCTTGGCCACTGATTGCTCGGACCACGTACCACTTTTTATCGATATCACTCATGACAGAACTCACGTGATTCGATTAAAGAACTTGGTAAATCAGACCTACTAAACCACTCCAGACTGAATCTGCTGCATTCACACCAAAAACCCAATCCATAGCAAAAACAATCCCAGCAATGAGCAGCGAAGCCACGAAAACAAGAACCGATGAACTTTGCAGCTCCTTTGCCGATGGCCATGAGACCTTCGTAACCAGTTCTAGATAAGACTCCTTCAGATATTCTGTGATTTGAGACATCTCGTTTTTGTTTTTTTGCACGGGCGGCAGGACTCGAACCTGCAACCAATGGTTTTGGAGACCACTACTCTACCAATTGAGCTACGCCCGTAGATAAGGAAGAAGGCGCCTCTCTGGAGAGGCACCTTCTTCCGTATAGTTCAGTCTTCGTGACGATTACTCGATCACTGAAGTAACCTGACCAGCACCTACAGTTCGTCCGCCTTCACGGATTGCGAACCGCAACCCGACGTCCATCGCGATTGTGTTGATCAAATGCACCTCAATGGTTACGTTATCACCAGGCATGACCATCTCACGGCCTGCTTCCAAAACAATCTCACCTGTTACGTCCGAAGTACGGAAGTAAAACTGTGGGCGGTACTTGTTGTGAAATGGCGTGTGACGTCCACCTTCATCTTTCTTCAAAATGTATACCTCAGCAGTAAACTTTTTGTGAGGGGTAATTGAACCAGGCTTGGCAATTACCATTCCACGACGGATGTCGGACTTCTCAATTCCACGGAGCAACAAACCTACGTTGTCACCCGCCTCACCGCGATCCAAAATCTTGCGGAACATCTCAACACCAGTGATCGTAGAAGTGAGTTTCTCATCACCCATACCCAAAATCTCTACTGGGTCTGCAGTGTTAATTACTCCCGTCTCAATACGTCCAGTTGCTACTGTACCTCGACCTGTGATTGTGAATACATCCTCAACAGACATCAAGAATGGCTTCTCGTTGTCACGTGGTGGAATCTCAATCCAAGTGTCTACCGCCTCCATAAGAGCCAAAACGGTATCAACCCACTTGCCTTCGCCGTTCAATGCACCAAGTGCAGATCCAGCTACTACAGGTCCATTGTCTCCATCATACTCGTAGAAGCTCAAAAGCTCACGAATTTCCATTTCGACGAGTTCGAGGAGCTCCTCATCGTCAACCATGTCCACTTTGTTCATGAAAACAACCATGCGTGGAATGCCTACTTGGCGTCCCAACAGGATGTGCTCACGAGTTTGTGGCATTGGACCATCAGTTGCAGCAACAACCAAGATTGCTCCGTCCATCTGCGCGGCACCTGTTACCATGTTCTTCACATAGTCAGCGTGACCTGGGCAGTCAACGTGCGCATAGTGGCGGTTGGCCGTTTGGTATTCAACATGAGAAGAGTTGATCGTGATACCACGTTCTTTCTCTTCCGGTGCGTTGTCGATCTGATCGAACGAACGCGCCTCACTGTGCCCCGCGTCTGCGAGAACTTTCGTAATTGCCGCAGTAAGTGTTGTCTTACCGTGGTCTACGTGTCCGATCGTACCAATGTTTACGTGTGGTTTGGACCGGTCAAACGATTCTTTAGCCATAACCTAACTCTTTTTGTTAACTGTCTGATTTCACTATAAATTGACTCGAGCCAATGACGGGAATTGAACCCGTGACCTCATCCTTACCAAGGATGCGCTCTACCCCTGAGCTACATCGGCTTTAACCCTTACGGGTGGAGCGGAAGACGAGATTCGAACTCGCGACATTCAGCTTGGAAGGCTGATGCTCTACCAACTGAGCTACTTCCGCTTGTTGACTGACCGCGCTCGGTCAAGTCTTTGGTGGGGGTAATAGGATTCGAACCTATTCAGTCGAAGACAACAGATTTACAGTCTGCCCCGGCTCTCCAACTCCGGCGTACCCCCTTGTTCCAGTAATCTGCCCCCCACTTTCGTGGAGGACAGACTTAATGACGTTGAGCCGATGGAGGGACTCGAACCCACGGCCTGCTGATTACAAATCAGCTGCTCTAGCCAACTGAGCTACATCGGCGTCACTTTTCAAAGAACTGAGGAGACGAATCGCCCCGGTTTTCAGGACGGCAAATGTAAGAAACAATCTTGTGGTAACAAGGGGCTACGGCATCTTTTCCTCACGAAGTTCGTTCGTGATTCACAAAATGCTGATTTACTGAAGCTTAAGCAACGGCAGCGCGCACTTTTTTCTGCTTCAAAATTTGACGACGAATGGCCTCGACGGCCTCATCTACGGATGCTTCAAAGCTCGAAGCACGCCTTTTCGCGAAAAAATCTGCCCCGGGGGCATGAATCTTCACCTCTGAAAGCTTGTTTTCCCGTGCATCATTTTTTTCTACGCGGAGAAATACTTCACAGCTTATAATGTGATCGTGGAACGTGTTCAGTTTGGACAACTTGTTTTCGACGAAAGCGATGAGACGCTGGTCAGCGTCGAAATGAACGGAGTGGATTTGTACTTGCATGTGCATGTGTTGGGTTAATCTTGAGGACGCTGGTCCAAAGGACTATCCGCATGCACTTGTTTAAGCCGAGTCAAAGACTGATGTGTGTAAATCTGTGTTGAGCTCAAGGAGGCGTGCCCCAACATATCCTTCACAGCCGAAAGTTCCGCACCTCGGTTCAAGAGGTGGGTAGCAAAGGTGTGGCGAAGAATGTGTGGACTGCTTTTCTTGAGCGTGCTCACCATTGAAAGGTAATGACCAACCCTTCGGTAAATAAAAGAAGGGTATAGCGATCGCCCCGCATCAGTAATGAATAAATGCTTCGATTGAAAGGGTCTTTCTTTGATGTGACTTTCGAGGCATTTCATGGTCTCAGGTAGCAATGGAATTCTGCGTTCTTTGGATCCTTTACCCATAACGCGCAACTCACCTCTTTCAGTATGCAAGTCTGTGACATTTAATCCCAACAACTCACCAAGACGTATTCCTGTTTCGTACAACAGAGCCATGATGCCCCTGTCTCTCCTTCCTTTCCAATCTTCGGCGAAAATGGATTCATCAAACATTTCTCGCATCGCATGCTCTGGAACCACTTCCGGAACTGATTTCGATAACTTAGGCAACACGATTGCATCTGCTGGATCTTCAGCAATCCAACCTTGCCTTTTCGAGTAACGCACAAACGTGCGAAATGCACTGACTTTTCTGTGGATGGTTCTCGGCGCTTTGCCAAGCTTCATCATTTCCACAACATACCCCCTCAGCCATTCTGATTTAACACCAAGCAAATCTGCACACTCGTAACGCTCACTCATGAAACGTTGCAACTGATTCAAATCTGAACGGTAGCAACGCAACGTATGAACACTCCCTCTTTTCTCCTTCTCGAGGAAATCAAGGAATCCTTCTACAGGTGTTTCGGTTTGTTTCAAAATGCAAAAAAGGCGAATGGTCCGTGGACAATTTCGCCTTTTTCATCTAAAAAACAAAAGATTTACTCAATCATTTTTGATGTTTAGTCCGTTTTTATACACGGCCTTTTTTCTTTGCTCTCGATTCACCACACTTGGTTTAACGAATTCACGGCGAGAACGCAGCTCGCGCATTCTCTTTGTTCGATCAAACTTCTTCTTGAAACGCTTCAATGCGCGCTCAATGTTGTCTCCTTCTTTAACGGGAATTGAAAGCATGGTGTTCTAATTGGGATGCAAATTTACTGCGTGAGCTTGGAAAATCAAAACATTCAATCAAATTCAATTTTCTTTGAGAAGCTCTCGGGAAATCACGAGCTTTTGAATCTCACTTGTCCCCTCCCCAATCGTACACAGTTTGCTGTCGCGATAATATTTCTCAGCAGGAAAGTCTTTAGTATAGCCATATCCGCCTAGAACCTGGACACCCTCTGTAGCAACGCGCACACACACTTCGGACGCTTCATATTTGGCGATGGCGGACTCCTTGGTAAGCGACAGCCCTTTCTCTTTACGCCAGCACGCCTGCAACGTAAGTAAGTCAGCAGCTTCGATTTGGGTATACATATCTGCTAATTTGAAAGAGATGGCCTGGAATCTGCTAATCGGCTGACCAAATTGCTCGCGTTCCTTGGAATAATCCCGCGCGCATTCAAATGCGCCTTTTGCGATGCCAAGAGCCAAAGACGCAATGGAAATGCGTCCCCCATCTAGAATTTTCATTGCTTGAACAAAGCCTTCTCCCGGCTTTCCAAGAACTTGGTCGTCTGGCACAAAACAATCTTGAAATATCATTTCAGCAGTCTCAGAAGATCGCATGCCCAACTTGTTCTCTTTTTTTCCACCTGAGAAGCCTTCTTGCTCCCGAAGCACAACGAATGCTGTAATGCCGTGACTATCGAGCAACTCCCCTGTTCTGGCTAACACCACTGCTACGTCCGATGAAATGCCATGTGTGATCCAATTCTTTGTGCCATTGAGCACCCAACCATTTCTGTCGTTATCCCGAACTGCAGTGCACTGCATGCGCATCGCATCACTGCCTGTATTCGCTTCAGTTAGACCCCACGCACCTATGTGCCTGCCAGTGGCCAGATCGGGAAGGAATCGTTGCTTTTGCTCATCCGAACCAAACATGAGAATGTGATTGGTGCAAAGGCTATTGTGTGCAGCCATTGACAAGCCAATTGACCCACACACTTTAGCCAACTCCTCAATGGCGACCTTGTACTCCATGTAGCCCATGCCTGCTCCCCCTAACTCTTCAGGGACCAGCATGCCCAACAATCCAAGCTCACCCATCCTTGTAAATAGTTCTCGCGGGAAATATTGCCGTTCATCCCAATCCATGCGATGGGGCAAAATCTCACGTTGTGCAAAATCGCGAACAGTCGCGCGAATGGCTTTTTGATTTTCTGATTCTGTGAAATCCATTTTCTCTCTAAATAAAGTGAACCAACGACAAACAAGACTTCTCAACGGCTGCTATGGGCCAATGCTCTTGACCGTTCAAACCATCCAACGAAAGGATAAACGCGCAGCCCATAATTTCTGCGCCACAAGCGTCGGCCAGCTGGATTGCAGCACGCGCAGTGCCTCCTGTAGCGAAGACGTCATCGTGAATCAGAACTCGCATGCCAGGCTTTATAGCATTGACCTGGCATTCCAATTCTGCTGTTCCGTATTCAAGCTGATAAGCGACGCGTTTCAGTTCTCCCGGAAGTTTTCCCGGCTTCCGAAAAGGGACAAATGGCACCTGCCAATGCTGTGCCATTGCCAGTCCAAAAATAAACCCTCGGCTCTCTATTCCCACAACACACTCAGGGACACCCTGATCATTCTCAACCATCTGGACCATTGAGTCAATTGCCCTCTTCGAGAGGTTCGAGTTCGCCCAAAGCGGTCCCAAGTCTTTAAATGTCACACCAGGAATTGGGAAATCTTCAACATCTACGATGCATTCTTTAACCTCTTGAGCACAAAGCTCAATGTCATTCAGCGGATGTTGATTCAATAGCATTTTCGTTGAATTTACAAACCCGAAGATACGGAGACCATCGCCGAAATAAGCTGTCGGTCACAGGTATTGCACCACGTAAATCTTCCACCCTATCAAAAGCATGTTCTTTTCGAAAAGCCGAAATTGAATTTGCACCATCATAGCGAACATAAGGGTGCGTTTGAAGCTCCCGCCAAGTGGCGTGATTCAGACACAAAAACCGAAACACGCCTGAACCAATATGGAACCAAGGCTTGATTCCTTCGAGTTGTTCTGGATGCATGCCCCAAACTTCCCCGAGTTGGCCCACATCATGAAAGCCACCCAAAGCTTCTCTAAAACGGCAAATACGGCCAGCGATATTCGGCCCAATTCGAGGCAGCCCCTCCAGTGCTGCGCTGTCAATTGTATTGAGATTGAGACTTTGTTGCAGAATCTTTTTGCGCTGATAACCCGTGGTTGAGACCGACTTGACCTGAGGGTTTTGCTCCCCGCCTAGACGGCTGCGCTGCATTCGTGGCGCCTCAACTTTCAAGTCATTTAGGGCACCAAGCAATAGCCTTACAGACTGATTCTTATATGCATCCCGTTCCCGAGAAGCCCTCCAATCCAATTGCAACCAATAAACCCCGAAGACAACCCACGACATCACAGCCGCTTCGATCCATATTCTCTCGCCTCCTCGTTTTCCCAATCTTTTGATTTATTCGTGCGTCTTCATTCGTAACGCTTTATTTCACCAGACTTGATGCGTCGGAAATAATCAGCAACATCCTCTTTCACTTCACGCATGAGGAAGTACAAACCCAAAACATTGGGAAAGCACATCGCGAAAATCATCGCATCTCCGAAGTCAAACACACTCTGTGCTGAAATCGCGGATCCCAAGATTACAAACAAGCAAAAAATTGCCTTGTATGTGAGGTCTGAAGCGCGTGACTCACCGAACAGGAATGTCCATGACTTGAGGCCATAGTAACTCCAGCTAATCATAGTGGACAAGGCGAACAGAATTACAGCTACAGAAAGCACAACCGGAAACCAGCTCATTGTTTGCGCAAACGCACTGCTTGTCAATTCAATGGCTTGAAGATCCTTCGCCTGTGCCAAGCCCAACGCCACATCTTGGCCCATCTCACCATAACCAGAAATCACAATCACCAAAGCTGTCATGGTGCAAATCACCACTGTATCAATGAATGGTTCAAGCAGAGCAACAACCCCCTCGCTCACCGGCTCATTGGTTTTGGCCGCAGAGTGGGCGATGGAAGCTGAACCAATTCCAGCTTCATTGGAAAATGCAGCTCTTTGAAATCCGACAATCAAGACGCCAATCAATCCGCCGTAAGCTGCTTCTGGTGAAAACGCACTGGAAATGATCAACGCAAAAGCACTCGGGATCTCAGCGACATTTCCGACCAATACCACCATGGCACCGAGTACGTAAATACCCACCATGAAAGGCACGACCTTGTCTGTAACCTTTGCGATGCTCTTGATCCCTCCGATGATGATCAAACCGACCAGCATCGCCATGACGACTCCGAAAATCCAACTCTGCCCAAACAGGAAAGAAGCCTCTCCTCCCGTCACCTCAATCAATTGTTTCGTTGCCTGGTTAATCTGGACCATGTTGCCCCCTCCGAAACTTCCTCCGATGCAAGCAATGGCAAACAAAACCGCCAAAACTTTTCCAAGGCGAACTTTTCCCTGCTTTGCCAATCCATCACGGAGGTAATACATCGGGCCTCCTGAGACCGAACCATCTTCATTTTCCTGACGGTATTTTGTACCAAGTGTGCACTCAATAAATTTGGAACTCATCCCCAGTAATCCGGCTACAATCATCCAAAACGTAGCTCCTGGACCTCCGAGAGACACAGCGAAGGCAACTCCCGCGATATTCCCAACTCCAACTGTCCCGCTCAGTGCAGCTGTCAGGGCTTGAAAGTGACTTACCTCACCAATATCATTCGGGTCGTCAAACTTCCCTCGCACCACATCCAAGGCATGTCCAAATGCCCGAATATTGATGAACTTGAAGTAGAAGGTGAAAAAGATTGCCCCGAACAAAAGCCAAATCAAAACGAATGGAACTTGAAGATCATCGCCGAATGAAACCGTGAAAAATATCACCTTCATAATCGCATTGGTCAATGGCTCCATGACGGAGTTGATGCGTTCATCAATGGTAGCAGCAGACGCTGTGGTCGTGATAAACGTGGCAGATAAGGCAATCAAAAACTGGAGAAAACGTTGCATGAGTTGCGGGGGGTTAATCGTATTGCCCCGAATATACAAATGAAGAACCTCAGGTCGCGCAACTCACGCAGGAGTTTGTATTCCAAGGTATTCGTTCAACAATCGTATCTGCTTCGCATCTCCGAGCACAAAAAGCTTCATGCTCTCATGCAATTCCGTGGTCGGTGCGGGATTGATCACCATTTCGCCATTTGCGCGTCTCAAGCCAATGACATTCACTCCAATGCGGTTTCGCGCATCAATTTCACCCAAGGTCAAATTTCGAAGTTTTTCGGGCAACTGCTGAACTTCCACCTCCTCTAAATTCACTTGTTCTGATCCTTGAATTCGAATGTGATCGAGGAACTCAACAACATCGGGGATAGCCACCAGGGAGGCCATGTGTGCACCTCCAACTTGGTCGGGCATAATCACATTGTGCGCACCTGCAACGCGCAATTTGCTCACCGCATTTAATTGAGAAGCTCGGCTGATGATCAACATTTCTTTGCGTCGCTCGCGGGCAGCCAAAACCACATACAAGTTTTGGGCATCATCCGGCAGCGTGGTAATTACAGCTCGAGCTCTGTCCAATCCAGCGTTGATCAAGTTTTCATCGTGTGTAGCATCTCCAGCAAGGACTTGCAGTCCTTTTTTTTGCAATGCCTTCACAAGTTCCGGGTCCGATTCAATGACCACAACTGCAGTATCGTGGTCCTGCAACTCAAAGACTGCTTTCTCACCTACCCTTCCGTAGCCACAAACAATTACATGCTGGTCCATTCCTTTCATGATGCGTTTGATTCGTTTGTTCCTAATTCGTTCGCGGTAATCCCCTTCCAAGAAAAACTGACTCACAGCTGTCACTGCAAACGTAAAGGTCCCGAGGGAGCTCACCACCAGCAGTGCCGTAAAAATCATTCCTTCCTCTGAAAGCGGTCTAACTTCACCAAAACCTACCGTAGACACGGTGATTACCGTCATGTATATCGCCTCAATCCACGTGTAATCTTCCAGCCATACAAAGCCAATGCTGCCCAAACAGAGCACACTGACGATGGAAATCGCCGCCATTCGAATGCGACGAACCAAGTTCATCTAGCCAACTGTTTTTCTCGGATGATTGCGGCCATATCACTTTGCAACTGAGAGGCGGCTGTTCGAGCCGCAGATGCAAAATCAACCTCCTTCGAAGCATAAAGAATGCTGCGAGAAGCATTGACAAGCAAACCACATTGATCATTCCATCCTGCATGGAGGACCGCACTGAGGTCTCCACCTTGCGCACCAACTCCTGGAACCAAAAAGAAGTTTCCGGGAGCGAGTTCCCGCGCTCTCGCGATTGATTCCGGTCGTGTGGCTCCAACAACAAACATCAGTTGATCCGGTGAACCCCACTCCTGAGCACGCGTAAGCACACGCTCAAAAAGAGGTGGTGATCCATGAAACTCGAAGTCATCCGCCCCTGAGTTGGAAGTGAGTGCAAGTAAAATGGTCCATTGATTTTCATAGCCCTCCATGAACGGCCTCACGCTGTCAGCACCCATGTAGGGGGCAACCGTTATCGCATGCGCCCCCAAGCCATTGAACATAGCTTGTGCGTATCGCTTTGCAGTGTTCCCAATGTCTCCTCTCTTTGCATCTGCAATGACAAGGCATTCGTCTGGAATATGCGCAATGATTCGCTTCAAAGCAGCCCAACCTTCTTCGCCGTATTGCTCAAAAAACGCCAAATTTGGTTTGAAAGCCACTGCGAGGTCGTGCGTGGCATCCACAATGGACTTACAAAACACTTCCATGGCTTCCACACCCTCACCGCAAACCGCTGGAATGCGCTGGATATCCGGGTCCAAGCCGACGCACAAGCATGATTCTTTTGCTTGAATTTGAGCGAAGAGTTCGTGTCGATTGTTCATGCGTACCAATTAATTCTGTGATGCAAGCAGTTCAGCTTGCTCAGCCATTCGAAGCGCTTCGATTACCTGTGTCAAATCACCACCCAAGATAGCAGGCAAAGCATGCGAAGTAAAGTGAATTCGATGATCTGTAACGCGACCTTGTGGGAAATTGTAGGTCCGAATTTTGGCAGAACGATCGCCGGTACTTACCAGCGACTTGCGTTTTTGTGCTTGTTCTGCAGCGACGCGCTCGCGCTCGCGCTCGAACAGCCGCGTCCTTAGCACCGTAAGTGCATGTTCGTAATTTTGGTGCTGTGAGCGACCATCCTGACATTCCACAACGATTCCTGACGGCCCATGAGTAAGCCGAACGGCCGATTCCGTTTTATTCACGTGTTGTCCTCCAGCTCCGCTTGCTCTAAACGTGTCACGGCGAATGTCAGAGACTTTTAGATCCACATCCACGGCTTCAGCCACAGGAAGGACTGCTACCGTCGCTGCACTGGTATGCACGCGACCTTGAGATTCCGTATCAGGAACGCGTTGCACGCGATGCACCCCACTTTCAAATTTCAACCAGCCGTAGACGCCATCTCCCTCAACTCGAGCCACCACCTCTTTGAATCCACCTGCCGTTCCCTCATTGGCATTCACCAAGCTCCAATCCCAGCCTTTTTCTGTGCAATGCTTTTGATACATACGGAACAAATCTCCGGCGAACAATGCCGCTTCATCTCCTCCTGTTCCTGCTCTAAATTCAATCATTACAGGGCGGTCATCCACCTCATCCCGGGGCAACAACATGATTTTAGCCCCTTCATAGGCTTCCTCCAATCTACGTTCAAGTTCAGGACGTTCCTCTTGCGCCAATGCCTTGAAATCTGCATCTTCTCCGTGAATCCACTCTTCTGCTTGCTCAAGATCCTTTTCAAGGGAAACCACCAAGGAATGATGTTCAACAATTCCTGCCAGTCTCTTATATTCTCGCATAAGGTCGCGGTAGCGCTTGGCATCCTTGATCACATCAGGATCACCCACCAACTTCTCAACCTCATGGTAACGGTCAGAAATGGAGGACAATTTTTGCGTTAGGGCATCCTCTCTTTTCATGTGCTGAGCTAATCTCCGTATTGATAGGTGCCGTGCGCACCTGAAACAGTCACACGTTTTCCTGAAAACGACTCGCAACGCCCAATAATCTGTGCATCAACACCCATTGAAAGAGACGTTTCTATGATGGACTCTGCCGTTTTGGAATCCGTGTAAATTTCCATTCGATGCCCCATGTTGAACACCTCATACATTTCTTTCCAATCCGTACCAGAGCTCTTTTGAATCATCTGAAAAAGAGGTGGCGTCGGGAACAAATTGTCTTTGATCACGTGAACATTTTTCACAAAATGCAGCACCTTGGTTTGCGCTCCTCCAGAACAATGAACCATTCCTTTGATGTGAGTGCCCCACTCCGGTAAAATTTTTGCCATGAGCGGCGCATAGCTTCTTGTTGGTGAAAGAACCAACTTACCAGCATCCAAGGGAACACCTTCAACAGCGTCCGTCAAACCCCAATTCCCCGTGTAAACCCATTGCTCATCTGTGCCTGGATCAAAACTCTCAGGGTATTGTGCCATCAAGTCTTTCGCAAAAACATCGTGCCGAGCGGAGGTTAATCCGTTCGATCCCATTCCACCGTTGTACTCATTTTCCCAGCTCGCTTGACCATAACTAGCCAATCCCACGACGACTTGACCTGCTGCAATGTTCGCATTGTCAATGACATCGGTCCGTTTCATCCGAGCAACAACTGTCGAGTCCACGATAATTGTGCGAACCAAGTCACCGACATCGGCTGTTTCTCCTCCGGTACTTCGAATGTCGACACCATGGGACCTAAGCTCTGCCAATAGGTCTTCCGTGCCCGTGATGATCGCCTTGATCACCTCGCCCGGAATCAAATGCTTGTTCCTCCCAATTGTACTCGAAACCAAAATAGGACCCAAGGAACCTACACAAAGCAAGTCATCGATGTTCATCACCAATGCATCTTGTGCAATTCCTTTCCACACCGATAAATCGCCGGTGGCTTTCCAGTACATGTATGCCAGAGCGGACTTCGTACCTGCTCCATCAGCATGCATCACAACACAATGGTCTCCACTGCCTGTCAGGTGGTCAGGAACTACCTTGCAAAATGCTTGTGGAAACAAGCCTTTGTCTATCCCGGCAATTGCAGCGTGTACTTCCTCTTTACCAGAAGACACCCCACGGTTGGCATACCTTGAATCTTCCACTTATTCTCCTGGAACGTAATCGAAACGCATGATCCGGAAAACCGTTCGACGGTTGGCTTGGTGAGCGCGTTCCTTCTCCTCCTCTGTCTCCATTCGATTGATTTCTGCGTCTGCGACCAGCAACATTCCTTCGCCCCGACCAACTGCAATCAGTCTTTCTCTGTCAATTCCTGCTCCAATTAGATAATCCACACACGTCTGAGCACGTCTCTGAGACAGCTCTTTGTTGTACGCATCCTTGCCTCGGCTGTCTGTATGTGACTCGAGCTGAATCACATACGTTTCATTCCTTTGCATGATGTCCAAGAGGTATTCCAAAGAATCTGTGCCGTTCACTTCGTTGTTAACCAGTAGTTCTGCTTCATTGAATGCATATAGCACCAATGGCATCTGATACTCTTGATCCAAAACGACTTCCTTCAAGAAGTACTCCCGAGCGAAGGTGGTGCTTTCGCTAAGCCCTGCAGTCGCGAATCGGTCTCCCGTGCTGATGTAGCCTTGCAATTCAACCCCCACATCATAAGTCGCATTCTTTTTGATCTCGTCTCCGCACAATTCCAATCCGCCATCCGCATCCGCTGTAAATGTCCATGAATCTCCATTTGAGCCATTGACTTCAACGCCTGCCATCAATGGATTTCCGGTGTCATAATCGTACACATTTGCTCGAAAGCAAAACTTCATGTCAGGCAACGTGAAAGAATACAAATCATCCTTGCCCTTGCCTCCTACTCGGCTCGAAGTGAAGATTCCCGCATCTTCCCCGTCCTTAAAAACAATGCTGAAATCGTCCGCACTGCTATTGATCGGATAAGGAACCGTTTCGCCCTTCTCAAACTTCATTGTCCCGTCTGATGGTGCTGCACTTAGAATATCAAGCCCTCCCATCTTTCCATTTGTAGACGAGTAAAACAGCGTGCCATCATAGCGCATATTTGGAAACATCTCGTCCCCGGGAGTGTTGATGTTCTCGCCCAAATTAATGGGCTCCCCAAACGTATCTTCTTTGCTGTCGTAGGCAGCATACCAAATATCCTTTCCACCAAATCCTCCATCCATGTCAGAAACAAACATGAGGAAGTCATTCTCAACGGTAAAACTAGGATGTCCCACTTGAGAGCTGTCGTTTTCATCTCGGTTGATCAACTCCACCACCTCCGAAGGCCCATACTTGGAGCCCATTGAAGTTGAACGGTAAAGGTCACACGCATAAGAACTCTCATCATCTGAAATGCAACGGGTGAAGTAAATGCTCTTGTACTTCTTATCAAACGTTACCGTCCCTTCGTTGAATTCTGTATTGACCGTTGAGTTGAGCGGCTCTGGTGTACTCCATCGATCTTTCTTGTCTTGCTCAGAGCGAAACAAATCCATGTAACTCTGGCCTGTTATTGGATCCTCACCTGAACCTGTAGAGCTCTCTCGTGAAGAAGCAAATACAACTTCATCGGATTTTTTGGAGGCGTAACCCACTCCGAAGTCGTAACCATCGGAGTTTAGAAGAAGCAAATTCTCGACCATATAACGGCTCGAGGGTTCATCCAATTCAAGCGCATCATTGTCAGCACGTTCAATTCGGGCATCAGCAACAGCTGCGTCCCCTCCATTTTCTTTGTATGCGACATACCAATCGATGGCATCATCAAACGCTTGTTGGGAGTGCATGACATCTCCGTAAACCAAATAAACAGAAGGATCGTCTGCACCATAACGCAGACCAATGGCCTTATCATACCATTCTTCGGCTGCGGCAGGCTCCAGCATCATGCGAAAGCTCTCGCCCGTCATGAATGCTACGCGGCCTTTCTCTTCGATGTCTTTCACCTTGGCATAGGCCTTGATGTACTCTTGGGCTGATGAGCTAAATGCCATCTTCTCAAAGGCTTGATCCGCCTCGGCCGCATAATCCGTCTGTGCGAAGAGCGCACCGAATGAAAACATAATCAACGAACTGGCCACGCCAGTTCGTGTACAAAAAGCTTGCAGGTTCTTGTGCATTTCGTATCGATTTTAATCTGTGCCCGAATGTAAGACAAAGCAAGCATTTCGGCGCAATCGGATGCAAATAAAGCCAGAAATTCACCCAAAAAAAGGGCTGACTCTCCAGCCAGCCCTTTTCCTTTGACCTTCGTTTTGAATGACGACTGCACTCAAATCAACGCGTGAAGAGAAGCTCTGTGAACTTCGGCAATGGCCATTGTGCATCATCAACCATAAGCTCAAGCTCTGCGCAATGGTCTGCAACAGCTTCCATGCACGGAACGACCTTTTCCGCATAATCCCGAGCTTTGGTCAAGGCTGTTTCTGCGCCCTCGGCCTTGTCGTGCACCTCCTCCATTTTCGCCGCTGCTGAATGAAGATTTTGAATGACCATGCCTGCAGATTTAATCATGTTCATCTGAGCCACTGAAAACTTCGATGCCTCTTTTCCGAGTACCGATGTTAGCTGCTCAACGTTGGTGAGCAATCCGCTTTGGAAACGAATGGCCGCTGGCAAAATCGTGCTTCGGCTCATGTCAAGCAAAACCCGGTATTCAATTTGTCGTTTCAAAATGTAATTTTCCAAATCCACCTCAACACGAGCACCCAATTCCTCTTTGCTCAAAACTCCCATTTTTTCAAACAAATCTTGCACCTCCTTTCGGTTGAGCACATTCAATGCCTCTGGCGTGTTTCGAAGATTGGACAAGCCTCGCTTCTTTGCTTCCTTTACCCATTCGTCGGAATAACCGTTGCCTTCGAACCGAATAGACTTGCTCTGTGCGATGAGTTTTTGCAACTCCTTGAGAATTGCGTCGTCCTTTTTATCTCCTGCCTCGATGCGCTGATCCACCTCATGTTTGAACGACTTCAATTGATCTGAAACAATTGTGTTGAGCACAGTCATAGACACAGCGCAGTTCGCAGTGGAACCCACAGCACGCAACTCAAACTTATTGCCCGTAAAGGCAAATGGTGATGTGCGGTTGCGATCGGTATTGTCCAACATCACCTCGGGTATGCGGCCTATCTCCAATTTCAAAGCTGTTTTATCTTCGGGCGTGAGCTTTCCTGCTTTGATGCTCGTCTCCAACGCGTCCAGGAGCTCCGACAATTGCGAACCAATGAACGCACTAATGATTGCCGGCGGCGCCTCGTTTGCCCCCAAACGGTGATCGTTTCCGACGGAAGCAATCGCAGCTCGGACAATGTCCGCATGCTTATGCAAGGCTGCGAGCGTGTTCACGAAAAAGGTCAAGAAACGCAAGTTCGTCTTCGGGTTATTCCCTGGTTTCAGGAGGTTGACTCCGGTATTTGTCCCAAGCGACCAGTTGTTGTGCTTGCCAGAACCATTCAATCCAGGGTAGGGTTTCTCGTGAAGCAGAAGCTGGAAGTTATGGCGACGCGCCACCTGCTCCATCACCTCCATCAACAACAAGTTGTGATCGTTGGCCAAATTGGCCTCTTCAAACACCGGTGCGCACTCAAATTGATTGGGAGCGACTTCATTGTGGCGGGTAGTCACGGGAATGCCCAACTTGTGGGATTCCAGCTCAAACTCCTTCATAAATGCCGTTGCCCGAGCAGGAATGGAACCAAAATAATGGTCGTCCAACTGCTGACCCTTGGCGGGGGCTGCACCAAACAAAGCTCGTCCGGTCATCTGCAAGTCAGGGCGCGCTGCATGCAGGGCTTTGTCCACCAAAAAATACTCTTGCTCCCATCCCAAAGTAGCAACCACTTTCGTAATGTTCTTGTCGAAGTATTGGCAAACCGCCGTAGCGGAATCATCGATGCTCGCCAATGCTTTTAGCATGGGCATCTTGTTGTCCAAAGCAAACCCGGTATAGCTTATAAAAATGGTGGGAATGCACAAGGTGTTTTCCCATACAAATGCTGGCGAAGTTGGATCCCAAAGGGTATAACCACGAGCTTCGAACGTATTCCGAATGCCTCCATTTGGAAAAGAACTTGCATCCGGCTCTTGTTGCACCAGCAATGAACCGTCAAACTTCTCTATGACACGCCCATCAGAAGTAGGCGTAATAAAACTGTCATGCTTCTCGGCAGTTGCTCCTGTCAAGGGCTGAAACCAATGTGTGTAATGAGTGGCGCCTCGCGTAATTGCCCATTCCTTCATCGCAGAAGCAACTTGATCCGCAATGTCACGGCTGATCGAGGTGTGATTCTCCATCGCATCTTCAATGCTCTCACACGCCTCATCGGTGAGGTACTGCTTCATCATCGTGAGATTGAAGACGTTTTCACCGTAATACGCTGAAATCTTGTTGTCAGGTCGTTTGACCGCGCGTGGAACGCGCTCCAAAACGTCTTCCAATGCTTTTTTTCGTGAAATGCTCATTTGGCTAGGTTTTCAATGATTTTGCAAAGGTACCCCTTTTTTATCGGGGGTATCACCACAAAAAACCACAATATTATGAACACCCCCCCCTATTTTATTCCTCCAAATTGAATTTTACGTAATTTTCAAAGGGTCATTGGATTTGAACCCACTCCGTCCAACGATTTCCGTTCTCGTCGAGCACGGCAAGGGCATACGTTCCATGTGGCAAAGACGCGAGATTCAACAGGCCCAATTGACCCTGCACATTCCGAAAAAATCCAGACTTTAATTCCTGCCCCATCAGATTGTGACAAACCCAAGAAAGTTCCTGCCCATTGGCGAAACCGGTCAATTTGAGTTTGATCTCACCATTTGATGGATTGGGGAAAGCAAGGATACTCCGCTCCTCTTGATTTGAGACATCATTGACCGAAACTACGTTGGTCTGGAAAAAGAAAGCCTGCGATATGGATTTCCCGAAATCAGGTTCAAAATTGATGAAGTTTCCACCGCTGACTTTTTTCAATCGGGTATATCCGCTGCCATCCGAATTGGCCCAAAAGCTTTGACCATCATCCCCTGAATCTAAAATTGTGACACGGTAACAACCTTGGTTCAGGCCGATCGTATCTCGGTGTGTAAAGTTTGGAGTGGAGTATCCCCGCTCCCAAACCACATTGCCATCTGCATCCGTTATCTCCACCGAAGTCTCGTATGGAACTGCATTGGTCTTCGTCCATACGATGACGCGGTTGTCGTCCAAGTCGGTATACGACCAAGTTGGCACGCGATGAAATCGGCTCGAGGCAGCATCATTTCTAGACTCCTCATCCACTGCACCGTTGGGCGCATTCACTTCCACCTCAAATAGCAACCACTCCTCGTTATCTCCCTCCCACAAAATTGGATCATCATAAGCAAGCTCAACTTCCTCTGATTCCAAGAATTCCAATTCACCTTCCCAGGCATAGGTCATGGTTTCACCTCCTTGCACACCGTACGAAATGGAACAAGAGGTCAACACTTCCGATCCATTGTTCCGAATGACCACTTTGGGCGACTTGCAAATCGGATTCAACCGAGATTCAATCTTATCGTCAGAAGGAGCCAAGATCTGAGAAACCTCCACATCGTGTTGCATATTCGGCGATCCGTATGCCACAATTTGCCCTTCGAAACGGTAATTTCCGTCAGGATCATAGGTGATATCATAATCCACTGCAAACTCATCCTGTCCGTCAACCAGCGCAGTCAACTCAAACTCTTTTGTATCCACAGGTGCTCCGGGACACCACCCTGCACGATCATAAATCCACGTACCACCCTGCGGATAGAGCGGATTGTCCGCACACTCACGCATCACCTCCCAACTCCATTGCAACGCTCCATTCACCTCCACGGAATGCGTGTTGTAGCAGAACTCTCCGCAATTGTTGCCCGAACCAAAGCCGTGTCCGCTTGCACGCGTCCGCAGCTTAAACATCTCTTCCCCATCTTCCGGCGTGAATAGATGATCAGTGATGTTCTCGTCAAACGAGGCCAAGTTCTGTTGTCCTTTCCAAAACGCATCCATTCGCAAAACGTCACGTGGCGGGGTGCCCGAAATGAAAGCGAATTTCATGTCGAGCAATTCCTGCCAATTGCCAGCTTGCAGCTCCACGCTGTCACGCAACAGATGGGCGAAATCTGAAACGTCAAAAATCCAAGTCCAGCCATCGTCGTCCAAAGTGAGACCAATGCCATATGGAGTGATGAATCGGGCAAGCTCATAGCGATCGATGACTTCAAAAGCTGGCGAGAAATACTCCAAGGTGTCATTTTCAAACACCACATGTTCCCCTGCGATTGGAAAAGAATCGAGTGCGAGACCGTCCGGAGTCGTGACGAAGCGAAGCTGATCTGCTTGCCAACCGTAGTCGACTGAAACAACCTGCACACCATTGCCTTCAACCGCCCACTCGACGATACTGGTCGCTGGAATTCGATGGCTATGATTGACAACCACTGGCTCCATACTTTGAACCTCTCCATGCCACCACGTAAACACCGGACGTGCATTGCTGGGCATGGCGCCTGGGTTGTAAAAGGCTTCTTTTGGCAGGTGCTTGCGCACGCCTGCATTGCCGTGTGAAATCAATTCAACACCGTCTCCAACCGCTCCAATTTGAAAATTAAAACCCATCTCAAGGTCCATTTCAAGGCTGCTTAAAGCTGGATGATATGCATCCACGGGACGCGCATAGTAGGACGAAATGGTTTCTGACGTCAACGCTGCGGACCACATTCGAAATTCGTCAACGTCTCCGCGGTAATCGTTTCCACCATTTCCATTGCACCCGATGTAAAACCGGACCATCTCTCCAAATGCATTGTCTTTATCAGATCCAGTATGCCACAGTTCTCCATTCAAATGAATCGCCATGATTCCTGCTGTAGCATCCTTGGAGAATGCCCAATGGTTCCACTTGCCCTCAAAATCTTGAGCATTCGCTGCTTGATCAATTCGGTCATAACCACCATCGTAACCCGCATCCCAATAGACCCGACTGTTGGACCAAGGCAAGTGAATGTTAATCTCGCGTTGATTGGCCGAATTCATCCCTTCGCAGATGCTATTGTTTTCCGGTTGAAACGCTGTTGTCCCGCGCTGCCAAAACTCCACAGTAACCTCTTGGTCCAGTGAGTCCAACCATTCCATGGCCACTTCAAGGCGATCGTTTCCATCGAAAGAAATGTACTCTCCAGCTGTTCCTGCTTGCCAAGTTTTCTCAGGGGCAGTGGTGCCTTCCACCGCACTCCAGTCAAGGAATGCGGAATCCCCAGACCACTCACAACCAATGACCAAGTGGCTCGAACCATCCCATTGCAATGGTGCATCCCAAACAAATCGCCCAGAATGAGTCGCATCAAACACACTCGCTGTGGCATCAGGCACACCCGTGTGAAATCCTTCCAGCGTATCCAATTCCACCCAATATGCGCTCCACTTTGCAGCATCTCTTGTTTCCAAAGAAGACATCATCGGAAATTCCAATCCTGCTACACTTAAATCGCCCCAGCCCCATGCAGCCAACTCGTCTGCAGTCCAGAGCCATTGCATTTTACCGCCAGGAGAATCATCAGTCAGCCACTCTAAATCACTCCAATCAGCAGTTCCTTCCCCTGCGATATTCTGCGATGAAGATGCATCCTCTACAATACCGTATTCAGAATACGTCCAGCGCACTGTATCCATCGGGATACCATTTTCTGGAGATAGAATAAGGGTGTCTGACTCAAAGCCCTGATCATCGATGAGCCATCGGGGATGAGAAAGTAAATTGCTGTCTAAATCACCGGTATGATCGAACAAATAACTGTAAGATAAGTAGTCCCACTCACCGCATGCGTAGCCTAGGTTGCCCGCAGTGCCATCCTCAAAGCATTTGAGGTTGTAATACATCAGAATCTTCTGGTACGACGAATCATTGTCACTCGCCGGAAAATCAAACCAGCGCCTCCCAGGGCTGTCGTAAGCTGCTTCAGGATTGTTCTGGGCTTCCCAAGTGTAGGCTTGCACCCAAGTGGTATCTGCCTCTTGAGCGGCAGCGTCAAAGGACAACAACAGAGCAATCAGGCAGAAAGTGGTGACGACAATTTTCATGGCATATTGAATTCTCAATTGAGCGCATGAAGTTACAAAGCCAAGGGACTTGTCAAAAGGCGAATGGGAGCAAACTCAAAACGCTCACTACTGCGCTACTCTTCCTGGGTAAACTTGCAAACCTGCTGCAATGCAACGCACCGCTTTCTGGATGTCATCAAGATGCAACACGTATGCCATGCGCACTTCTTGCTTACCCAATCCTGGGGTCGCATAAAAACCTGAGTTCGGCGCCATCATGACTGTGCTTCCTTCATGCTCAAATGATTCCAGCATCCACTGGCAAAAAGAATCAGAATCATCAATCGGCAACTTGGCCACTGCATAAAAAGCACCCCCTGGTGTTGGACACACAACGTTATCAATGGAATTCAATCCCTGAACCAAGGCGTCACGTCGCGCTTTGTATTCTGCCCGCACCTCTTCAAAATAAGATGCATCCGTCTCCAACGCTGCCTCAGCTGCCACCTGCGCCAACGTGGGTGGGCTGAGCCGTGCCATGGCAAAACGCATCGCCGCTCTCCGAACATCCGCATTCTTGGTAACCAAAGCCCCCACACGAGCACCACACATGCTGTATCGTTTCGAGACGCTATCGATGACGACGGCATGGTCGTCAATGCCCTCCAAACTCAAGACACTTGGCGACATGCTACCATCGTAAGTAAACTCACGGTAAACCTCATCCGCAAACAAAAACAAATCACGTTCTTTCACCAAATCAGCCACCGCCCGAAGTGATGCGTCAGCGTATTTCGTTCCCGTTGGATTCCCCGGGTTGCAAATCAAAATCGCCTTGGTACGATCGGTAATGGCCTCCTTAAATGCTGACATCGGCGGCAGAGAAAAACCATTTTCAATGGAAGCTGTGACCGGGACGATTTCAATTCCCGCCCATGCGGAAAACCCATTGTAGTTGGCATAAAAAGGCTCTGGGATGATAACCTGATCACCTGGATTTAGGCAACTCATAAAGGCGAACACAAGCGCTTCCGAACCACCTGTGGTGACCATGATTTCATCTGACGTCACCTGAACACCCACCGATTGATAGTAGCGTGCCAGACCTCTGCGGTAAGATGCAAAACCTTCACTAGGGCTGTACTCCAGGACTTCACGGTTGATGTTGCGTATAGCGTCCATCGCAGACGTTGGAGTAGCGATATCGGGCTGACCAATGTTCAAATGAATGACATGAACACCTCGTTCCTTGGCACCATTGGCAAACGGAGCCAATTTTCGAATGGGGCTGTCGGGCATCGAGAGCCCTTTGTGTGAAATCTTCGGCATGGTAAGATTTAGAAAAGACAAATTTAGAGTTTCCGAGCCATCATTCGGTGCGTTCCAATTTCTGGCACTTGGTAGGCCCCGGACACGAAATCAAACCCCATTCTCTCATAGAACCCGAACGCCACTTCTCGTGCATCGCACCACAACCATTCAACTCCTTGCTCTCGGCACCAGGCGCAAGCAAATTCAACGATAGAAGCACCGGCACCTGAGCCGCGTACTTCAGGTGTCGTGCCCATGACTCGCAAGCGATAAACAGCTTCTCCAGACGGCAGTGCTTTTGGATTACGCTCACTTCTCTGCTCGAACAAAGAGCAAACACCGACCAACTGACCAGATTCATCGAAGGCTCCAACATGACGCGCTCCGATTGAATGATCGACGTCAATGGTACATTCTTCAGCTCTGGATTTGTGAGGCCACAGCACCTGAAACCGAACAGGACAAGTTTCCTCTGCGGAAATAAACGAGGTTGTGAATTTCTGCTTCATGAAAACCATTTTTCCCAATCGCGGCGATCACGCTTGGTAGGACGACCAGTAGGACGGAGAAGATCTTGCTGAGCAGCTCTGATTTCTTCCAACTTTTGCTTCTCACCCTCGGGGGTAATGTCCTTTGCAAAATCAGGTACGAGAGACGCCGCCATTCGGCTTTTTGGCATAGCCAAAACCTGCCACTCAAAATAGACGGCTCCTTTTCGAACGCGAATGACCTCGTTACCTTTGAGCTCGTGGGCCGGCTTCACGGTCTTTCCGTCTACAAAAACCTTGCCTTCTCGGCATTGAGCGGAAGACAGGGAACGGGTCTTGAAGACCCGAACGCACCACAGGAATTTATCAACGCGCATGATTCAAATATAACCCGGAAGCACCTGAGTTTCGATCAAAGCTCGATGATCAAACCAAGGGCTGGCAAAACTGATCCTGTGCTCGGATCCAATTCCCTTTGATCATAAAATCCTGGATTCGTCGTAGAAGGAATGGGAGCACCTGTGAGGTTGTCTCGGACCACATCCACGAAAGTCGGCTGTGGAACTGCAGCACCTGTGGCATTTTGAATTTCCACAAACACGTCCAACGACCAATTCTCAAAGAACCACTTCTTGTCAATCCGAATGTCCAGTTGATGGAAGGCTCCGTTGCGCTCAGTATTCAATTGCGTGTAATTCAACAAAGGTCGCCCGTAATTGTCCCAAGATTCGATGCTCAATGAGTTCAAGTCGACGGGTGTGTAAGGAAGCCCCCCACTAAACAGCAAACGCGCACCCACTTCCCAACCGCCTTCAAATTTCTTTCCCCCGGTCAAGCTCAAAATATGCCTGTTGTCCCAACTGCTTGGAGTGTAACCACCTGTTGTGTCGGCATACTCACTCCGGACAAACGTGTATGCCATCAATCCATAAAATCCGTTGTAAAGGCGCTGCTGCAACAACAATTCACTTCCATAGGACCGACCAATTCCTGTGTAAAGGACTGACTCGTTGCCAACAACGCCGAAATCAGCGCCGAGATTGGCCAACGGCACGCCCAAGGTTTGACTGATTGGAGCCCCGTCGTAATTCTTCAAGAAGCCCTCCAAAGAGGCAACAAAATTGCGCTCACCTCCTTCCCATCGCAAGCCGGAAACATAGTGTGTGTTCTGCAAGTACCTCGATGATTCGCTTGCATTGATGCGCTGGCCTTCTTGTTCAAATCCCAAGATGGTGTAGGCAGGCAATTGGAAATACCTTCCCACATTGGCATTCCAGGTCCAACCCGGTGCAAATGCAAAAGAAGCAGAAGCGCGCGGGGAAAATTGTTCCAATGGGTTCCTCAACCCTTCGCCTAACGTAGAGGCATCCATCCGAAAACCTGCCGCCAGAGAGAGTCGCTCATCCAAAAGTCGCCGGCTGGCTGTCGCAAAAACACCGTATTTATGGGCCTTGAAATCCGTCTGGTAATCAATTGGCGTCAAACCTCCTGTGGATGGATCAAAACGTGACTCGTTGGTCTTGTTGTTGTATTTGACATACTCATAGGCCACTCCATAGGTGGCCTCCCACGTGTTTTCGCCGAACAACTTGCGTTCAGCCCGAAACTTATTTTCGATTTCTTGAGACAAATAATCCCTGACGAGCGGTTGACTCACATCGTTGTCGATGTGTTTAAAAGCCCTGTTGTTGAGCATATTGCGACTCAAAAAGAAACTCCACTTGCCATTTTCTTGGTAGCGGTCCCAGCGAACACCTTGCGTGTAATTCCATTGCTCTTGCACATCCAACGCCCCGAGAATGGCCAGCTGGTCTAAATAGTTAACTGCTGAAGTATCCTCCGCTATGGCCAGATTGAGTTCGAAATTATCCAGAGCACCTAATCCAATGACTGTGATTGAATTTTTATCATTGGGGCGTGCGGTCCATTTGAATTGATAGTCGTTATAAATTGGGAGAAAAGGAAGACCAATGGCTTCGAACAAGAACTGCAAATAGCTCCTGCGCATGCTAAAAATCAAGGAACTCTTTTTACCGGTAGGACCTTCCAAAGTCAAACCCAAATCACTGGTGCCGACCACCATGTTCGCTGTCCATTCATCTGTGCGTGCTTCTTTGAAACTGAATTCCATGACCGAACTCAACGCATTTCCGCGTGCCGCAGGAAACGCCCCGGCATAGAAATCAATGTTCTCGACAAGATCGACATTGATCATTCCCACAGGCCCCCCGCTTGCTCCTTGGGTTGCAAAGTGGTTGATGTTGGGGATTTCAATGCCGTCAATGTAAAAACGATTTTCGTTGGGTGCGCCTCCTCGGATCACGATGTCATTCCGGAAACTAGGGATTGCTGCCACACCCGGGAGCGTTCGAATTGCTCGGCTGATGTCCCGACCGCCTCCTGGATTTCGTTTGATTTCGTTTGTGCCAAGTGAGCGCACACTGAGCGGGGCTTCAGCAGAATTGGTCCTGCGCGCCCCAACAACCTCCGCTTCTTCAATGGCTATGGTTGATGGACTTAACATGACATTGATCACGGCTGGACGCGATGGTGTCACTTCGATTTCGAAAACGGTCTTGGACTCGTAGCCCAAAAAACTCACTCGGATGTTTCGCAAACCCGGAGTAACCGAACTTAATTCATAGTTGCCATCAAAATCAGTTGTCGTTCCAACTGTCTCACCCTGGATCACAACATTCGCAAATGGGATAGGCTGGTTCGTTTGAGCATCGTTGACTCTACCGCGGATGACGCCTTGAGCTCTCAAGTCTTGAAGACCCAAGACAGAAAGAAGAAAAACCCAAAACAACAAAGAAGATTGCCTTTTCATGTTGGGACAACACTTCGTGCAGCCAATGCGTTCAATCTCTATTCAAAAAAATGCAAAAAATGAATCACTGCATGCTTCATACCTGTCATGAATTGCACGAAATCCGACACAAACTAGAAAACCCTTTGCTCTTCTCAAGCTGGTTATTAGCCATTTAAGTCCAAATCCAAGCGCTTGCGCAATTCCTCCACCCTCGGATTTTTCTTCACCATCCCGTCGTAGCGTTCTCGATCTGTCAAAAACTGAGAATTGATCTCGACCTCAGCCGAGGCAACCACATTGATTTCAAACTTCAACTCATCATTCTCGACTTGGTTTGCGATAAATTGAGAGATGTCCATGAGCCCATCTCGGATTTGCTCCTCTTGTAACTTGTTCAAGACATGAATGATGACTTTGGTGCCCTCCAGATTGATTGTAGTCGCAGTTAAAGTCGAGAAGAAATTGAGTTGGTCTGCTTCTTTTGTTTTCAGCCCGAAAGCCGTCCAAGCCTGCTGAATCATGGGCTCGTCAACCTTTTTGGTGCGCACTTCATCCACCTCCTTGCTCACCACTTTAGGCGCAATGGCTTGCAGTGTTGATGGAGTGGCGAGCTTCATCTTCCGCTTTCGAGCACTGCGATCTGCAGGCTGAGACTCAATCGAGGGCTCTGCTGCTAGCGAGGCTTCTTGCTCCTCCTGAACCACCGACTCAATAACGACACTAACTTTTGGTTGGGAGCCCTCCGAAACAACTTCAGACACCGAGGGCTCAGACGGATTCAAAGGTGCTTTTGGGCTTGATTGGGCTTCAATCGGCGCGGCGGGTTGGGCAGTTTGCGCAGGTTGGGCAGGAACCTCACTTTTCCACGCACCAGCGAC
>Ga0208949_1000024_pt1 | contig 75223 bp, 57 predicted proteins | sample AOAMet1_03_M0_10_2_FD_188231 | JGI IMG/M metagenome (GOLD analysis project Ga0208949, IMG submission 188231) | Ammonia-oxidizing marine microbial communities from Monterey Bay, California, USA - CAN11_03_M0_10 (SPAdes) | ecosystem: Environmental > Aquatic > Marine > Intertidal zone | place...
CCCTTACTCCGAAGAAAACTCCGCTGGCTGGAATAGCCAGTCATTGCCTCGACGTGGCAAATACAACGACAGCGACTCATTGGCCAACATTGCCGGTTTAATTTATAATTACTCAGCGGTGGTGGATGCCAGTGAACTGTGTCCTGCTGGTTGGCACGTGCCGATTTCTACAGACTTCAATGGTCTGATGGATTCACTGGGCAACAGTTCAGCTCAATACAGAGCTGAAGGTCTTGCAAGCGAAGGAACAGGATACTGGGAGGTCGAAATTGAAGGGACGGATGAAACGGGGATGTCCATTCAACCCTTTGGATCGCGTAGTTATTTGGGAGAAGATAATGTTTGGGGTGAAGCCACATCACTTTGGTGCGCGAGTACATGGCTGCCGCAAAGTGGGCAAGGCTGGAACTTCAATCAATATTCAGTCACGAGCAATCTTGTCTTGCGCGCGAGGGGCAGGTACGTCCGTTGTGTGAAGGGAGAATTTGCATTCGGTTGCACCGATCCGAACTTTTCCGAATATGACAATGGCGCAGAAATTGACGATGGTTCATGCGTGAGTTTGTTTGGTTGCATTGATGATTCTGCATGCAACTTTAATCCGGAAGCCATTACGGACGACGGGCTATGTATATACAATGATGCAGATGATGACGGCATATGCGATGATCAAGACGATTGCATTGGTCAAGTTGACGCGTGCGGGATTTGCAATGGTCCAGGAGAGGTTTATGAATGCGGATGCTTCGATCCACCTTCGGAACCCCTTTGGTGCAGCTGTGGAGACATTCCAGAAGGCGACTGCGACTGCGACGGAAATCAATTGGATGCGCTAGGCATTTGCGGTGGATGGTGCGAAGCAGACGCCAATGGGGATGGAATCTGTGATTGCGTTGAGGCCGACCCGGAAGGTGCTTGCGGCTGTGAGTTATACGAAGATGATCTCGGAGATTGTGGTGGGAATGTTTTTTATGGCTGCACCTATGCTTTCGCTGTGAATTTTGACGTGAATGCAACCGTAGATGATGGCAGCTGCGCTTTGTCCGGTTGCACCCACCCGGTGGCGATCAATTACAACCCATTGGCTGAAATAGAAGACGCGAGTTGCTTATTTGGTGGATGCACAGATTCAGTGGCCATCAACTATGGAGTCAACGCTGGTAGCTTGGGCTATGTGTTTACGGAAATAGAGCATGACGTTCCGTATCCTTTGGATTATGGCATTGGTTTTAACCAAGTTTTGGACGACTGGCTCTCTGAGCCAGTATTGATGAATTGGGATTTCGAACTGTTCGGTGTGCCGTACACACAATTTCAAGTCAGTTCGAATGGCTATTTGTTTTTTGATGACAGCGCAGTAGGCTCGAGTTTTTCGCAGTATGCCATCAACGATCAATTGCCGAGTGTTGAATTGCCATTTCCGGCCATTTTTGCCGTCTACAATGATATGGATCCCAGCAATTGTGGTACCATTCATTACGGGATTGATGGAGAAGCCCCACAAAGAAAGTGGGTCGTTAGTTGGAATGAGCTCTGTGTTTATAATAGCACATGCCAAGATCAATTTGTCAGCGCACAACTCATCCTGCATGAAACTTCCAATGTGATTGAATTTCATGTGGTCAATCGAGCATCATGTTCGGCATGGAATAACGATGCACTCATCATTGGTTTACAGAACGAAAATGCAACCTTTGCACATGCAGCTCCGGGCTACAACAATGAAAGTCCGATAGTAACCGAGCGCTCTTGGCTCGCTATTCCGCTTAGTGATCAAGACCCAAATTTCGATGATGGTTCGTGCTTGTATGCGGGCTGTATGGATCCGTTGGCTTGCAATTTTCAGCCTGATGCCATTGAAAATGATGACACATGTATTTATGCGCAAGACTCTTGTGGCGAGGGAACGGTTTGGAGCGAGGCGTCGCAAACCTGCGAGCTTGATCCGAGCTGCCCAACTGACGTGAATCAAGATGGATTCGTAAGCGTTGGTGATTTGCTGATGCTCTTGGCTGATTTCGGGAACAGTTGCGCTGCAGATATTTCTGAATGAATCGAAGAACAAATTATGCAGATGCATCACATGTCCGCGAGGTCATGATTTCAAAGGAAGGAGGGGCTTACGCTTGGGAGTTTAATCAACCAACACACCGAAACGTCTCGGCTCACTGCTTGTCCGCGTTCGATGCGTTGCGCAGGGATTGGGCAGTTAATCCCTGCGGTTCCAAATGCAGTTTCGAAAGAGGCCTTCGCATTCCTCTTTTATTTTGTTTCCTGTGGCTCTATATGTTGTGCGCTGATTTGATCCGATGATGGGGGTGTACTCGAAAGATGCACTGTCTGGATAAAGCATAACGGTCATCGTTGTGTCAACCATCAAGATGTTATAGGTCCCAGCATGGTATTCCCCATCTTCAAACTCAAAGAGGTAGCGGCCCGGAATTCCGTCATTGGCGTCTTCATCCTCAAATATCATTGTCCCTGGTCCGTTGGTTGCGCAATTTGAGCAGCCTCGTTCAACATCAATGTCATAGGTTCCTAGGATTTTCTCCTGGATGGGTCTGCAGCCTGCCAATGCAATAACAAGAATAAGAAAAACGGACCAATGTTTCATGGCCCTCAATATCGGAATAAACTTCGCGAAAAAACAGTTGGGACCAAGACGAGAGTTGTGAGTATTGAAAGTGAGCAGAACCAATTCTGGCCTTTCTAGCAAGAATTCTTGGCGTAAGAATTATCGGCCTAGTAATTGCAAGACATCATGCACTGGCGGCATGTTTCCCTGCCACGAATCCAGTGGACCAAGCGGCTTGGAAGTTGAAGCCTCCGGTGATGCCATCAACGTCAAGGACTTCACCGGCAAAGAAGAGGCTGGGCATGATGCGGCTCTGCATCGTTTGGAAGTCCACTTCACTCACGTCAATGCCTCCGCAGGTTACGAATTCTTCTTTGAACGTGGTTTTTCCTTTCACGGCGTAGATGTCATTGAGTAGGGTGTTGATCAATTTGTTGCGTGATTTCTTGCCCATTTCCAGCCACAAACTGTTGGGCGAAAGTCCGGCTTTTTCAAGCATGTGCAGCCAAAAGTTTTTGGGCAATTCAAATGGGCAGGCATTGGCCAATTTCTTTTTTCGGATCGTGGGGAGTGATTCATCGATGAGGGCAATTACTTCGGCTTCGTTTGCAATTCCAATCCAGTTGATCTGAATGTTAAAGGCGTAGCCACGCTCCTGCAATTCCCGTGCACCCCAGGCGGATAGTTTTAGCACAGCAGGACCGCTCATGCCCCAATGCGTAATGAGCACAGGTCCTTGGTGTGACAATTTGGTTCCTTGAATGCGAACCAACGCATCTTTCACAACCAGCCCCATGAGTTCTTTGACCGCTTCCCCCGGCATGTTGAAGGTGAACAAGGAGGGGACAGGCTCTGTCACGGTGTGTCCCAATGCAGTCAACCAATCAAACCCACTCGATTTCGGGCTGCCACCTGTCGCTACGATCACAGCGTCAAACGTTTCGTCATTCACCAAAGTTCCTCCGTTTCGAGGTTCGAGAAGCTTCACGGGAGTGTGCATAAGGATTTTGACTCCTGCCTGCTGGGCTTGCCGCATCAAGCAGTCGATGATGCTTTGCGAAGAATCGGAAGTCGGAAACATTCGACCATCGGCTTCGGCCTTCAAGGCAACACCTCGGCTTGTAAACCAATCGATGGTATCCTGCGTCTCAAACTGAGCAAATGCTTTTTTCAAGGATTTGCCACCGCGCGGATAATTCTTGATCAATTGCCCTGTTTTGAAGGTGGCGTTCGTCACATTGCAACGTCCTCCGCCAGATATTTTCACTTTTGCTAGGACCTTGTCGGACTTCTCAAAAAGCACCACCTCGGTCGACGGATTATGCTTGGCGGCTGATATAGCCGCAAAAAAACCCGCTGCTCCGCCGCCGATGACCGCCACTCTTTTCATGACTGAAAAGTAGGGCGCACCACTTCAGTGGCCAAGCCTTCAGCGTTGAATCAATGCAGGAGTGGAGAATGATTCCCCATTCGCAGTGATTGCACGCACAACGTACATGCCCGGTGCAAGGTCCTTGCAATCCAAAGCAACGTTGGGTTGGTTGGCACTTGTGCTCCGCATGACCAGACCTTCTGCATTCAGCAAGGTGCAATTCCATAAACCATTGGAGGGGGCGCTAATGTTCAATTGATCCGAGGTTGGATTGGGGAAAATATTCCAGCGCAGTTCAGATGCATTGCTGGGTTCTGTGATTGAATTTGGGGTGCAGTCCAAATGTCCTGTCAATCCGTAGTCCTTGACAAAATCCCAAATCACTTCATGCGCCACGATGTCCATATTTCCGAAGGTTCCAGGCCAGTCGTGCCCTCCACCGTTGATGCGGTACTGTGCGAGTGAGACGCAACCATCCGCGCGGCTCCAACTGATCAGGTCTGCTGTGCTGCCGTCATTGCTACTGATATTGGGCATTGCCGATTCTGTTGCTGTTGGTTCTAAATCGTTTGCATCGATCCACAATTGATGCGAATCATCTGCCGAAGCATAATAAAGCGTTCCCTCGTAGGTGATTCCATCGTAATTGGATATGAAATCGTCTGTTCCCAAAATGGTCATGACAGCCGTTGGGTGCGTCACATTGCAGGCTTCATAAGATTCAATGTACATGGTCCTTGCCACCACGCCGATGGCAGCGATCCGCTCGTTCAATCTACAGGCCAAATCAAATGTAAATCCTCCTCCATTTGAGTAGCCCATTGCATAAACCCGATTGAGATCGATGCCATGCACATCATGCATTTCATCAATAAGCGCATCAATGAAGCCAATGTCATCGTGCGCGGTCGGGACGGTGAAGGGCAAATCTCCAGCGACCACAACTTGCCAGTTGGTTTCGCCCTCCAGAGGCTCTGGGTATGCGTCAGGATAGAGTAGAATGAATTGATCTTCGTCGGCGAGGTCTCTCATGTCAGCAATGGCTAGCTGTTCGTTTCCGTTGCCAGTCCCTCCATGAAAACTCATCACCAGAGGCAATGAACTGTTCCCGTCAAATCCTGCGGGAATGTATTTGAGGTAAGTTCGATTGAGTCCGTCAAATTCAATTTGTTCGTTGGTGAGTTCTTGCCCGTATAGAGGACCAACAATGAATGCAAGAATCAATAAAGAAAAAGTGTTTGTTTTTGCAGCGACTTTCATATTTCGAAAGTAGAAGGCTGCACAATACAAGGTGCAGCCTTTATGAACTTCTGACACTAGAATGACAGTTTTTTCAATCAATCGTTGGTGCCAACGGGGAGTTTGTTGCTCAGCATGAGGTAGGTTGCGATCAAAGGGAACAACACAAGAATGGCATGGAATACACCGGCAGCAGTCCGTGTGGATTGGTCGATGCTGGCATCTGTTTGGGTCAAGACAACGGCGAATGCATTGATCAAGGCCAGCGAGATGAATGTCTTGAGTGCAAAAGATCGAAATATTTTGCTGCCATCATAATTCAACTTGTTGGGGAATGCAATAATCGCTTGGAGCATCCAGATAACGGTCAAAGCAAAGTTGAGGGCCGTGCCTTCATCGGACAAATAAATGCTCAATTGATCCGGAATTACAATGAGTGAAAAGAGGAAGTATCCGAGGAGGAAGAAAAAACGCTTTCGTTTAACGACGCCATACAGGGATACGAGAACGGGCACTGCGGCCACAAAAATTAAAGGATCCATAGAAATAAGGGTTTATAAATTTGAAATTATCCCTTTTTCAGGATTTTCTCTTTTGCTGTGAATTGAGTTTTCATGGTTCTGATGTTCAAGAACCCATGCAAGGTTCCATGAGCGTTTTTATGTTCGAACTGGACATCAGCCATACCTTTCGGAAACAATGGTACGATATATCCTTCTCTTGTTGTCTGGCATTTTGATGCAATTGCCGACTTTATCAATAGCTCAAACTGAGTTCACGTTTAGCCATGATGGACTTGAACGCACATACATCGTGGATTTGCCGCCTGGAGACACGGAAGGTCTTCCTCTGGTCATGGTTTTGCATGCTTACGTCAGTTCTGCACAACTCATTCGAGGCTACTCAGGCTGGAGCGATGTTGCCGAAAGTGGCGAGGCAGTTGTTTGCTACCCACAGGGCACTGCTGATGATTTTGGCATCAACCACTGGAACGCAAATTTGGGAATCAGCGACACCGACGACATTGGTTTTCTCTCAGCATTGGTAGAGCACTTGCAGATGAGTTATGGTCTCAGTGAGGATTGCACTTTCACTTGCGGCATGTCCAACGGGGGATTCATGAGCTACACATTGGCCTGCGAACGTCCTGATTTGTTCCGGGCCATTGGGTCTGTCACGGGCAATATGAGTGCATATGACCAAATGAACTGCACGCCAAGCATCGTTTTGCCCATCATTCACTTGCACGGCACATTGGACCCCACCGTCAGCTACAACCAAGGAGTCATATTGGACGGACCTTGGAGCGGTGGTTGGGGCGTGGAGGAGGTGATGGATTTCTGGACGGATATGATGGGTACGACCGAATACACCGAAGAGGCAGTTCCAAACACGGTTTTGCTCGACTTGACAACGGTGGATTTCCTTCGCCATTACAATGCCCCTGGCGGGCAGGAATTTCATCACTACCGTGTGAACGGAGGATTGCACGATTGGTTTGGTGCGTGGGGCAATCAGGACATTGACAGTGCCGAATTGCTCTGGGGTTTCTTTTCGGATGCTTGCGAACAGCCTGTGAATGATGTTTCAGATTTGGAGATCCAATCAAATACCCGTTCGCTTGTCCGCATTGTTGATATGACAGGACGATCTGTGCGCGAAGACGCTTTGGGTTTGTTGATCCACCAATATTCTGACGGAACAGTCGAGAAGCGAGTGAGAATGGTTCGTTGAAAACATCACGCGGTTCCGTGGTGATTGAACACAAAAAAGGCCCGCCAAATGGCGGGCCTTCAATTCACCTGAAGCAAGGGTATTAGTCGTTTTTGAGCAGCAATTGCTGCGTAATCGACTGTTGGTGAATGATCTGAAGCGTGTAGAAGCCATTGGGGAATCCACTCAAGTCAAAGGTTGATAGGTTGCTCGTGATGCCTGACCACTCAAGGATTTTTGCGCCGTTGACCCCTAAAATATTGAGCTGCAAAGGTCCATTTTGCGTTGTTTCCAAACGAAAAACTCCTTGTGTTGGATTGGGATAGACGCGAAAGGTTTGTGCGTCGATGCCGCCAATAGAGGATGTGTATTCAATGTCGATTTCAAGCGAAACACTGCAGCCATTGGCATCTGTAACGGTTACGATGTATGTGCCGTTCACGAGGTTTAGCGCATCGGCTACTTCTCCTGTGGATTCATCTTGCCAGACCACATCGAATGGGGCGAGACCACCTGCAATGGTCGTCGTCCCTATGATGCTGCCATCTTCATTCTGTGAGGAGGAAGCTTCAAATTCCAGCGGGTCAACATTTGGATCCATCACTTCAGCCATCAATAGTTGCGTGCATTCCTCTCCGTCCATGATTTCGACGAAATACATTCCAACTGCCAGACCTTCAAAGGTGCCAAATTCATTGTTGCCAAGTACTTCGCCCTCTGCATCAAATAGCATGAACTCGAGTCCATCAGTTTGCGCGTACAAGACGGAGTCAACGGCAATCATCCCATCTGCACCGTTTGCGCATGGATTGTCTTCCACTGTGAGGTATGCCTCAAGGGAGTAGCACGATCCGTCATCGATGACGGCATCATCGTTGAAGTTACATGCTGCCTCATCCATACAACCAGATTCGGGTTGAATCAGAACGCGGTCGATGATGTGAATCAGTCCCTGAAAAACAGTGATATCAGCTGCCACCACCATGGACTCATTGATGAAAATGCTGTCTCCTGCGAAAGAAACCGTAGTGTATTCGTCAGGTGATGAATTCATAGTGATTTGCATGCCATCTGTTAAGTCGCTTGCATAGGCGATGCCCGCAGTTGTATGATACAACAGTGCTTCAGCCAAGCCATCAGGATTGAGCAAGTCTTCCAACGTTGCGTTGGTTTCTTCCATGAAGTCTAAAATCGCTGAATCAGTAGGAGCGAACATGGTATACTCGGCGCCATCAAAGTTGATGGCAGGATTTAATCCTGAGGCGGTCATCAGTGTGTCCAACAGGGTAAGCCCTTGTGCTTGAAGGATGTCAGACAAAAGAACAAGCGGCTCAATGATTCCCTCGATGCTGTGCACCAATCCGTTATGTGTCATGATGTCGGTGCTCAGAATGGAGGCATCGTTCACAGAAGCTGCTCCATCCGCGCCGAGAAGCACGTAGAGATCGGTTCCCGACGAAGCAACGGCTGAACCGTTCTCAATAAGATCGGCAGCATACATCATTGCTTCCCCGAGCAAGTGATCCATCAAAATTGCGCTCAAATCTGGACTGTAGAGGATGTCGTAGATCGTGATGTCATTGGCATCAGCGAAGTCAATGAAAGATTGATCCGTAGGTGCGAAGAATGTCATCGCGTCTATGGCTTGAAACATCTCAGCCATGTTGGTATTGTCGATGGCAATTTTGATATAATTGTGGTTGCTGCTGCCGTCAATCCAATCATAAATGCTCATCGAAGGCAATATGACAGCATCGAGCAGTTGCACGATTCCATTGTCCAAGACGAAGTCTGCAGTGGAAACAGAAGTCTCATTTGCGCTATTTGTGCCATTCGATACGCTCGCAAGCATGGTGGTGCCTAAGGCCGTTTCAAATTCCAATTCATCGGCGATTTCGCTGAAGATTATTTGTTGATCCAAAACAACGTGGTATTGAATCATTTGAAGAGCCTCGTCCGAACTTAAGAAAGCAGAGATATCCATGCCCAGCGAATTCGCATACGCCTCTACCGCATCATCATTCGGAGCGAAAACGGTTAGGTTTTGTTCGTTTTGAAGTGTTTCAGTAAGGTCGAAGTTCGCTGCAATTGTCTCGAGGTGAGTCGTTGTCGCAGCTGTGGTTATGAATTCGCCAATGGTCGATTGTCCAATGGAGAGCGCTGCCCAAAAGACGGCTAACAAAGTGATGGAGTATTTCATGAAGTAAGGGGTTTGCTTTGTGAATATGAGTCTCGTGTGTAAGAGCATTGCAGTCAGTGCCCTTCACGTCGTGTTTTTTTTACTTTTCTTGATACACTTGTATGTTATCGAATATGACTCCGTGCATTTTAGCGTTTGCTCTCATTTCGTCAGTCCCCTGGTAAGCAGACCAAGCTTCCATGTCCGCGATGTCGAAGAGAATGTTGACCTTTTCTGGCTGTTTCTCATCGGCGGACTGAAAAATGCGAGCCGTCACACCCATTTCTTGAAAGTCCTTGACATTGTCGCTGCCGTCTTTCCAGGAAGCTGCCCAACGATCAAAGTCTTCCACTTCGTGCGTAATCGACAACGTTGTTGAAGTTGGCTGAACAGTTGCAGAGAGCCCCCCGGCATCATAGAAGTTTCCAGATTGCGAAATTTTGCCGTCGATGAAGTTGAAGTAGTGGTAAGCACGAAGGTTGATTTCTTCTCCTGTCGTGTTGGATGTGCTTCCCCAGTTGATGTAAGCTCGTACGCTGCCGTCCGCCGAAAGTGATAGGGTGTCGACGCCCGGAAGCCATACTTCATTGTTTGTATGAATGTCAGCGAACGCAATGTGATGCGTTGCGAACTGCTCTGCAGCCTCAGCGGGAAGCATCTTCTGACTTCCATATTCAGCTCCCCAAACAGCAGCATCAGGGTGGTAAAAAGTTAGCCATGTATCATAATCTCCATCGATGTGCGCCTGCAACGTTGCTTGGGCAATTTTCAGGTTTGATTGGTACTCAGCATTTTTGCTGTTTTCAGCACAACTTCCTAGGAAGAGGGCAATGAGCAGAAGCAAGTTGGTGGTTCTCATAAAACAAGATTTAGTGATTGTGAAATCTATAAATCAGGGAGCCATTAATATGCACCTTTTGTTACAATCAGGATAAAAGCGCATCGAATGTGGATATATCAGGGCCTTCATTTGTTGTTTTAGCAAGTTTCAAGAAGGCGGTTGTGCTTCAATCTCAATCGCTTCTCAGCTGCATTATTTTGATGTGAAGCAACGAAAATAGCGGCGTTTAAAAATCATAGGATGAATTAGATTTGCAGTGATTTTGAATCACAACAAACTAACCTGTCAACGCTTTTTAAAAGCTATAATTTTTTTTTCCGATGCGTGTAAATATTCTTTCGCTCGCCTTTTTGGCGCCTTTGTTATTTTTCGTCAGTTGCAATCAAACCCCTGAGAACACACCTAACAACGATTCATTGGCCTTGCATGGATATGCAGGAAATCAAATGGAGAAATGGGATTTTGGTCAACAGTCCGCGGCCGACGTCTGGCTTCAATGGGGGCAGTACCTCACCGATGAAAATTTGGAAGGTATTTTATCCTTAGCTGGCGACTCCATCAAGATTGAAGTTGGAGAAAACAATGAAATCAATGGCAAGGCTGAGTTGGCTCAACGCGTGGGTGCCTGGTTCGAAACAGCAGATGTCAATTTCATTCCAGAATGGGGTGTTCCGATTGTTTACCACGAATCATCCGAGACTCCAGGGGATGGCACTTGGGTCGTAAATGGCTACCGTTTGGAATCATTGAGTGGCGACACTTTGACATCTTTTGTCCGTCATTCAAATGTCTTGGTAAAAGATGGCAAGGTCATGTTCAACCGCATTTACACGCACAGCAAGACCGTCGATGTTGTGGCACAGTTGGAGCTTGCTGTGAACATGAACAATTACGAAGGTGAACCTTTCCAATCGGTCAGCGTGTACGGGTCATTCAACAACTGGTGCGCGGAATGCGACCCAATGACGGATGAGGACGGCGATGGAATATACACGGGCAGTGTGAAGGTGGGAAAGGGAGAACTTGAATACAAGTTTGCATTGGACAACGTTGTCGAACGCCAAGAGACCTTGACCGATGGCATGACATGCACGAAAACAACGGGTCAGTACATCAATCGTGTGCTTCAAGTTCAAGGAGATTTGAATGCTGGTGTCGTATGCTTTGAGTCCTGCGACTGCCCATGAGTTGGAATGTTTCTTGAACGTCACGTTCCCATCATTGAACCGCCGCTTTCTGTTGACACTGAAAGGGGCGGTTTTTGTTTCGCACATTGAACCGATGCAGTTTGCATCGAACCTTATGCGGATTTGAATTGTTGCACAGACATGCCTACGGTTCCTCATTCGACAACCAATCTTCATGTTGTTTGGTTTAAGCGTGACCTCCGAATACGGGATCATGAACCGCTTTCGAACGCTTTAAGGGCTGCGGCCCTTGCCGGTGATTCGGTGCTTCTTTTGCATGCTTTTGACCCGCTTGATCTTGATCACCCTTCGACCTCCAATCGGCATCTCCAATTTCGATGGCAATCATGGTGCTCGATTGAACAAGAGGTGGAGGAGTTGGCTTGGCCGGTAAAAGTGTCTGCCATTCAAAAAGATATCTTGGAGTGCTGCAATTGGCTTTCCAAAAACTTCAATATCAAGGGCATCTACAGCCATGAGGAAACGGGTCTCCGTCATACTTATAACCAAGACAAGTCGCTGAACGCCTGGTGCGTCGCGCATCATGTGGATTGGATTGAAACGCCACAGCAGGCAGTGAAGCGTGGTCGGCGATCTCGCGATGGTTGGGCAACAGATTGGCACGGAACGATGCATTCGCAATTCGCACATTCCATCCCCTTGTCTGATATGGATCCCATCAGCCCCATTGAATTTCAGTGGCCAGAAGGTTTCGTTTTGAATGAATGCCCGCATGTCACCCATGATTCTGATCCTGGAGGATCTGGACCGTTTCAGATGGGAGGAGAACGTGACGGTCATCGTTACATGCGTTCGTTTTTTGAAGGTCGAGTCAAAGGGTATCGCCGACAAATTGGCCAGCCATTGGCCAGCCGTCATTCGTGCAGTCGGTTGTCGCCATACTTGGCCTGGGGATGTTTGAGCATGCGGCAGGTATATCAAGCATATAGGCAAGCCGAGGTTCCAAGGGCAAAAACAGATTTGAAAGCATTTGGCAGTCGACTTCGCTGGCAGGGACATTTCATCCAGAAATTCGAGTCAGAAGATCGCATGGAGTTTGAATCCGTGAATCGAGGTTACCTCGATGTGGTCCACCATGGGGATCCAGATACATTGCAGGCATGGAAGGCAGGAGAAACAGGCGTGCCACTTGTGGACGCTTGCATGCGTTGCGTAATCGCTACGGGATACTTGAATTTTCGAATGCGCGCGATGTTGGTCAGTTTTTTAACCCATCATTTGGACCATCCTTGGCAAGCTGGAGTGGAGCATTTGGCGAGGTGTTTCTTAGATTTTGAACCGGGCATTCACTACAGTCAATTTCAGATGCAAGCTGGGGTGACAGGGATCAATACCATTCGCATTTACAATCCTGTGAAACAAGGCATTGAACGGGATCCAGACGGTGAATTTATAGCGAAGTGGGTTCCTGAATTGAAGGGTGTTCCGCCACATTCCCGTCATGCGCCTTGGACAATCCCCCCGTTGGAAAGGCAGTGGCAAGAGTGGGATTCAGCTTATGTTGATCCCGTGGTGAATTTGGAGGCAGCTGGTCGAGCTGCTCGAGAGCGACTGTGGGCGTTAAAGAAGTCACTCAAAGTCCGTCAGGAGGCGCATCGCATCTTAGCGACTCATGTTGCTCCAGGGGGTTCCTCGGGCTCTGAAAAAAGCCATGACGGCCATCATGAGACAAATCAGGGCAACGGGCTGTCCACACCGCCTACGTAGGCGTCTACAATTCCAATGGAATCAGCCCAATTTGACCCATCAAAATTTTCAAATGCATCAACAGGCGGATGGGACAAATAGCAGGCAAGCAGTGGTTCAGCCAAGGGAAGGTAGGACCAGTGCCATTTTTCTTCACGGTAACCGGTTCGGCCGTTGGTTTGATCTCCATACACCTGATAAAAACCAAACTCCGCAGCATGTTGAGTGAGCCAGAGGTATGTGGCGATTCCGATGGGGTCAGATTCAAACCATTCGTTCTCAAAATTATTTAGATCGACGTCCGTGCCCCAATGGTGACGCGAAGATCCGGGCATAGAGCTGTATTTTAGAATTTCGACCGCACGTTCTTGACCATCAAATTCCGCGTATCGGCTTCCGTTCCATTTTCGATTCCAAATCCCTCTTTGATAGGTCCAATTGCGAGCAGCACTCAAAATGGTCAGTTTTACGCCCTCTGCTTGGGCAGCTCTCCACATGAATTCAAAGGACTCCAATGCTTCGTCACGCAGAAAGATTCTTTTCTTGGGTGTAAACCGAGCCGGAATAACAGCAAACGAGGAATCTTCAGCAGGGTTGAATTTTCCAGCCAAGTGCACCGGATTGATCCCAGAACAAGCACGATCAACAGGCATTTTTTCGGTAACAGGAAGCATCATGTCGTTCTGCGGTGGATTGGCATGTGATTCATATTTGCAGTTCACCAAAGCGATGTGGAAGAGCAGGAGGGTGAACAGCCATTGAAACTTCTTCATGGGCTAAATTTCGTGAAACGAATTGCACGCAACAAAGGATTTTCCATGCAAAAGAATTCCATTCGAATTGGTGTGTGTGTTGCTGGCCAAAATGACCGTGAATGATCGAATTTCATGCCGTGAGAAAACCTTGAGCCCTAGTTTTCCGTAAGCCTTGATACAAGGCAATTCTTATGCGACAAAGCAACATCCATTCAAGCGTTCAATTTCCGTACTGGACCTTTATGGTTATCCTCATGACGGTTATCCTCAGTGGATGCTTGGAACAACGTTTCGAACTTGCTGAAGAAATGCCCGTGTCAGGAGAAGCTAATCCGGCGTTTGCGCTCGCGCTGGCATCTGGTTCTTGGACAGTCCAAGATGCACTCGATCAACTGGAAAGCCTCGATTGGGAAAGTGACCCTGTTTCAGGATCTGCAATGTTTGTGCAGCCCTTTGAGGTATTGGCTGCCGCTCCCTTTGAGCTCCCATTGATCAATGAATCATTGTCAGAGGTGTTTCAATTGGACGCCACAATGGCGCAAGCATTGAGCAATCTGCCAGAGGGGGAGCAGTTTGATATAGGATTTGAGACGACTTGGGAGTGGGAACTGCCATCAATGGACAGTGTGGATTCACTTTGGGTTGAGCAAGGAATGCTTTCAGTATTTGTTTCCTCGGATATCCCAATGGATCAAACCATTCAGCTGATGTGCACAAACCTATATGCAGAGGGGAGCCCCATTGTTTTGGAGTTGGACTTGGATTACACCGGGCAATTGCCTTTGCAGCAAACAGCGATTGTTAGCACAACTGATGCACGCGGTTTATTTGGAAATTCCGCAGGAGTTGAGGTCCTGTTTGATTGGGATATTGTTTTCGAATCGTCAGGAGCTTTTGTAGAGAAGGACGCGAACATCTCCTTTGAAGTCAATTGGGAAGAAGTCATGGTTTCGGGGGCCTTCGGGAAATTTGGTTCACAGACTACCGTAGATTTCGACGTCGCTCAACCGCTTCCTCTGCTTGCAGAATGGAATCCTGACCAACTGCACTTTGCCGATCCACGCATTCGCTTGAGTGCGCTTAATTCTAGCGGCATACCAATTGGCATCCAGTGGGAGCAATTTGCCTTCATTTCAGATGAAGAAACCTGGGACATAGGTGGCCCAGACATCGAAAGTTTTCCGACGATATCCCCTGCGACTTCGGTTGGTGCTTGGGAGGAGACAGTGCATGTGATTGATAACTCAGGAACGACACCGACCTTGACGGAAGCTATGGAATTACAGCCAGACAGTGCCATCATAAGCGGTCAATTGGTGCTCAATCCAGCCAATGAAAATTCAAATTTCCTGACCAATGAAAGCACCCTGCAGATTCAAGCTGCTCTGGAGGTTCCGCTTGTTGGATGGGGCAGAGGTTTGACTTGGAAGGACACAATTGCAGGAGCAATTTCACAAGATCTCAATGCCGGTATCAATCCACCTTTGGATTGGCAGGACGTGGCGTCTGTAACGCTGCGATTTATCGCAAACAATGGTTGGCCGATCGGTCTCGATATGCAGGCTAGATTCCTCGATTCAAACGACGCAGTCGTTGATAGTTTGTACAGCGTTAGTGACCCTGGCGCATTTCACATTGCAGCGGGTCAAATTGATGAGTCGACTCCAAGCAATGATTCGTCCTACGGTCGGGTGGTTCAGTCAACGCAGACCATCATGGATTTGATTTTAACCCGCGAGCAGGCTCTCGAACTATTGTCGATGGATTGCCAGGGTGTTGAAATCGCACTCACTTTGGCCACGCAGGGTGCGCAAGACGATGCGCAGGTTCGGTTTTTCTTTGAAGATGAATTCGATTTGAAATTATCTGCGCGTGTGGAATGTGCAATAACCTTGGAGCCATGAAGCGTCGACAACTCCATTCAATTGCGCTGATGTTATGTGCCATTTGGCATGGGCTGCAGGCCCAAGCGCAACAAGCTCACAGCTTGACGTTCAATGATTATGCACCTCAGCATTTGGATTTGCAACTCGCAAGTCAACCTCAATCTGGTTTTTTCGCTTTTCCCGGGATTGGAAATGCATCGGTCGCGTTTTCGAACTCCATGCTCCATCCTGCGACGTGGTTGACGCAATCCTCCAATGAGGATTTGGCGACTTTGAATTTGGATGAGGTTTACTCAGCGTGGGATGGCTCGAATCGGTTGGCAGCCGATGTGCAAGTTGATTGGTTCCAATTTGGAAAATTCTTCAAAGGGAAGCGATCGTTTGTGCACGGAGGTATTCGAGAGTTTGCCCACATTTCGATTGCATTGCCGTCAGACTTGCTGAGGCTTCCGTTCACTGGCAATGCCAATTCTGAATTGCTTGAAGGCGGATCATTGGACTTTTCAGATTTGGGCTTTAAAACAGAACAACGTCGATCATTTTACCTCGGCTGGCAGCGAAATTGGAGCGAGAAATGGTCGACTGGTATCCGCTTGAATTACCTGCGTGGAATCCGTCATGCGCAATTCTCGGTGCAGAATGTTGGTTGGCAAACCGATGCTTCTAATTGGGATTGGTCATTTTCAGGCGAAGGCATGATCCAATCAAGTGGAATGTGGCCATTGATGCAATTGATTGATTCGGGAAATGTCACTGACGCACAAGTGCAGCAAATCAAGGATGAATTGCTTACTGGTGTTGGAAACGGTTTTGCAATTGATTTAGGAGTTGAATACCGCATTCATCCCAGTTGGATGGCATTTGCACAAATCAATGATGTTGGAGGCATTCAATGGAAAGAGGATGTGAAGAATTATACCACTCAACCAACGTCTGTTGCGTTTGCCGGTTTGGAATTGAGCGTAGCGGAGGATTGGGCAATGGGGGAGGCAGAAGATTCACTTGCAACATGGGGTTCAGCAATTGCAGAAGATTTGGAGGAGGATTTGGCATTGAGTGAAAATTCTATCTCCTACCGAACAGGAACTGGCGCCGTTTGGAGCGTTGGGACTGAATTTATCCCTTGGCCAGATGTTCGTTGGAAACCATCTTTGGGCATGATGCTCCGGAAGCGTCAAGGCCTGCCATTGAGCTGGAGAACCAGTTGGAATCAGCAATGGGGGAAGTGGATGAAAACTTCGCTCACCTTCGGTGTTCGCGATGGCCTTGGTTCTTCAGCAGGTATGAGCGTAGCGCTCAATGCGGGTCCACTGTTGATCACTGTGGCAGCAGATTCACATCGGATGCTGAATTGGACAGCGTTTTCATGGCAAGACAGTGCAACTGCGGAGCGAATGCCTGTTTATTTGCCGACAAATGCTCCGTCAATTCAAGTCCAACTTGGTATTGTTTGGCGCATGGGATGGATGTCAAAGAGTGCGTCGCCTCCGCCTAAACCAGAATGCGAACCTTTTGCATTGCCAAGCAGCACGAGCAGCCCTCAGTTCTGAAAGCGTGCAAATAGTTCTTAAGTTCGTATGAACTTTGCGACACTTGTCCGTTCAGCCATGAATTCAATCCACCGCCTTGCATTTTTGCGTTACATCGTCATTGATGAATGCCTTTTTGAGGCTACAAACAATGCTTCAGAATCCGAGGCGGCAAAAGAGGCAAAGATTTGGTTTAAGGATGATTTATTGGATGCCATCAATGAGAGGATAGCGAAGTTTTCTGTGCATTCCAAGCCCATAGCCATGCGCACCTTGGAAAAGGATATTGTCGATTTGCAAGCTCTTTTCGACGTGAAGGTTTTAAAGCTTTCGCACAATCGAAGAGCACATTATCGCTATGCCCATTCTGGAATGAGCATCCGAAATTCCTCGCTTTCGGCAGAGCAGGCACTTGCCCTCGAACAACTTTTTGTGCACCTGGAGTCCTTTCATTTCATGGAAGGACAAGAATGGTGGTGGGAAGCGGAATCGCGCTTAAGGGTCCATTTTGATTTGTTTCCGGAAGATTCACAGGTCCGGTTGGCAGAGCGCAAGATCAAGTCTGTAAATGCTGCTGCCGTTTTTGAAAGCCACCATTGGTCCGACGCAAGTCGAAAGTGGTTACCGGTCCTTTCAAAAGCTGCAGCGAAGTTGATTCCAGTGCGTTTGGCGTACCGACTCAAACACGACGTTCCGCTGAGTCACACCACATGCCGGATCGAGTGGCTTACTGTGGACCACGAAGAGTGGTTGATCGGCATGTTATCATGGGACGAAGAAGCAGAAGAAATGTTCCGGATGCTGGTTCCGCTCAAGGCGGTTGATTCCGTAGATGATGTCACCGCTCATTTCCCTGGAGAATCTCATGATTTGGAAGGTTGGAGCTGGCCGAGCTACGCTGCACAACGCATGGGCTTGAACGATGGAATCATCGATTCAAAACTTGAAGTGTCAGAACCGGTGCAGATATGGTTGGAGCAACCTATCGCAAATCGGTTCATGGTCGATCCAATCCATCCCTCACAAGACCTTCGATTACAGCGAGCTGGGGGTGGTGTGATTTTTACAATTAACGTGGTAGTAGATGCCGCCCTTTTTCGTTGGGTGATGCAATGGGGAAACCAAGCCCAACTTTTAGAACCTGCCGAGGCGCGACATACGCTGCGTCTCAAAGCGCGAGAAGTGGCTTCATTGTACGAACCGATGTTTGGTCCTTGATGTCAGTACTGATTAAGAAATACGGCGTTATCAAACAAGAGTTTTCCATTTTCCCAAAATCCGCGAAACAAGGGATTGTCTGCCAGATAGGTAATGGACCCTTGGCCCATCGGTAAGACACCAAATACAAGGCTTCCTTCTAAATCTTGATTGGCTCGACTTCCGACAAAACCACTGACGGCTTTTGGATTCGCGCCATATGTTCCGATGTTCCATCCGCTTTCCAGTGCAGCAAACCTTCGGCTAGATGACCGCAAGGTGTGGTAAGGTGCGTCCGGGTATCCCCATCCAAGTGGATGGGTGCGATCGAGTGAAATGGCGTAGATGGATCCGTCACCTGTGCGCATGGCACGGTTGCGGCTCCGATTGCCGAAAGGCTCATAGCGATCTGAATTCCGTTCTTCTGTTTTGCGACTTTTGGCTTGAGCGGCTTCGAAGTCATCATCAAAGCGTTGAAGTCCCCAACCGGAGCGATCAGTAAAAAGATTGAGTGCATTGGAAATTGCAATCGCACGACCGCCGTTTTGAATCCAAATCCTCAATTCGTCAAGCCATTCATCATCGACCGATTGATGCCATCCGGAGGGAATGATCAAGACATCATAATCAGACCATTGTTCTGGCGTTGAATTGCGATTGTTGAGCATTGCAATGGGATAACCCAGTTCTTGTTCAAAATGCCACCATGATTCTCCGGCACCTAGGCTTGAAACACTTTCGCCTGAAAGGCAAGCGACACGAGGTGCTGTCAATAGCCAAACGTCATCTGACCCCATGTCTGGACCGCTCATCGAGTGGCCTGTGGGCAGAGGAGTGAGCTCGACTTGGCAGCTTTGAGAAAGTTCCTGAAGCTTATCAAGCAAGTTCTTTTGGTCGTATGATTTCTGATCTCCTTTGAGAATAATTGCGCTCCCTCGTGGCAATGAGACGTTCTCAAAAACAATCGGTTCTGCATTCGTTCTTATTCGGAGGCCTTCGTTCATTGCTTGTGCAATAAAACGAGTGTCCAGCAGACCATTCCTTGGGATTGCCCAGCCATAGGCGGGTCCGATGTCACTGATTACCGCTTCAGCATCCCACGATTCTGACAGGGGCAAACTCTGGATGCCGAACGTGCGAAGGCCATACGCGTATGGAACGCTCCATGTGGTAATGTCGTACGTCAATGAATCAGACAAAAATGGATCGGGATCAAACAATACATTGAGAATCCCTGAATGGGTTTGGTGCGCATTGATGAGCAAGTCTCCTTTTTTCGCTACAATCGATCGAGTGTCGCCAATGCCGTATTCCCAAGCTTGAGAGATGCGCGTGTTTTCCAAAACTGCTTCACAGCGAATGTTGTGCTTTGCCAAAAAGGAAACGAGAGATTGAGTACGAGAGATATTATCTTCACTTACGGGGATATGATAGGCATGGAAACGTCCGGAGGGTTTTGTTCGGTTCAACTCAAAGAACTCGGACATCTGGTTTACCAGGTCAGAACTGAGCCGCGCACTTGTGAAAAGAGCTTCAAAACTGCTTGAAACATGGTTTTCAATGCGTTGTTCTAGACTCAAGAGGTCACCGGAGTTTTGCAGAACCAACACACCTGCACCACCACTTCCACCTTGCTCATAGGTCATGCCAATTGAGCCATTGTAAATGGGGTAAGTGTCGCCATAGCTCGGATAGAGCAGGTCGAACGATTCACGGGTGTAATACAATTCACCGCGAGCATCAAAATTCATAGCAGTTGCATTTCCAATCTCTTCCTGAAACGTCCGCTGCCAATCGGTGATTGATTCATGATAGGGCTCTGCGGCTGGGGCAAAATAATAAGGGGAGTTGTAGCCCATTTCATGGTAGTCACAATGCACGTGCGGCATCCATTTGTGGTAGACTATGGAGCGCATTTGACTTTCGGATTGTGTTTGCCAAGCCCAATCCCGGTTCAAATCAAACAAGTAATGATTGGGACGCCCACCAGGCCAAGGTTCGTCATGCTCGAATGCAATGGGGTCGGCATTCGGAGTGGATGAGGCGTATTGGTTGAACCAGTTGGTGTAGCGATCATGTCCGTCTGGATTCAAACAAGGATCGATCAGCACAATTACTTTTCGCAGCCAATCTTCTCCGCGTTGAGCAGCCTCTGCCACTTGGTGCATTACTTCCAATGCAGCTTCTGTGCAAACTGCTTCATTTCCATGCACGTTGTAGCTCAGCCAAACAACGGCGACATCGTCCCAACGCTCGATTCCTGGTTCGCCTTCTATCCTGTTGTGGTGTTGCTCAAGAAAAGACGGCAAACGTTCCATGTTCTCCGAATGGGACATGGCCAATATTTGCAATGGCCTTCCTTCAGCAGTTTCTCCGTAAGAAATCAGTTCCGAAGTGGGCACTGCTTTTTGTAGGAACTCAGTGTAGTCAACAACACGATGATGCGAAGTGAATTTATGACCCAAGTCATAACCGAGAAACTCGGAAGGAGACGGAATTGCTTCCTGAGCATTCAGCCCTGATGAGACCAGAGCGAGTGATACAATCAACACGCAACTGGCCAAGATAGCATTGGTTTTTTCTTGCATGTGAGCAAGTTAAACCATGCAGGGTAAATATTATTCTACAGGTTTTATCCTGAGGGCTGGTTTACTTTCTTTTCGCGAAGGAAAGTATCGTAGCGTCCATCGGGTCCACACCACTGCGCAGTGAGCTGATCAATTCTCCATTTTCATTGATCAAAAACTTGTGGAAATTCCACATCACTTTATTGTCGCTGACTCCATTCTTCTCGGCATCGCAAAGCCACTGGTATACACCATGCTGTTTCGCTCCTTTGACATCGACCTTATCCATCATTTGGAATGTCACTCCAAAATTCTTCGTGCAAAAACTTGCAATGTCATCTGCACTTCCAGGTTCTTGGTTGCCAAAATTGTTGCACGGAAAGCCCAAAATCACGAAGTCATCAGAATTGGTGTTTTGGTTTAACTTTTCGAGGCCTTCGTATTGACCTGTGAATCCGCATTTTGAAGCTGTGTTCACGATGAGTACTCGCTTTCCTTCAAGGCTATTGAAAGAGAAAGTATCACCATCAATGGTTAGTGCTTCGAGGTCATAAAAGGATTCCATCGGCTGTTGCGGGGTAAAAGTTTCGACTGATTCGGTCATGTTCCAAGCACTTAGTGCAATCACAAGAGCGATTACGCAAGATGTGATGATGGTAATTTCGGCGAAATATCTCATATTGTTAGCTTTAGATAGTAAACATAATCACCCACGAAGATGTTCATGACCAGCAATACTTTTTCTGTGGCATTTGAATCGTTTTTCAAAGATTCAATCCATTTGACGCGCATGGGCTGGAAGAACTATTTGTTTTTTCCGATTCTGTTGTTTTTTTCTATGCCTCAAGGACACAGCCAATGTGCGAATTTTGGCGCATTCAACATTGGAGATGACGTAGAAATTTCGTGCACAGACTCTTGCACTACGTTGTTTTCTCCCAACATAGCCAGCGTTGCGGCAAGTGGATCCGATTATGAGATCCAAGACATCGATTATGTCCTGCCATACCCGTTTGATCAAGGACAAGTTGCCATCAATAATGGCGATGATGATTTCGCGGCAGCTACCAATGTCCCCATTGGATTTACGTTCAACTTTTACGGAAATAATTACACACAATGCCGCATATCGCCCAACGGTTGGATTTCATTTGATTTGGGTGAAAACGCGCCTTACAACCCTCCGGGAATGATTCCTGGGGGAAACATGCCGTTGAACAGCATCATGCCAGTTTACAGTGATCTGAACCCTTCGACCTGTGGAAATGTGAAATATGATACCTACGGCGTAGCGCCCTGTCGTGAGTTTGTGGTTTCATTCAATGCGGTGTGCCAATTTTCATGCACAAGCAACCAGGTAAGCGCAGAGATTGTGCTTTATGAAGGAACTGACGCAATTGAAATATACCTCGGCAATCGCCCAAGTTGCAGTTGGGGAAATGCTGCAGTTGGCATTCAAAATGCAACCGGATCGGAAGGGTTGTCACCTGAAGGGTTCAATACCGGCAATTGGAATGCTTCGAACGAAGCGTGGCGGTTTGCTTCGAGTGAAGTGGTTGAGGGAACAACGCTTTGGTACGAAGGCGATGAGTTTCTTGGCATCGGGGATAACCTGGATTTTTGCAGCGGTCAATCGACGACGGTTACAGGGTGGTTTTCTCAATTGCCCGTTGGTGAATTTTGCACCGAATTTGATGTGGTGGTCTCCTCTGCGGGTGGTTCCTCAAATAACAATCAGATAGATTGGGCAATTGTGTCAGAGGCTGGTGCAACAGTATTGGCTGATGATGCCCCATTCACAGGCTCAGTGTGCCTTCAAAACGGTTGCTATGCACTTCAAATGTTCGATTCAGGAGGAAATGGATGGGGGGCGGCAAGTTTAACGATTGTAGATCCAGATGGCAATGAGATTGGGTCATACACGTTGGAGGATGGAGAATCGGGAACTGCCACATTTTGCATCGATCAATACGACGGTCCTGAGCCAACCGTTGATGACTATATTCAAGTTGTTTCTGATGATTTGGAAGTCATCGCTGTGAGTGATGTGAATGCTGACTTTGATTGGGAAACGCCCATCTGCAGTGGGGGCGATCCTTTTGTTTTAACTCCCTTGGAGGGTTCGGGTCAATGGGAAGTGGAGTGCGATGGGTGTTTTGACGAAGAGACGTTGACCATTGATCCTGGCATTGCAGGCAGTGGCTGGTTGCAAATCACACACGTTTTAGACGGTTCGTGCTTCGCTGATGTTGAGACTTCAGAGCTTTTTATAAGCGCGACTCCTGAACCGCAATTCACGGCTTCGACGGGTGCATTGTGCAATGATGAAGTCTTCGATTTCAATGCGACACCACCTTTCGGCACATGGTCTGCGACTTGCGGAGATTGCATCATTGGCAATACAGGAATGTTTTTTGCAGAGACTGCTGATGAAGGGCTAAACACGGTGACCTTCACCACCCTTGGTGTATGCCCCGGAGTGTCAACGCTCGAGGTAGGAGTTTCAGAACTTTTAGAAGGCAGCATCAATGGACCTTCTATTTTATGTGAAGATGACTCCGCTTTGTATGTGGCTGATGTTCCGGGTTATTGGTCATCAAATTGCGACGGATGCATTGATTCCTTGTCTGGGATTTTTGATGCGCAAGGGATGAACCCGGATACTTACACGGTGACTTTTACACCGGATTCTTATTGCCCCGTTGGAGATGAGATTCAGGTGTCAGTGAATCAGAGCGTTGCAATTGGCGCTTCCAATGTGCCGGGTAGTTTCTGTGAATCGGATGAAGAATTCGTGTTCAATGTGAATGTTCAAGGAGGAACTTGGTCAGCCGAATGCGAATCATGCTTGGACTCGGCAGGCTTCTTTGACGTAGGGTCGGCACCCATCGGAATCCTTCCTATCCAATACACAATAGCAAATGGGGCCTGTTCGGATACAGCATACTGGACCGTAGATGTTCGTCCAATACTGGAAGGTACGTTTGAGGCAATTGATCCAATTTGCGAAGGCAGCGAGGTGAATTTGGAATTTGTTTTTGACGATGACATCCCGGATGCATATGCAAGTGGGGCAGACGGTGAATGGGGGTCTGTTGATTGCTCGAATTGCATCTTGAATGAAAATTCAGGCTTATTCTTGGCGGACGTCTTGGGTGCAATCAACGTAACGTACACGTTTGATCATCCTTGCAGTCAGTCCATCGAGGGAATCGTGGAGGTTGCCCCAGCAGTTGATGCAACGGTTGTGCCGTTGCCAGAGCTGTGTGAGTCGGGTGATTTGGAACCACTCGTGTCAGCAGAAAATGGCGGAGCGTGGTCTTCGGATTGTGAAGGTTGTCTGATTGGAAGTGCATTCGACCCAACGGTTGGAGCAGGCACCTACGAATTGACGTACACAATCGATGATGTGTGCAGTGATCAAGATGCGATGGAAGTGATTGTCGTGCCACAAAGAGATGCCACGGTCAACTTGCCAGATTGGGTTTGCTTGGCTTTGGAAGATCTTCAGCCTGGAGTGGAATGGCAGGGCGGGGTTTGGAGCGCCAATTGCGATGGCTGCATTTCCGAGGAGGGCACCATCAACTTGATGTCAGCTGGAGTGGGAGTTCTGGAAATCACCCATGTCTTAGAAGGGCTTTGCGGTGATTCTGATGAGGTTCTGCTCGATGTGGTGGGATGCGACATTGAAGCCGTCAATGTCTTCTCTCCAAACGGAGATGAGAGCAACGATCAGTTGGAATTCAAGTACTTGCAGTCGTTTCCCGGAAATCGCCTGACCATCTTTGATAGATGGGGCGGGTTGGTTTATGAAAAGTTTAACTACGGCAACAACTGGAGGGCAGAGGGTGTAGCCGAAGGGACATACTATTACATTCTAACGATTCCACAAAAAGAGACCATGCGTGGCTCTTTTATGCTGTTGCGTTGATCAAGGCACGGCCAGATGGCTTGCCATGCATCCTACAAAAAACTCAATCGTTGAAGGCAAAATGCATGCCAAGCGAAAAAGAGTGCATCGTGGGTTGATCTGTTTGCACTTCATCAAAGAAAGGTAAGAGAGAGGCTTCTCCCAAAAGACTTACATTCTTAAAGCCAATGCCAATCCTGGCATTTATTTGCAAGGGGTTTACTGGAAAGTCATCTTCTTTGACGGTGGTAGTTGAGCCTCCTAAGTTGTACTCGTAGCGGTAAGAGTTGCCAAGCAAGTAGGCTCCCACCAGTCCAGCTTCTATATGAAGTCCTTTGCTGCCGGATCGTGCAGTTCGAACGCTGACCAGCAACGGTAAACGCAAAAAGACGGCGTTCAGCTGATTTTTTTGAATATTGAGGCTGTCTGCGCTGAAAACTTCGGCCGTTATCAATTCACTGGCCTCATCATGCGTTAGGATGTGTGAATTGTCGATTCCGTAGTGCCACCACTCAAAGCCAAGCCCCGTCGTGAAACCAACAAACTCTCCAAGGATGCGTTGCCGGTACTCAAATGGATTGAGTTCAAGCCTCCAGCTAGTGAGAGCGTCGTTTGTGATGATGCCCAAGTCTGGGCGAGCTCCCAAGGTAGCCGAGTAATCCTCGAGATCTCCTTGGAACTGCCCCATTGAAGCAGTGCTCAGCGAAATCCCACCCCAATACCCCTCACTTTCTCCTTTGGTTTTTGTCGAATCTGATTTCGATGAGAATCCCCCTTCAGCAAACGCCGCAGTTGAAAATGTCAAGAAACAAAACAGGATGTGGGAGTTGAGCAATTTCATGGCATTAATTTCTTAATCAGTTTCAAAGTTCGTGCCAATAGTTCAAAAGTCAAAAACACGGCTCAAATTGAAGCCAAAGAAGATTGCGCCGTCCAGCCACCGACCGGTTGTCTCTGTTAAAAACGCGCGTTCAAACATGCCCCTGGAGTTGGTGATGTGCAGCTGAAAGACATGTCCTCCAGTCTCGATATCAACACCCAGTGAAAGGCTATTTTCAATGTCGGCTGCGTACTTTTTGAGCAAGTAATGGTATTCACAATTCAGGCTGACACGCTGCGCGATTTTGTACCGGCCACCAGCACCGATCGTCCATTGGTCGTGTGCGCTGTTTGTGAATTCGACCAAATTTCGGTGGGTGAACGAAGGCACGAGGGCTAAGCTGAGCTTCTCACTCCACTTTCGAGCAATGACAGCCTGATAAGTGTAGCTCAGTCGATTCGAGAACGTTCGACTATCAATGTTGCTCGTGAAAACGGAATCCCCGCGGGCCATGCCAACTCCAAAGAGGGTGACGCCAAATGGCACGCGGTCATCGGACGTCTGTTGCAACAATTTCCATTTCAGGGAAGTTTCAAAAGTCTTCTGAAAAGTACTTCGTGCAACCCCCACGCAGAAGCGATCGGTCAATCCATAATCAAAGGCCATGCGCATGCTGGCGTTGTCCAGTCCCCATAGCGCATAGGCGCCTTCATTGATTTGACCAAATCTATGAGCGATGACAAAGTGCATCACATTTTCCCCAGGGGTTTCATTGCTTTGAACGTTGATGATTCGAGTGTCCTTGAAAGTGGCATACACGGGATGGACCGGAGCTTCATCCATTTCTAGATCATCCAAAAGGCTTTGAGCATGCAGGCCACAAGCAAACTGGAAAATGAAACCGAAGACAAGCAACGTGCAACTAAGGAGTCGAGGTGGGAAGGTGTTCATCGAGGAGAGAGGCTCAAATTCACGGAAACACTTATTTCTTCAGCGATTTTGTCACGGACCATCTTTGGAATGGGTATCTCATGAGCAGCTGTAGCAACGGTAAATTCAGTTTCAATTTGCCAGGATTTTCCGTTCCACTGCAGTTTGGACGGGATTTCTCGATTTACCGGGACACCATGAATGGTCAATGAGCCCGTGGCGATGACCTCGTGCCATTGCCCATCTTGAAGCGCTTCATTCCAGTTGGAAATCACACCCTCAAACGTCCCGTTGGGATACCGGGTAGATTCGAGGTAATTTTCATTGAAATGTTCTTCCATCAATGCTTTTTCGAAACGAAAACCGAGGATGGGCACACGAAATGCAAACCGTCCGTCTTCTGCCAATAGGCCTGATGCCATTTCGTTGGTGGCTTCGATGTTTTCAACGAAAGTGGCCGAGAAAAAATCCACTGTTCCGTTGCGCGTCATCCATTGTTGGCCGATGCAAAAATGGCTCGCGACCAGCATCATTGTTGTCAGTGCTATTTTCATGTTGCTATTCGTTTTCTGGTGCACCAGCTTCGGCCCACTTTTGAAGCAAGATAATATCGCATTCAGTGAAGCTGCCATTGGGAGGCATCACAAGCGCATCAGTGGCGCTTCGGTTGATGCGATCGATGACATCCCCGGTGAGCGTTGCGTTAGCAGCAGCGTTGTATCCATCTAGGGCGAGGCCTGCTTCTGGATTCTGTCCTCCGTGGCATCCGGTGCAGTGAGCGCTGAGCACCAATTCGATGCTTGCATTGTACTGAGCCTTTTGATCTGGGCAAGGTTGTTCAACATTGTATTGGCATCCTGTCAAGAAACCAGCCGCAGCTATGCAAGCTGTGAGAATTCGAAAGAGAGAAGAGTTGCTCATGTGATTCTGCATGGGACAGTAAAAGACGGCTTGTGTGCAGCAATGTTAGAGAATAACCGGCGGGATAGGAAAGATGTTGCATTCTCTTTGCGATATTTGCTAGGAACACATTTATTGCAATGGGACGAGCATTTGAATTCAGAAAGGCGAGAAAGTTTAAGCGATGGGCTGCAATGTCAAAAACATTCGCTCGTTTGAACAAAGACATCATCATTGCTATCCGGGAAGGCAACGGCGCTGAACCTGATATGAACCCTAGGTTGCGTGCTGTTTTGCAAAACTGTCGGGCTGCAAATATGCCCAAAGACAATGTGGAGCGCGCAATTAAGAAGGCAACGGATAAGGATACGAGTGATTTCAAAGAAGTGAATTTTGAAGGCTATGCTCCGCACGGTGTCGCCGTTTTTGTGGAAACCGCAACGGATAACAATAACCGGACGGTTGCCAATGTGAGAAGTCATTTCAACAAGGGCAATGGCAACTTGAGCACGTCTGGAAGTGTCGAATTCATGTTCGATCACATGTGCTTTTTCAAGATCAAAGGGGAGGGGCTGGATAAGGATGAATTGGAATTGGAACTCATTGACTTTGGGGCAGAAGAAATTGAGGCAGATGAAGATGCATTCATTGTTACAGGGAGCTTCGAGGCATTTGGTTCATTGCAGAAAAAGCTCGAGGACAATGGTTCGGAAATTGTGGAGTCTGGACTTGAGAGGGTCCCAAATACAACCAAGGAATTGGACATGGAAGCTACCGCTGAGGTAGAGAAGTTGATTGAACGACTGGAGGAGGATGATGACGTGCAGCAAGTCTTCCATACGATGAGTTCATCAACTCCCCCAGAGGAATGATGTTGTGAATGCTTTTTGCTGCGTGGCTATTGTACGCCGATGAAGTAACTTCGCGCAATGGAAAGTAAACGTGTGGATGCCGATGGCACGCTGTTGGAGTTCTTGATGGAACATGCGGGTTATGCGACGAGAACGCGCGCTCGCACAGCAATCAAAGCTGGCGCCGTTGCGGTTAACGGTAACGTATTGCGAATTCCATCTTCAGATTTAAAGACCGGCGCGATGGTGTCGTGGACGGCTTTGAGCAAGCAAAGTGCAGCAAAGGACTTCGATCTTGGCGGTGCCTCATCGAAAAACGCGGCCAAACCCAAGGAAGAAAAGCCTCCTTATGAAGTCGTTTACGAGGATGATTTCATTTTGGCTTATGTCAAGCCTGCAGGCATGGTTTTTGCTTCGCCGAAACCGCAAGTCAAGACCAGTTACACGCGAATGAAGCAATGGATGGAGGCCAATCGAACGAACCTCAATGCCATTCAGTTTGTAAACCGAATTGAAAAGGAATCTTCAGGTGTATGTGTTATTGCAAAGGACCTCCGCTGGAGGAAGCATCTGCAAGACAACTGGGATCAATTCACCAAGCGGATGTACGTGGTTGTTCAGGGGCATTTGCCCGCTGATGATGTTCTCTTTTGCTACTCGAAGGATGACGATGGTAAGCGCAAAGAAAAATACGAATTTGAGTATCGGACAATGCGAGCTACCGCTTCGCATACGATGCTCAAAATGACTTTAGGCTTCGATCAAATTCCGGTATTGATGTCAGGGCTGCGCCGTTTGGAATGTTACCTGCTGGGAAAAGGCAAGGAAATTCCAGATCCAATGGGCCGTTCTGGACTGCATATGTTTGGGGTGGATATTGAAGGTCCTGACGGAGAGAAGATTCCGATCAAGTCCCGTGTTCCTCAGGAATTTCTCAATCTGATGAAGGGAGGCAAAGGGCCAAAGGCTGTGCCGTCTTGGAAGCGCGAACTGCAGAACAAGGAAGAGGAACAGAAGAGGCCTCACAAGCGATCGGGGCATTCTCGCAATTGATGACAGTTGGGCCCCTTGACCTAGCGGGTGTCCACAAAAAAAACGCAGCCTGTTGACGGGCTGCGTTTTTTTGTTCGATTAAAGTTGGTACCGGCCTTCTAGCCAATCTCGGAGCTCGATGGACTCCTTTGGATTTAAGCTTCTGAAGGCGATTCGCATGGCTCTTCGGATCATGACCGGTTCGCCGTGTACGTGCCTGATTAAGGTTTTGTACTGTTCCAGTGCGCTCGGCGCATGTGGGATGGGTATACCGGTTATGGACATGTTTTCGAATTGTAGGAATCGTTCATTTCCTACGTCGTCAAAGGGTGGAATGTTACATTCAGCCCCAGGAAAATAACTGATGTAATCCGTAAGTCATTGGCATACAGTGAAAAACAACAAAGCATTGAGACGTTTCCCAATGCTTTGCTTAACCTAAACCAAATTCATCTGATGCCAATTGCTCAGAATGCTAACGCCAACGTCAATCCAATCACCATGCCAAAACTTAGATTTCTTGGCCAACTCCATCCAACACCTGTTAAATTCGCAGCGTAATACCATTGAAATGAGCAAAGCTGTATACGTCTTGTCTGCTGTACGAACTCCCATGGGAAGTTTCCTGGGGTCATTGTCAACAATTCCTGCCCCAGAATTGGGGTCGGTCGCAATTCGAGGTGCCATCGTGGCTGCTGGAATTGCACCTGAGGAGGTCAATGAAGTCATCATGGGCAATGTCCTCCAAGCGGGCTTGGGTCAAGCTCCTGCGCGACAAGCTGCTATGGCCGCAGGCATTCCCGACTCTGTACCATGCACCACTGTCAATAAAGTTTGTGCAAGCGGAATGAAATCCATTTCCCTTGCTGCGCAGGCCATCGCACTGGGCGATGCTGATATCATTGTCGCTGGTGGAATGGAAAACATGAGCCGTGTGCCGCACTACTTCTCAGGACGAACGGGATCAAAGTTTGGCGATATGAAGATGCACGATGGCATGCTTCTGGACGGCTTAACGGATGTTTACAATGCAACACACATGGGGAATTGCGCGGAGCTGTGTGCCAAAGAGCATGAGATCTCTCGCGAAGCGCAAGATGATTTTGCGGTTTCGAGTTATGAGCGCGCAGCCGCTGCCTGGGAGTCAGGAGCGTTTAAGGGAGAGGTTGTGCCCGTCTCGGTTCCTCAGCGACGTGGAGATGCTATTTTGGTTGCTGAGGATGAAGAGTTTAAGGCAGTGAGAATGGATAAAATTAGAAGCTTGCGTCCCGCCTTTCAAAAAGAGGGCACAGTGACCGCAGCGAATGCTTCCACGCTCAATGACGGTGCAAGTGCTTTGGTGTTGGCGTCTGAAGAAGCTGTGAAGCGATTGGGTGCTACACCCATTGCAAAAATTGTCGCTTGTGCTGACGCGGCGCACCAACCTGAGTGGTTCACCACCGCACCAGCCAAAGCTGTACCAATTGCGCTGTCAAAAGCAGGCTGGGATTCAGGTCATGTTGATCTTTGGGAATTGAACGAAGCTTTTTCCGTGGTTGGCATTGCCAATATGGATTTGCTAAATCTGAACCCAGAAACAGTCAACGTCAATGGAGGTGCTGTGGCACTCGGACATCCTTTGGGGTCGAGTGGATCTCGCATTGTGGTCACGCTTATTCACGCACTGCGCAATCGAGGTTTGACCAAAGGTGGGGCTGGGATTTGCAACGGTGGAGGTGGAGCTTCTGCACTCATGGTTGAAGCGCTGTAATGCTCACAAAGGGAGATTTCATAACGCTCGCTGTTCCATGTGCTCCAATGCGCTCCGATGCCTCTGATGCCTCTGAAATGGTTTCTGAGGCCTTGGCAGGAGAGGCGGCGATTGTGAAGGAGGTTGGAGAGAAGGACTGGATTCGAATTGAATTGGCTGGCGATGGATATCAAGGATGGTCCGATCGGAAGCAGTGGAAGCTTGATGACGCCCGTGCATCGAATGAATCAGCGCTGAGGCCTTTCCGACTCCAAGCGCCAACCTCTCCGTGGCTTTGCCTCAATGGTGCTGTGATTCAATTGCCTGCGGGTGCGATTGTGCATTTGAATGCTTCGTCAAAATGGTCTTGTGCCGGTTTGGAGATGGAACCACTTTTCTCCATGGATGAAATGTTTCAAGTGCATTCAGATCCACTGGATGCTGCGAATTCGTTTCTTGGAGCGCCTTATCGATGGGGTGGACGATGCGTTTGGGGCATGGATTGTTCGGGACTGATGCAGCTGGCGTATTTGCTTTGCGGCCAACGATTGCCCAGAGATGCTAGTCAACAAGCAAAAGAGGGGGAGCAGATCGATTGGAATGAACGGTCACCGGGAGATTTGGCATTCTTTCAAAACGACGCTGGTCGCATTGTGCATGTCGGCATTTTAAAAAGCCGCGAAGCAATCTTGCATGCAGCGGGTGAGGTTCGATTGGACCAACTTAAAGAAACTGGCATTTGGTCGGGGAATCAAGAAACGCACGCAATGGCTTTCATTCGAAGAGTTTGACAGCCGTGCGCATTTTTGGTTCGAAGTCTTCAGCTCCAATCGCCAAGGGTTTCTCTTTTGCTTGGCTGCAGCCCGTTGATCCAAGCCTTCACCTCCATTGACCTCTTGCCGTTTGGTACGATTTCCATCAATTCCAACCAGCGGTCTTGGCAGGCGACAAACAGCCTGTCTTTGTGGATGGTTGCTTCACCTGGCTTTTTCAGCGTAAAATCGACCTCTGCAAGGCGAGCAGTGAGCACTTTAAAATCACCCCAAGGCGTGCCGCAAATACTGGAAGGGTAAGGGTTGAGTGACCTTATCATATGTTCCACACTATCAGCGTTTTGAGACCAGTCGATTCTGCAATTGGTTCGGTTCAATTTTGGGGCTTCGAGCCGAGGGCTATCAGCCTCCATCGTATGCTGTGGAATTGCCTTCAATTGTCCGTTAGCGAGCTTTTCCAAAGTTTGTGCAAGGAGTTGCTTTCCTTGGTAGAGAAGCTTGTCGTGAAGCGTTGCTGCTGTCTCTGATGGCATGATTGATACCTTCGCTTGAAGTAAAATGTCACCGGTATCGATCGCTTGTTGCAGGGAAAACGTGGTGACGCCTGTTTCGGTGAGTTTGTGGCGAATGGCCCACTGTATTGGTGCTGCACCACGCAATTGTGGAAGCAATGAGGCATGCAGATTGATGGATCCGAACCTTGGAGCGTCCCAGACCAGTTGAGGAAGCATTCGGAAAGCCACGACCACTGCCAAATCGCAGTCAAGGCCTGTGATTGTCGCAACAAACTCAGGTGATTTCAAGTTGGTGGGCTGATGAATGGGCAAGCCCAATTCTACGGCTGCCTTTTTGACTTCAGACGAGCGCATTTGATGTCCACGTCCAGCTTTTTTGTCCGGCGATGTGATCACAGCGACAATCTCATGCTTGCCACCGTATATCTCCCGCATGCACGTGGCTGCAAATTCAGGTGTGCCGAAGAAGGCAATCCGAAGTGGTCTGTCCAGTCGAGTTGTTGGAAAAGATTCACTCATGATGCATTTTATTCTGTGATTTGAGGCGATAAATCATTCCAATCTAATTTTCTCAGATAGAGCCAGCTGCCCAATCCGATGCCTGAAAAGTACACCCATTCTACCAGCCAAATGATCCAAATCGGTTGAGGCCAAACCAAAGTCAGTGCTGCTGCGAGTGCTATGTAGCCTGTGACAGCGATTAATTCGATTCGAAAAGCTCTTTTCGTTTTTCCAAGGCCTTGGATCGTAGACAACATGATGCCTGAGAAGGTGTAAATGGAAACACCAACAAAGACAACAAACAATGTTTTTTGCATTGCTTCAATTCCGACTTCATCGGTGAAGAAAGCAGCTGCTAGAAATTTTGGATAGAGTATGTAACCGTGGCACAAGATGATCATTCCCAATGCATTGAGCAGGGTGAGTCTCTTTAGAACCAGTTTTAATTCTGCTCCGCGATGTTCACCGATTAAACCGCTAACGTAAGTGCGTGTTGTCTGCTGAATGCCTTGTGCAGTTATAAAAGCGAGCATGAAGAAGTTCCGCGTAATGTGCGACACCTTGAGTTCAAGGCTGCCCACTTTTTCGACGAGAAAGAAAAAGGCAGTCCATGTCGCGATGGTGAGAAGGAATTGCCCCATTAGAGGATAGGCTAACTCCCACCAAACCCTCAGTTTTTGTGAAGTCAAAAGCGTTCTTGACGTTAAGATGTCAGGTGCGATTCGAACTAAAATGATGCATGAAACGATGCATCCGATTGATTCAGCAGTGACAGATGCCCAAGCAGCGCCAATTGCTCCAATGGGTTCCACCGAAAACCAACCCTCTACCCAAGCAGCATCGAGTAAAATGTTGATTGTCCCTGTCACAGCAGCAACTAGTAGGATCGGCCAGGTCTTGGCGGTTCCTGTATAAAATGCGTTCAGTGCGAGTAGAATGGAGAAGGGGATGAAGCCCAAAAGTCGAATGCTGAAGAAGGACTCGAACATCGAACGAATTCCTGGGTCTTGGATTGTGCTTCCCAAGAGTCCTTGGTTGAGCAAGACTCCAACGACAAGCAATCCAATTCCAATTCCGACGTGAATGAGTAATCCGGTTCGCAGCGTTCTGAGGGCCTCTGGTAAATTGCGCTCACCGATTCTTCGGGCAATAATGATCTGAAGCGCCGCAGAACTCCCGACGGCAAGTGTCTCCAGTGTCATGTATACGAGACCAGCATTGCCAGCTCCATTGATTGCTGATTCGCTATGTCGCGCAAGGAAAAAATTGTCTGTCAGAAGCACCAAAAATTGCAGAGCTGTTCCGGCCGAAATGGGGAGAGCCATTCGAAGCAAATCGCGGTAGCCGATTTGAAGTGAGTCTGCAGTTTTCATCGCCGGGCAAAGGTCGTTCGAAATTGACGATTTACTGCTCAGAGATTTTCATTGTTCTGCCAATGGATTGCCTGTGTTGGGACAGATTTTGAGCTGTTTGAGAATGACTTCTGATTTGCGGACTGTTTTCATCGCCCAATGAGCGCGTAATTCTGCCTTTTCAGCTTCAGTAAGGGACCAAGTGGAATCAGGAAGTTCATGTGTCCTTCTCGATAGGTCATGCATGATGATGCCGGCGGCAACACTGATGTTCAAAGATTCAGCAAATCCTGCCATTGGGATATAAACGTGGTGGTCAGCAGCTTCAAGAAAGGTGTCACTCACGCCTTCAAATTCAGTGCCCATGACCAAGGCAATGGGGCGATCGATGGGAAGCTCGTGAACTTCCTTTCCATTCACATGCGGGGATGTGACCGCAATTTCGTACCCACTGGATCGCAATTGCTGAATGCACGATGCTGTTGGGTTTGGGTCTTGCAGGTATCGGTGCAACGTGAGCCAGGAAGGCGTTCCCTTTGATACTTGGCGATTAAAAACCCAAGGATTTGCATCTTCAATCAAATGCACATCTTGTATTCCAACTCCGTCGCAGGTGCGCATGACGGCACTAGCATTGCGAGATTGATAGACATTCTCGAGGACGAGACACACGTGCCGTGTTCTTGACTCAAGAACATGCTCGAAGCGAGTGGAGCGTTCCTCACTGAGAAACGGAAGCAGTGCTTTGTACCTGGGGTCCATGATTCGAGAATGTGGTTAAAAGTCTAAATGAAAAAGGCCCTGCGGATACCGCAGGGCCTTTCAGAAGAACTTCGGGCAATTATACCTTGCTGTTCAACTCAGCACCAGCCTTGAACTTAATTACGTTCTTAGCTGCGATTGTGATTTCTTTACCCGTTTGTGGGTTACGTCCTTTGCGCTCAGCGCGGTGAGTGACAGAGAAAGAACCGAATCCAACGAGGGATACGCGATCTCCTTTGCCCAAGGCACCTGCTGTTGCGTCGATGAAAGAGTCGAGTGCGCGCTTAGCGTCTGCTTTTGAGATGCCGGCTCCTTCTGCCATAGCATCTACCAATTCTGCTTTGTTCATGGTATAATGGTTTAATGATTTGAACTACTGCGCCAAATATATAGGAGCAAATCCAAGCACAGCAAGGGTTACAGCATATTTCGTGAATAAACGAGTGCTTTTTGTTGAAAAGCCCGCGAGAAAGCGGCAAATTTCCTTGAGAATCATCCGAATTCGCGGTGTTTCATTGCGAAACGCGTCCTTTCTGGTGAATCAGCCAAAGCGTTCCAGCTGCGCAAGGTATCAATGCATCCAGTGGAGTTCCATTGCCAATCACCTTCCATTGTGCCAAAGCAATTGCGCTTGCCACTGCGCAGACGGTGACCATGAGGATGGTCAGAAAACTTTGATCGAGGACTTTCCTTTCTGATGCGAGTGCTCCTAGCAAAGGCAGGCCGCATGCAATCATTGCAGCGAAAAGACTCACCGAAGCGGTTTCAAGCATGAAGCGGCAGGCACTTACGACGAATAACAAGAGCCAGACGATTTTGTAAAGTCGTTTCGTTTCAATCATGATGCGAAGGTAAGAGCCATGTACCTTTGGTCTATGAATGAAACGCAGCTGCCTGAGGCACACATATACCATCCTGAAATCAGATTTGTTGACATTGATGCGGCGGGCATTGTAAACAATGCGACGTATCTGAACTATTTCGAGCAAAGCCGAATTCAGTTTTTTGAATCCATTGTAGGTGAGAAGTGGGATTGGAATTCAGCTGGAATGGTCATCGCCAAGCATGAGGTCAATTATCGCCAACCGATTTTTTTTCAAGATGATGTCACGATTGTGACCTGGATTGAACGGGTTGGAAATAAGAGCATGGAGGCGGCTTATGAAATTTTCAAAATGGCAGGGGAAGAGCGCGTGCTGGTCGCTTTTGCAAAAACGGTGATGGTGTCATTTGATCATCGCAAAGGGGTGTCGATTCCTTGGAAGGCAGAATTGCTCGGTCCCTTGGAGTTGTTTGGTATAGGCCGTCCCTCAAATTGGGCTTCATTGGAATGAAGTAGGTAAGGTTGGTTATGGTTGAAAAGTTTTTATTGCGGCACATTCGTCAAAGGTCTTCGCCTGCTACATTTGCTTCGTGTCCGTTTTACACTGATAACGAAATATAACTTTATCTACCATGAAAAATTTTTACGCAGCGGCATTTTTCACAATGCTCGCTTCATTGGTCCATGCGCAAGTAGCGGTGACGCTTCAAGTTGACATGAACGAACAAACCGTTTCTCCTGATGGTGTGCATGTAGCAGGTGGATTCCAGGGATGGGATCCTATGGCCACACCACTCGCCGACGATGATATGGATGGCATCTGGGCGGTTACTCTCGATTTAGAGCCCGGAACACATGAATACAAATTCATCAACGGCGCCAGTTGGGATGTTGTTGAAGACGTTCCTCCAACTTGTCAGGTTGAAGTGGCAGGAAACGACAATCGTTTCATTGTCATTGAAGAAGGTGCCACTGAATCTTCCAGCTTGGTCTGCTTTGAGAGTTGTGCAGCATGTGGTCTGTCAACCATTCGAATGCGGGTTGACATGAGCGTAGAAAGCGCTGTGTCGCCAAACGGAGTTCATATTGCGGGCAATTTCCAAGGATGGGACCCAGCAGGCACGAGCTTGACTGATGCCAATGAGGATGGTGTTTGGGAGGCCATGGTTTCATTCCATGCGGATTCTCTAGAAGAAGGCCAATTGGTTTACAAATTCATCAATGGCAACGCATGGACAAACCCCAATGAGAATCTCACGGGCGAACCATGTGCTGATGACTTTGGAAACCGGGTGCACCCTTTGAGTGATTTGAACATGGTTTTATTCGGTGACTCCGCTACCGGTGCCGCACCATGCTTTGGGAATTGTGGGACGTGTATAACTCCTACCAATGTTACGTTTCGAGTGGACATGAACACCCAGGAAACGGTCTCTGTTAATGGGGTGCACATTGCCGGTAGTTTTCAAGGCTGGAGTCCCAATGCAAACGCGCTCAGTGATGATGACGGTGATGGAATTTGGGAAGTGGTATTGCAAGTTGCAGCTGGAGACATTCAATTTAAATTCGTCAATGGCAATGATTGGAGTGGCAATGGTGATGGCAATGTGGACAATGAGCTAGTCGTTGGAGACTGCGCTGCAGAAGGTTCTGACAACCGCTTGCTTTCTGTTGGAACGGAGGATCTCGTTTATGAAGTGTGCTACAATTCCTGTGAGGCGGAGTGCGTCGAAAATCCAGATCCGGCGGATGTGATATTCAGGGTGGAGATGTCTGAAGAAACCGTGAACGCAGGCGGCGTTTGGGTCATTGGCAATTTCACCGATCCAAATTGGCAAATGGGAGGACTGCAAATGACAGACGTCGACGCTGACGGGGTTTATGAAGCTACGGCCAATGTGTCAGGTGCATCAACCATCTTGTACAAATTTGTAAACGGCGACCCTTCTTCAGGAGATCAAGGGGTTGATTACTTTGAGGAATCAGGGATTCAATTGGATGAGAATAACGAGGAAATTGCCACGTTCGAGACAGATGGTTGTGGACTGGCCAATGGCTTCGGGGCGTATAACCGAATTCATGAGCGAAGCGGCGAGGATGAGATACTCGAAGCTGTTTGTTTCAACAAGTGTTCGTCTTGCGTTGTGAGTGTCCAGGAATTGGGTGCGACACTTTTCGAAGCATATCCAAATCCATTCGATCATCGTTTGCAGCTTGTTTTCTCTTCTACTGATGCGGCATCTCAATTCGTGATCACGGATGCCTCAGGACGGGTCATCGAAAACTTCAATGTTATTGCAGGTCAAACCTCTATGGATTTGAACACTTCTAAGTGGTCAAATGGAACTTACATTCTGCGCAGCCAAACATCGGATGGTGTCGATGCTCGTATTTTTCTGAAGCACTGATTTTAAGTAATTTTAGGGCGGAAGGGGAGGCTATTGCCTCCCCTTTTTTTTGTTCACACAGGAGGGTGAATATGTCTTTGTATTTTTTTTGAACATACAGGCTGCTCAGATTTCGAAACCTCTATATTTGACGAAATTAGATTCACTAAACACCCCAGAATGAAACACTTTTTACCCTTGGCGTTAATGGTAATGTTCTTCAGTACGAGCTTTGCTCAACTGACGGGCATTTCGGTAGAGGAATACGTTGACCACAGTACGACTGGTATTGCTGAATTGGAAGGCATGATTACCTATCGAGTTTTTGTTGACTGCACGAATCCAATGGATGAGGTTTCAGCCATTTATGGCGATGCAACGGCACCTTTAACTCTAACAGCAACAGAAGGTTTTTACCAAAATTCATTTGGCGAGTCTTTCGGATGGAACATCAACCCGGCTTTTTTCAGCGCTTTTGCAGCTTTGGAATATGACTCTTGGTTGACCATCGGATCTGAAGACAATGTTGTCTTAGGAACGCACAACACAGTCGGACTCGATATGTCCAACTTCGATGCGGGTGGTGACTTAATTGTCGACAATTCTCTTGGCGGCTCATGGTTTACACTTTTCGGAGATGCTGCAGCCCAGGCTGGAGACGACCTGAAGATTTTGATTGCACAATTGACCATTCCTGCAGGATCTTCTTTCACAGGAAACTTCAATGTTCAAATGTTTGATAACGGCGTTCAGGCAAACTCTACGCAATACCCGGCAGTTCCATTCAGCTCTGCAGCAGATGCTGTTTTTGGTTGCATGGACCCTGAAGCAACAAATTACAATGCAGACGCAACTGAGCAAGGGGAGGTTTGCACATACCCTTGCGCACTTGCTTTGACCGTTTCAGATGTCATGGGCACGAGCTGTCCTGGAGCTGTTGACGGTGAGGTTGTCGTTACAGCAACAGGCGAGCAATTGGGTGTTTTGTTTCAAATAGACGGAAACTCAGCTGAATTGGTTGTTGGGAATTTCGATGAACTTGCAGGTGGAATGTATACTGTATTTGCGACTGACGGAGCAGGTTGCGCTGACTCTGCGGAAGTTGAGATTCTAGTGCCAGAAGCAATATCTATTGCCGCATCTATGACAGAGTCTGTAAGTTGCTCAGGCGATGAAGATGCGCAAGTGTCTGGAACAGCTACTGGTGGAACAGGTGCTTTGACCTTTAGTTTGTCCGCTGATTTTATCGTCTCTTCAGATGAGTTGTTGTTCGACGGTCTTGGAGCGGGAGCGTTCACTGTTTATGCGCAGGATAGCAATGGATGTCAAGCAATGGGTGACATCATTACCATTCAAAACCCAGACCCTGTATTTGTAGCTGTAGCAGGTGGACAAGGCGCAATTTTAGGTGCGACTTGTTCTTACTCTGAAGACGGTATTGCCAACGTTCTCGCTGGCGGTGGCTCTGGAAATGGCGTTTACACATTCAGTTCAAACGGTGTTGATTTCTCAGACGCCAACGTTTTGAACCTCGGACCAGGTTCTTACACCTTCTATGCCATGGACGTGAACGGTTGCATGGGACAAACAGCAAATGAGTTTGTGGTTACAGGACCAGATGCATTGGTGATCTCATCAAATGCATCTGCTATCACTTGCAATGGTGATACAGATGGTGCTGTTTCTTTTGATGCCACAGGAGGCAATGGCGGATTGGTCTTTTCATTCAACGGTGGTGTTGCCACGGACTCTGTATCGTCCTACTCTGATTTGGCTCCAGGTGACTACTCACTCGTAGTCTTCGATTCAGAAGGTTGCGAAGCCACTGAAACCATCGTTATTGATGATGCTAGTCTTGTCGAAGCAACTGCAATTGTCAGCAATGTTTCATGTTTTGGAGAAGTTGACGGTTCTGTCGAAGTCGGCGCCATTGGTGGTACTTCTCTTTTTGAGTACAGTGATGACGGAGCTGAATTTGGCAGTTCTGCGCTCTTTGCTGATTTGGAAGCTGGAACGTATACATTCTATGTTCAGGACTCCAACGGTTGTGAATCAAGCATTGATGCTACAATTGAAGAGCCGGCTCCAGTCGCTGTAACGGGCAGTATCTCCAATGATACAGGTGCTGGTGATGGAGAATTGGATGTTACTGCTTCGGGTGGTGATGGTGATTATTCCTACAGCTGGTCTGGACCGGACAATTTCACAAGTGCTGATGAAGATTTGACTGGAATTGCAAGCGGTGAATACACAGTTGTAGTTACAGATGGAAATGGCTGTTCGACTACAGAAACATTCGGCGTTCCGGTTGGAATCGTTGAATGGAGTTTCTTGCAAACGGTTCAGGTCAGCCCGAACCCGAGCAATGGAATCGTAAATGTTACACTGAACGGTGCAACTGGAGAAGACGTAGCCTTCACGCTATTTGATGCTCAAGGACGCAACGTCTGGAGTCAAAATACATTCAATGCTCTAGGCCAAGTTCGATTGGTTGCAGATTTCCAAGGAGTTGCCAATGGCATCTACCAATTGCAAATGTTGTCAGGTGCATCCCGACATACAGTGCAGTTGATCAAGCAATAATCGCTGATACATTCGAAAAGGGAGGCTCTGGCCTCCCTTTTTTTTTGCCCTAAATTTTGTAACCACAGAACACATTCGCTCGTATTTGAAGTAATTCAATATGCGTAGCTATGAAATCAAGCTCTATTTGTTTTTCGGTGATTGTCTCTTTTTTGATTGCCTTTATCAGTTGCTCTTTCACGACAGCAGTTGCTCAGGCAACTTTCTCCGTCGAGGAGTATATGATCCATGGAGAGGGCCAAGGAGTCCCCGAATTGGCCGGGATGACAACTTATCGAATCTATGTAGATCTCGAGAATGAATTGGATTTTGTTTCCGCGCTTTATGGTGGCAATGAAAGTCCATTCGTTCTCAATTTGGAGGAACCAATGTTCAATAGCGCTTTCACAACTGGCGGAACATCTGGCGGTGTCATCGCAATCGTTGCGTCTTATTTTCCAGAAGTTGCTTTTGATAGCTGGTTCACAATTGGCCTAGAAAATGCTCCTTCTGCAATTGGTCAGATGGATGTCTCCGTTTTGGAAAGTGATGAGCAACCTTTCGTTGGAAGTTTTGTAGCAGGTTCGGAACATGACGGTTTGGGTTTTGAAATAAATGATGAAATGGGTGGCGCTTGGTTTGTATTGAATGGCACAACGAATGGCTTCGCCGGAGATGATTTGCGGGTACTGGTGATGCAAATCACAACCGCAGCTATTCCATCTGGTATTTTGAATGCCCAGGTGATTCCAGCAGACGGCTCCTCAGATTCCGAACAGCTTCAGCAAGGGTTCAATGGCACAGAAGTCTGGGACTTAATGCCCCCAGCTGCTGTGGGAGGGTGCATAGATCCTGCCGCATGCAATTATGATGAAACCGCCACTGAAGATGATGGCTCATGTATCTATGAAAATTGCCAGGGTTGCACAGATGTTTTTGCATGCAATTATGACGAGCAAGCAGAAACGGACAATGGCACCTGTGAATACGTCACTTGTCTTGGATGCACGGATTCAGCTGCTTGTAATTTTGACGCAGATGCGGTTTACAATGACGGATCATGCGATTATAGCAGCTGCCTGAACAATGGGTGCACGAATGCACTGGCTTGCAATTATGATTCCGAGGCTGAAACAGACGATGGTTCTTGTGAATTTTCCACATGTGTAGGCTGCATGGATGAATTGGCCGATAACTATGATGCCACAGCCACTCAGGACAACGGCTCTTGTGAATATTATGGGTGTACCAATCCTTTGGCCTGTAACTTTAATTTGATGGCCAATGTGCCTGATGGCTCTTGTGATTTTACTTCATGTGTTGGGTGCATGAATCCCGAAGCCTGCAATTATTCACCAGATTTCACCATCTCAAGCCCAACGACCTGCGTATTTCAAGAGGAGTACTATGATTGCAATGGCGCGTGTTTGAATGATTCCGACGAGGATGGGATTTGCAATGAATTGGAATTGCTCGGATGCACGAACCCCAATGCAGACAATTATGATGACAATGCGACAGAGGATGATGGCACGTGCATAATGCCTGTTATAGGGTGCACCAATCCATTCGCTTGTAATTATAATCCGGCGGCTAATGAGAGTGATGGGTCTTGTGATTTTGTGTCGTGCACTGGCTGCACCAATGAGGACGCCTGCAATTTTGATCCGGAAGCCACTGTCTCAAACAATGGGGTTTGTATTTACCCTGAATTTGCGCTCGATTGCAATGGAGATTGCCTGATGGATAATGACTTTGATGGAATTTGCAATGAACTTGAAATTCTAGGGTGCACGGATGCAATGGCTACAAACTTTATTGCTGTCGCCACGGAAAATGATGGTTCTTGCAATTATCCAGCCGTGTGCAATGATCCAGAGGCGTGCAACTATAGTGCTTATGAGGGTTACTGCATTTCCATAGAACCTTACATCACGCATGATGGAGCAGTTGGAGATTCCGATTTGACAGGGTACACCACTTATCGAATCTATGCATTGTGTGAGAATGAGTCAGATTTTGTGAGCGCTGTTGCGGGGGATGAGGATTTCCCAACGAACATTTATTCTTCCACATCCTTTTTTCAGCACCCCGCTGGGTCGGTGTTGGCAGAAGGAAGCAATCCTCTGGTTTTTCCTTTTATTCCCGATGCGGAATATGATTCATGGGTAACCATTGGTTTGGATGGTCCAGTAGGTGGAGGCACAGGAGAATCGGGAGTGAGTCTATTGGAAGGCAACGAGCCTTGGATTGCACCATTTGAGAATGGTGAATCCCTAACGATCAACGATGACCTTGGAGGCGTTTGGTACGTTCTAAGTGGCGCAACAAATGGCGTCGCAGGTGAAGACTTAAAAGTTTTGCTTGGTCAATTCACCACAGATGGCATCTTGGGAGGACAGATGTATGTGCAGTTTTTTGAAAATGGTGATGGGGTCAACGGTGCGTTTAACAAAACGATTGCTTTGCAAGATGCCTGCACTTCTCCTGCGACAGAAACCTGCTCATTTCCAGAGGAATTCTTGAATTGCGATGGCGATTGTTTGACTGATTCTGATGGAGATACCATCTGCGATGAATTGGAAGTAGCAGGCTGCACGGATGAATCGGCCAATAACTACAATGCACAAGCCACGGATGAAGATGGGTCTTGTGACTTTACAATTGATCCTTGCTCACCTGATGTAACTGCACCAGTTTTCACATTCGTTCCAGCAGATTCAACGGTATTGTGCAGCCAACCAATGCCTTCAACCATGGCACAGGCGCTTGACGAGTGTGACCAAAGTGTTCAAGTCATGTTTGTGGATGGTCCAATTGAATTTGTTTTCGACTGTCCTCCATTCAACTATTTGTGCACACGAACGTTTTACGCAACTGATGACGCAGGAAATGTCGCTGAGGCACAGCAACTGATCACAGTTGCAGATACCTTGGCTCCTGAGTTTTTAAACTTGCCAGTTGACATGCTGTATGTGAATGAGTTTGAAGGTGAGGAGATTCCTGATGCGTTTATTGTTGTTCAGGACGCATGCGATAGCAATGCCGATTGGTTTGCCACAGACGTTTTAGTGAGTTCTGACGGAACAACTGCCGTTTATGAGCGCACTTATGTCGCGACTGATGCCTGCGGAAATGAATCTTCTTGGCAGCAGATGATTGAAGTTTTATTGATGCTGTCAGGTTGCACGGACGCTCTTGCCTGCAATTTTGATGAAGCAGCTAACTCCGATGATGGCTCCTGCTTGTATCCTCAAGATTATGTGGATTGTGAAGGCCTATGTCTGAATGACTTAGATGGTGATGGTGTTTGTGATGAGCTCGAAATTCTCGGATGTACATCCTCCAATGCCTGCAATTATGCCGAAATCGCTACCGATGAAGACGGTTCGTGTGACTTTTGCTCTTGTGCTGAGGACGATGTGCCTGTTTTTGGATTGCAGATTGACACGGTTCAGGTGCACTCAGGTGGCTCATTGGATGGCATGGTGACGTATCGATTTTATGCAACGACTGAGAACTCAGAAGACTTCGTGTCCTCCGTGTACGGAAACGATGTGGATACGTTATCCATTCAATCTTCCACCAGTTGGTATCAGAATGAAATGGGTGCTTTGCTGCCACAAAATATAAATCCTGCGTTGGTTTCAACATTTCCGGAATTGGCTTTTGATAGTTGGTTGACCATCGGTCTTGATGGACCGGCCGCGGAAGAAGAGAATACAGTCAATACGGTTGGTGCGCCTGGAGAGGCGAGTTGGACTGCAGGCTTTGAGTCAGGTGAGGATGTGTTCTTGAATGATGCGGTAGGCGGCGCTTGGTTTATTCTCAACGGCGGCAACAACGGTGTTGCGGGGGATGATCTGAAAGTATTGATTGCACAATTGACCACTGATGGCGAGATTTCCGGGCAGTTGAATGTTCAAATTTTTGAACAAGGTTCGAATGCCGCTTCGAGCACGCACCATTTCATGTTTGAAGGAGCAGTTTGGACGAATCCAACGAGCAACGCAAACGCATGTGGATGCACGGATGATGAGGCGATTAATTTTGATGGAAATGCAGATTATGATGATGGCTCTTGTGTGTCGCCCGTATTGGGATGCACCGATCCGGTAGCCTGCAATTTTGACGCTTTGGCAGATTTGGATGATTCAAGTTGTGTATTCGCTCAACCTGAACTCAATTGCGAGGGCATTTGCCTGATGGATACGGATGGCGATGGTGTTTGCGACGCCTTCGAAGTGTTGGGTTGCACAGATGAAGAAGCATGCAATTATGCTGCAGAAGCAACAGACGATGATGAATCGTGTGTGTATGCTGACTTCGCATTGGATTGTGATGGCAACTGCTTGGTCGATTCTGATGGCGATGGAGTGTGCGATGAGAATGAAGTATTTGGCTGTACCGATGAGGCTGCATTGAATTTCGTTGCAGTTGCGACCGAAGACGATGGCTCTTGCGCATATTGTTCAGTGGAGGCGAGTGTCGCTATTTCAGATGTTCTCTGCAATGGAGGTGCGGATGGTTCAGCAATCGTTTCTGTCACAGGCGCATACCCACTTGACAGCGACCTTCAGTTTGTGTTGCTTCCCGATGGAGAATTAACGGAAGATTCGATCTTCGCAGGTTTGGTTGCTGGTTCTTATGAGATCGTCGCCTTGGATGCATCTGGTTGTTCTGATACGATTGCGTTCGACGTGGAGGAGCCAGAGGCTCTGCAAGTGCTTTTGAATGATGTCAATGGATCTGAAGTTGGACAATTTGACGGAAGCATTCAAGTCGAAGTCATCGGAGGTACAGGGATATACGAGTATGAATGGTCCATGGAAGGAAACGATGCGTTCACGTCCAACGAACAAAATGTGTCTGGGCTCGCACCGGGTACGTACGTGCTAATTGTCGAGGATTCCAATGGTTGCACGGTGACTTCATTTGACATCACGGTAGAGGCGATTGTTGGACTCAATGAGCAAATGGATGCAACGCTCAATGTTTATCCGAACCCGGCCACAAACTGGGTCCAGTTGGAGTGGAGCATACAAGCCCATTGGTCGAGACTTTCGGTTTATGATGTGCGTGGAAAATTGGTCCATGAAGCGCCTTCGATCGTTGCCGGAAACAACCTTCAGATCGATGTAAGTCATTGGGAGACAGGGATGTATTTTATTCGTATTTCGAATGAGAGCCAACAGCAACAGATTCAATTCCTCAAGGAACACTGAGAATAGTCCACCTTATTATGTGAAAAGTCAGCCCAATCGGCTGGCTTTTTGCGTTTATCAAATATTAAAAGTCAGGGTTATGCCTTAAATTGCTCATCACAACTAAATCTCCTTTTTTGCGATGCGTAGAATATTCTCACTAACGCTGATGTTTGGCCTTTTTGGTGCGGTGCAGTTGCTGCAAGCACAGAACTACACACTTACAGTCGAAGAACATGCTGTTGACATTATTGAAGGTCAGACAACGTACCGGATTTATGTCGACATGGTCAATGAAACAGACTTTTTGTCGAGTGTTTTTGGTGGTGAGAACAACGCACTCAGTTTAACGACGACAACAGGCTTTTATAACAGTCAATTTGGAGGCACAACTGCAGGTGCCATCAATCCTGCATTTTTTTCTTTTGCACCAGATTTGGTAGCTGACAGCTGGATTTCTATTGGGTTAGAATCGCAACCTACAGGAGATGAGATTGAGGTTTCAACATTGGAAAGCAATGCACAACCATTTGTGCCATGTTTTGCTGCAAATAATCCTCTGGACGGCACGGATGTGCTCATTGATGATGAAACTGGAGGTGCCTGGTATGTCTTGAACGGCTCTCCCAATGGACTGCCTGATGAAGACATGCGCGTGATCATCCTTCAAATTACCACAGCAGGTGAGCTCTGTGGAACGATCAACGTTCAAATTTTTGAAAATGGGGAAGGGATAACGCCTGTTTACCCGACTTTTAGTTTTTGTGGGGCAGGTGTTTACTCCCCATCGACGGGAGGGGCATCTGGCTGCACTGATGCAACCGCTTGTAATTATGATGCCGATGCTGCAGAAGATGACGGCTCTTGTGTGTTTGCCGACTCAGGTTATGACTGCAGTGGCAATTGCCTGAATGATGCCGATGCAGATGGGATTTGCGATGAGTTTGAGGTCGCTGGCTGCACAGATGCTTTTGCCTGCAACTACGATGCGTCAGCAACGGATGAGAACGGCTCTTGTGACTACCTCTCGTGCTCTGGTTGCACAGATGAAACAGCGTGCAACTTTGATCCAGATGCCGTCTACAACGATGGCAGTTGTGATTACGTGAGCTGTGCCGTGAATGGATGCACGAATTCAAATGCATGCAATTTTAATCCAGAAGCTACCAATGATGATGGTACCTGTGAATACGCAAGTTGCGTTGGATGCACGGACTCCTTGGCTTGCAACTATGATATGGCAGCCACACAGGACAATGGTTCTTGTGAATATCCTGAGTCAGGTTTGGATTGCTCAGGGAATTGCCTGAATGACATGGACGAGGATGGTATTTGCGATTCAGACGAAGTTGCGGGTTGCACGGAGACCGAAGCTGTAAACTTCGATCCAAGTGCGACAGACGAAGACGGTTCATGCCTGTACCCAACGGGTGCGCTGGATTTGGTCGGTGTAATTGATTTTACCGTTCCAGCTGGAGGCAGCGCTGGTAAAGCCATTCATTTGGTTGCTCTGCAGGACATTGCAGATTTAAGTGTCTTCGGCATTGGTGTGGCAAACAATGGCGGAGGCAGTGATGGTCAGGAATACACTTTGTGTGCAGAGTCTGTTTCTGCAGGGGACGATATTTTGATCGTTCGAGACTTCATGGCCATGGAGTCGTATTTCTCCAATTGTTTTTCAGAATTTGAATTGGTCTGTGATCAAGGAACATCTGATATCAGCCAGAACGGAGACGATGCGATTGAACTTTTTGAGCTTGGAGTAGTGATTGAGACCTTTGGCGAGATTGACGTCGATGGATCTGGCCAAGCATGGGAGTACACAGATTCTTGGGCTTTTCAAACCTCTGAGGGCGACTGGACTTACGGCGAGGTAAACTGCACCGACGGGACGGAGAACATTTACGCTTCAAGTTGCTTGTATCCGATATGCTCTCCTTTGACTTTGGGATGCACCGATGCTACAGCATGCAACTATGATGCAACCGCAGATACGGATGATGAATCATGTGTCTATCCGGTATTTGGTTATGATTGTGATGGCGTTTGTACTGAAGATGCTGACAATGACGGTATCTGTGACGTTTTTGAAGTTGCAGGATGTGCTGATATGATGGCTTGCAATTACGATGAAACTGCTACAGACAACGATGGCAGTTGCGAATACTTCACGTCAGACTTCTTTGCTTGGGATGATAACATGTACATAGGATTCCCTTCTGATTCTATGGGGTGCCCCATGGGAGCAGAGCTTTACAATGATATTTTCTACACATTGACGGAAAATGAAATGGGCTACTCTTGGGATGTTGATGAGGAGGACTTGGCCGCATTGATTTTTACTTTGGGAACGGAATTGGGCACCCTTTTTTACAATGAGTTGGATCAGGCCAATTTGGTTTTTTGCGGTACCTCCTTGAATGTTTACAATTCACCAACGTTTGGTTCTTACACGACAATTTGGAACGGGACGTCTTTTGACATTGCAAGCTTGGGCATCTATGTGGTGCCAGAGAGCACAGCATCATTTGGTTGTTCCGATGTATCCGCTTGTAATTTTGATGCTTGTGCAATCGGAGACGAGGCGCTTTGTGAGTTTGCCACTGTGGGATTGGATTGTTCTGGCAATTGCTTGAACGATGCAGACGGCGATGGTATCTGCGACGAGTTCGAAGTAGCAGGATGTTCCGACGAGTTTGCATGCAATTACAACACAGACGCAACGGATGACGACGGTTCTTGTGTGTATGCAGAAGAGAATTACGATTGCGAAGGCAATTGCTTGAATGATGCTGATGGCGACGGAATTTGTGATGAATTCGAAATAGCAGGCTGCACCGATGAGGAAGCTGAGAACTATAATGAAACAGCTACGGACGACGATGGTAGCTGTTTTTACTGTGATTTTGATGTTGCAACCACAGTCACGGATGATGTGAATTCTTCGAGCAATGGCTCCATAGACGTTACCATTTCTGGAGCTTCAGGTGAGTACGATTTTTCTTGGACCGGGCCAGATGAATTTGCATCTACAGACGAAGACATTGATGGTCTCGTCGGCGGTTCATACAACCTCGTGATCACTGACTCAAATGGTTGCACGCTTTCAGTGGATGTCGAGGTAGGTGACCTGGTTGATAATGTGCAAGAGCTTGACGCTTCGTTCGCTATTGTGGCATACCCCAATCCTGTATCGAACACTTTGACACTGGAATCTGACGAATTCAGCGGTAAAGCGCTGATTAAGTTGTTTGATGGAATGGGGCGATTGGTTGCGGACAGTGAGCAGGTGATTGGGAATGGTCGTGTTCAATTGAATGTATCTGGCTTGGCCACGGGTTCCTATAATCTGATTGCAATATGCAATGGAAGACAGGCCACAGAGCGTATTCAGATACGTTGAATCTAATCAACGTCGTATAAAAAAAGGTCCGCAATTGCGGACCTTTTTTATGCGATTAAACTTGGGAAGTGATGAGGGACCAGTGTTTCTTATGACGTTTTTGACTTGAAAGCCTGAATGGCGTCTTTGGTAAACTCACTGAGTACAAGTTCTCCTGAAATCGCTGCTCGTTCTGGCAGGAGTGTTTCCCAATGGTCTGTACCGTGCCATGCGGCGCGCTTTAGCTGTGCCATCGCCTCGGGACTGCTTTTTGCCAGTTGCGCAGCAATCCGAAGCACATCGGCATCGAGTTCTTCTACCGTTGAATGCAGGCAGGCGTATAAGCCGTTATTCATGGCCCACTCCGCTGAGAACCACTTGGTCGCATCAATGGCCAATGATTGGAAAGCGCTGAGTCCAACTTTTCGTTCTACTGCTGGCCCCACGACAAAGGGTCCGATGCCAATCGCCAGTTCAGATAGTTTTACAGAAGCGTGAATTGTAGCCAATGTGTAGTCTGCCGCGGCCGCGATTCCAACGCCACCACCCACTGCCTTCCCTTGAACGCGGCAGATGACAAATTTGGGGCATCGACGGATGGCTAGAATTACTTTGCTAAAGCCACTGAAGAAAATGAGGCCCTTGGCTTTGTTTTCAATGGCAACAAGTTCATCAAAGCTAGCACCAGCACAGAATGCTCTGTTACCGCCTGACTTTAGCACAACAACAGAACATTGATTGTCAGAAGCTGCCCGATCAATGCATTCTGCGATTTCACTTAACAATTCGCCCGGTAGCGAATTGCTCGCTGGGTGCTCGAACGCAATGGTTCCTACTCCGTTTGACGTTTCGAAGACGACTTTTCCGGAATTGGTCATGCCGTTAGGGTATTAATCTCGTGAATTCAATTCAACAAACTCCCGGTGGTTGGAACCCGTGAAAACTTGTCGCGGTCTGCCGATGGGCTCACGGTTTTCAACCATTTCTTTCCATTGGGCAATCCACCCGGGCAATCGTCCAAGGGCAAACATGACCGTGAACATATCTTTCGGAATGTTCAAAGCGCGGTAGATGATGCCAGAGTAGAAGTCGACATTGGGGTAGAGGCCACGTGCCACGAAATATTCGTCATTCAATGCCACCTGCTCAAGTTGCTTGGCAATGTCCAATACCGGATCCTCAATGCCCAACTGAGCGAGCACTTCGTCCGCTGCCTTTTTGATGATCTTTGCTCGAGGATCAAAGTTTTTGTAGACTCGGTGCCCAAATCCCATCAGTCGGAACGAGTCATTCTTGTCCTTTGCTTTGTTGATCCACTTTTGCAAGTCGCCGCCATCGTCTTTAATGGCTTCTAACATTTCAATGACAGCTTGGTTGGCGCCTCCATGAAGAGGTCCCCAAAGCGCGGCAATTCCTGCTGACACAGAGCTGTAAAGATTGGCTTGAGAAGATCCTACCACGCGAACGGTTGCTGTGGAGCAATTTTGCTCGTGATCGGCGTGTAAAATCAATAGTTTGTTGATGGCTCTTTCGACAACTGGGTCGACTTCATATGACTCTGTTGGCAGTCCAAACATCATCTTCAGGAAATTTCCGCAGTAACCCATGTCATTGGATGGGTAAACAGTTGGGTGCCCTGTATTGTGCTTGTAGGCTTGCGCAGCAAGTGTGGGCAATTTGGCAATCAATCGGTGAATCGTCTTCTCGATGTCCACCACGGATCGATCGGGATTTTGTGATTCAGGATAAAATGTGCTCAGGCTTGAAATCATGGAACTCAGCATCCCCATTGGGTGGGCACCTGCAGGAAACGCCTCGAAAAAGCGCTTCATATTCTCGTGCAACAACGTATGGTGGGTGATGCTATCCGTGAAGTAGGTGAGTTGCTTTTCGTTTGGTAGCTCTCCGTAAATCAACAAGTAAGCAACTTCCAGAAATGAAGCCTTGTCTGCCAGTTCCTCGATGGCGTAACCTCGGTACCTCAAAATACCATTTTCTCCATCCAGGTAAGTGATGGCACTTTTGGTAGATCCGGTGTTCTTGAAACCATAATCCAATGTGATGTAACCTGACTGCGCTCTCAGTTTTGAGATGTCGATGGCTTTTTCGTTCTCACTTCCTTCAATGACAGGAAGTTCATATTCGGTTCCATTGAGAATAAGGCGTGCTGTTTCACTCATTTCAGAGGCAGGGATTTGGTGTTGGGTTCAAGCGCAGGTCGGAGTGAGCAAACGCCCAATCCTGATAGCAAATATACATGAATGAAGTTCGTTGCCTATCATTCTTGTTGATCGGACTAATTGCAGTCCAGAAACTCATTTTTTGGTGGTCAGTTGAAGGTCGGTTGAAAGCCATCGCGGAAAGCTTCCCATTCTTCTTGAGCTACGTCACCGTTGTATTTTTCAACGAAAAACTTCAAGTACATTTCAAGTTGAGGTGGCGTTTTGTAGCCTGAAATTGGAGCTATAATTTCTGACTGTTCATCCATGTACACAAGTGTTGGATATGCGTTGACGCCCAACGCTCGAGAGAGCTGGTGCGTGCTGTTGCGACCACGAACATTTTGCTTCCATCCGGGATTCTCAAACGTTTTGCCTTTGAACTCTACAGGGTTGGGTGATTCAGCGTCAAACTTGACAGCGTAGTAGTTTGCGTTGATGTAGTCGATGACTTGCTGGTTGGTGAATGTACGCGACATCATCATTTTGCAAGGTCCACACCATTGTGTGTAGACGTCCATCATGATTTTTCGGGGCTCGTCTTGTTGCGCAGCAACGGCTTCTTCGAGACTCATCCAATTCACTTTGGCCCCTTGGGCGAAGTTGATTTGTATGAAGGAGAAGATGAAGAGAAGTGTGGCAAAAGCCGTTCTAGCATGAGTCATGGCGAGAAATTTTACGCAATATCGCAAAAGAAACGCGTTCGCATACGCTTTTCATAAAGGTTGTGATTCTTGCGAATCTCAGTGTGATCATTAATTGCCGCTCTTAGACTGATAAGAGTTTCGATTTTCGAGACTCTTTTATTTTTTCGGCCCATCTTGAGGTGCGCACTCAGCTGCTGAACGGTTGTCATCAGATGATTATTGAAAAGCTAAAAAGGAGTAATTTGTTATAGGTATGGTTGTACTTTGCGAATAATCTAACAATCAAAAGTGATGTCTTCAACAGCAATCAATGCCTCTCAAAAGGAACTGTTTGGTCACCCAGCAGGGCTTTTCATTTTGTTTTTTACAGAAATGTGGGAGCGCTTTTCTTACTATGGAATGCGGGCCATTCTAGTTTTATACCTCGTTTCTGAATCTACAGGATTCAATCCTGGATTGGGCTGGTCGAATGGAGATGCTTTGGCTCTTTATGGATGGTACACCATGATGGTGTACGTTATGTCTGTTCCAGGAGGGTATATAGCAGACAAATTATTGGGTCAAAAAAAATCTGTTCTTTTCGGTGGTATTTTGCTGGTCATTGGCCACAGTACCCTGGCAATTGAGCAAATGTGGGCTTTCTATACGGGATTGGTATTTATTGTTCTCGGCTGTGGTATGCTCAAGCCAAATATTTCCACCATGGTGGGAGGACTTTACAAGCCGGGTGATATAAGGCGTGACAAAGGATTTACTATTTTTTATATCGGCATCAATCTTGGCGCGTTCATATCGAGTTTAGTGGTCGGGTATGTGGGTGAAGTTTATGGATGGCATTATGGATTTGGACTTGCTGGCATTGGCATGGCATTGGGTTTGCTGCAGTATTTGATTGGATTGAAATACCTCAAACAAGTAGGTGATTTCTTAGGGGCCACGAAGGACAATAAGGAGGTCATGAATAAACCTCTAACAAAAATTGAAATCGACCGTATTGTTGTTCTTCTAATATCTTTCCTTCTCGTAATCGTATTCTGGGGAGCTTTTGAGCAAGCAGGAGGATTGATGAATATTTATACGATGGAGAAGACCGATCGATTCATTGGTGATTGGCAAGTGCCGGCATCATGGTTCCAGTCGATCAACGCGATGTTCATTATATTCTTCGGAACGGCCGTAGCTATCTTTTGGGCCAACAGGAAGCTGAAAGGGATGGTTTCAACTTCTTTGTTTAAGATGTGCATTGGTCTAATTATTATGGGGGTCGGCTTTTTTTTCATGACGGGTGCAACAGCTCAGTATGAGGCCACGGGAAGCTCAGCGATGTATTGGCTTGTTTTTGCCTACTTATTTCATACAATTGGAGAGCTTTGTTTGTCTCCCGTGGCTTTGTCATATGTAACAAAGCTTGCACCTGTTAAGTATGCATCCATCATGATGGGGATTTACTTCGCTATGACTGGCTTTGGCAGCAAGCTCGCAGGACTTCTAGGCGAGTGGTCGTCAAGCTTAGGGGAGTACACCATATTTACTGGAATCGCTTTGACGAGTGTCTTGTTAGGCTTTCTAGTACTGATGATCCGTCCGAGACTTGAAGCGCTAACTCACGGTGTTGAGGATGAAGAGAAGATAGTTGCATAAGGCTCTTTTTGGCTCTAAAAAAAACGGGGTGATTCTGCAATTGCAGAGTCACCCCGTTTTATGTGGTTGAGCATCGAGCTGATTCTAAAAGTTTTCCTCTACAAAATCAAGCATCATGTTGTAAAGGTGCAAACGGGTATTGCCCCCATAAATGCCATGATTTCGATCTGGATAAACGAAAAAGTCAAAGTCTTTGCCTGCTGCCACAAGGGCATTGACCATTTCCATTGAATTCTGGAAATGCACATTGTCGTCGGCAGAGCCATGAACAAGCAAAAGAGGACCTTTCAATTTGTCCGCATGGTTTACCGGACTATTGTTGTCATATCCACCAGCATTTTCAGCTGGAGTCTGCATGAAACGCTCGGTATAAATGCTATCATAGTAGCGCCAATTCGTCACCGGTGCAACAGAAATGCCTGCGCGAAACACATCGGCGCCTTTGGTCATGCTCAACAAGGTCATGAAACCGCCATAAGACCAACCTTGAATTCCGATGCGATTGGCGTCGACGTAATCGAGGCCGCCTAAATGTTCGCCGAAATCAATGAAGTCTTCAGTTTCAAGCTTTCCAAGCTCCTTGTAAGTGCTGTGCTCAAATTTCCGCCCGCGTTTTGGAGTTCCTCGCGGATCGCAGCTCGCAACAATGTAGCCGCGTTGCGCCAACAGTTGATGCCAGTAATAATTCGCACCTCCCCAGCTGTCCTCAACCGTGTTCACACCAGGACCTCCGTAAATGGCGACATAAACGGGGTAGGTGTTATTGGGGTCAAAGCCGGGAGGTTTAATCATCCAGCAATTCAAGTCAACACCCGCATCATTGGTGAAGGTGAAAAAGGTCTTGGGCTGCATGTTGTAGGATGCGACCTTTTCTTTCAGAGGCTGATTGTCCTTCAATTCCCGAACCACAGATCCTGAGCGACTTCTCAGAGTGTATGTTGGCGGCGTGTTTGCGTTGTCATAGGTGTGGATGTAGTAATCAAACGAATCTGAAAATTGCGCGCTATGCGAACCAGTATCTTCATGCAACAAGGTCATTTTCCCCTTGAGATTGACCCGTGCAAGGTGAGTCTGGGTTGCACCTTTTTGAGAGCATGAAAAATATATTTCCTTCCGCTTTTCGTCGTACCCTTGAACTTCTAGCACGTCCCATTCACCGGATGTTAATTGTACATCCTGGGATTTCCCATCTGCGTTGAACTTATAGAGGTGGTTGTAGCCATCACGCTCGCTGGTCATGACAAAAGATTTCCCTCCGTTCACGAAGCGAATATCATCGGTGATGTCGATGTAGGTGTTGCATGATTCGGACCAGACTTCCTTCATCATTACACCAGCAGCTCCCGCTGTTTCGCAATTGCCCAGCAGGATGCTCATTTCGTTTTGATGCCGATTCATGGTCATCAAAACCAATTGTTCGTTATCCACACCCCACTTTACACGGGGGATGTATTCTGTTTTTGAATTGAGAACGGAACGCGTTTTGCCCTGTTCTGTATCATAAACAAACACATTGACCCGTGCATTGTCTTCTCCAGCTTTTGGATACTTGAATGTGAACGGCTCAGGATAAAGCTGGCCATACATGGGCATGGAAAATTCCTTGACAGAGGATTCATTGAATCGGTAAAAAGCGAGAAATTTTCCGTCAGGAGACCAGAAGATTCCGTTGTCTTTGCCAAACTCTTCTTCATAAACCCAATCGGTAGCTCCGTTGATGATGTTATTGCGCTCACCATCTGTGGTGACTTGGGTCTCTTTTCCAGAGGTCAGATCGACAATGAAGACATTGTTGTCTCGAACGAAGGCAACTTGTTTTGCATCCGGAGAAAACGCTGCTAATCGTTGCTTTCCCAATTCAAAATCGGACAATGGCCGGGTGGAACCAGTCTCTAAGTTGAGTGTGTGATAATTGGCATAGAAGGAATGGCGGTAGATTCCTTCTGTCTCGGTCGTAATGAGCAAATTGGATTCATCGGTGGAAAATTCATAATCGTTGAATCCTTTATCGGCATCCTGAAAAACACTCAGGCTTGTTGCAATTGTATCCACTGCTTCGCCTGAGCTGTAGGCGTATTTTACAATCGCACTTCCTGTTTCTGAACGCTCGAGGCTTGTGTAGTGTTTTCCATCATTCATCGAACGCACGCCAGTGACGTATTCGCTCCTGAATTCACCGCTGTACCAAATGAGATCGTTTGAAAGCAGTTGGAAGGGAAAGTCTTGTGCAACGATGCTTGCATTGCTGATGCCCAAAGTGATGATCAGCACGCAGGTGGCCTGCTTCATAAAGATTTTTGCTCGGTCTTGTTTCATTTTTGCATTTTTCGAAAGTAGAAAGATAGGAAGTTGCTTTCTTCGACACCTATCTAAATGGGTTGAGTTATGTTTGATGGCATGATGGACCTGTGGATAAAATCATTCGAAGAAGAATTTGGTGGCCGCTGCCGGTTGCGGATGGATGGTGAAAGTCTCCATGACGCAGGCTCGGATCACACGGAAGATTTACATTTCCCTCCTCAGGTGATTGCTGAGCCAGAAGACACGGATTGCGTGAGTCAAATTTTGCGATGGGCAAACGATCGTGGGGTTCCGGTTACGCCTGCCGGTGCTTTGACAGGACTGAGTGGAGGTGCTCTGCCAATAAATGGAGGCATTGCACTCTCGACACGTAAAATGAATCAGATTGTTTCAGTCGATGAAACGAATCACCAAGTGAGGGTTCAGCCAGGTGTAATTGTTCAAGAGCTACAGGAGCACGTTGAGTCAAAAGGACTCTTTTATGCGGTAGATCCTGCATCGCGGGGAACTTGTACCATCGGTGGCAACATCGCTGAAAACAGTGGAGGACCGCGTGCGGTAAAGTATGGCGTAACAAAGGACTGGGTGCTGAACCTTGAAGTGGTTTTGGCGGATGGAACTGTTTTGAATACAGGGGCTAATACGTTGAAAAACAGCACAGGATATAACCTTACCTCACTTGTCGTGGGAAGTGAAGGTACCCTTGCATTTGTCACTGAAGCGACGTTGAAATTGCTCCCGAGGCCTACATGCAACGCGCTCATGTTGGTGCCTTTTGAAAGCGCGGAAAAGGCGTGCCATGCAGTTTCTGAGATTTTCAAATCTGGCTCACAACCATCGGCTCTTGAATTTATGGAGCGTTCGGCAATAGAACTTGCTCAGGCATACACAGGGGATTACTCCTTGAAGTTGTTGCCTGAAACTTCAGCGCACTTATTGATTGAAGTGGATGCTTTTCGATTCGATGATTTGATGCCTCAGGTGGAACGGATCCTCCCTGTTGTTGAGGCTTTTGGAGGCGCAGAGCCTTTGTTTGCCGATGATGAGGCGGCCAAGAACAAACTTTGGCGATTGCGACGCTCCGTAGGGGAAGCTGTCAAAGCCAAGAGCACTTACAAGGAGGAAGATACCGTTGTACCGAGAGGTGCATTGCCAGATTTGCTCAAGGCCGTCAAGGCGGTCGGATCTGATTTTGGATTTGAAAGCATTTGCTACGGTCATGCTGGTGATGGGAATTTGCATGTGAATATTTTGAAGCAGGACATTTCCGATGAGCGGTGGGATCAGGAGCTGCCAATGGCGATTCGATCTATTTTTAAGAAAGTGGTTGATTTGGGAGGGACGATCAGTGGAGAGCATGGCATCGGATTGGTGCAAAAACCGTTCATGGATCTTGCTTTTTCTGAGCGAACACTGCAATTGCAACGAGATATAAAAAAGGTTTTCGATCCCAAAGGCATTTTCAATCCAGGGAAGATTTTCCCTGAAGCTTAATCGGTTGAAATTGTGTGGCTTTCACAAATCTGAATTAGGTTTGCGGCAGATAAGAAATTCACGACATGGCCAACGATTTATTGAAAGGAAAGAAGGGCATCATTTTTGGTGCATTGAATGACCAATCCATTGCATGGAAAACAGCCTTGCAAGCCCACGCGCAAGGCGCAGAATTGGTTTTGACCAATGCTCCTGTGGCGATGAGAATGGGCGAGATCAATAACCTCTCTAAATTGGTAGGTGATGCACCTGTGATTCCCGCAGATGCAACGAGTGTAGAGGATCTCACAGCCTTGTTCGAAGGTGCCATGGAGCATTTCGGGGGAAAAGTCGATTTTGTATTGCATTCGATAGGCATGAGTCCGAATGTCCGGAAGGGCAAGCATTACACGGATGTGAATTACAATTGGCTGCAGACTACCTTGGATGTGAGTGCCATTAGCTTGCATAAAACGCTGGCTGTCGCCAAAAAGATGGATGCATTGAACGATTGGGGCAGTGTGGTCGCATTGACGTACATCGCTGCACAGCGTATTTTTCCTGATTATGGGGACATGGCAGACGCTAAGAGCCTCCTTGAAAGCATTACGCGAAGCTTTGGATATCATTACGGTGTTGCCAAAAAGGTTCGTGTAAACACCGTAAGCCAAAGTCCGACGGTGACAACCGCTGGCAGCGGCGTCAAAGGGTTTGATGAGTTCATTGCGTACAGTGAGTCCATGAGCCCATTGGGCAATGCCGATGGTTTGGCCTGCGCAGATTATTGCGTTTCTCTGTTCAGCGACCTTTCGCGTTACGTTACCATGCAGAACCTTTTCCACGATGGTGGCTTCTCGAATACAGGAGTGAGTCAAGAGGTAATTTCAAAGTTTGAGCCGGAGGCTTGATTGTGGCTCACACAGGTAACTTTATGCCTGTGTTTTTCGTATTCATGGCAGTGTTTCACCTGTAATGTTCAGGTGATTGTCCTTTGGTTATTCGTGCATTCACTATGAATATTGAAATTTTAAAATTTGGAGGTTCTTCTCTCGCTTCAGCCGAAGAATTGAGGAAAGTTGCGGACGTTCTGTTAGCTCGCAGGGCGCAACAACGTGTGGTTGTATGTTCTGCCATGGGCGGTGTAACCAATGATTTAATCAACATTGGTCTCAAAGCTACTCGGGGTGACGAGGGCTTTCGCTTTGCTATTTCTGAGCTTGAAAAACGCCACCTGCATGTTGCCCGAGAGCTAGGCATATTCAATGACGAGGTCGGCAATGGCGAAGGAACCATTCGCGATTCTGAGCTTCCGAATGAGTTGCAATTCAGATTGAATGAGTTGAAGGCGTTGTGCGACGGCTTGTATCTGATAGGGGAGCTGAGTGCAAAGAGCATGGATCAGTTGGTGTCATTTGGCGAACGCATGGCGGTTCCTTTGGTCGCGGCTTGGCTAAGATCGAATGGATTGAATGTGCGTCGCACAGATGCTCGAGATTGGATCAAGACTGATGAACATTATGGTGCAGCCGAGGTCTGTCGGGAAGAAACCAATCGCCTGATTCGAGAAGGGGTAGTCTCAGATATGCAATTTGAAATTTTGCTCACTGAGGGTTTTATCGGTCGCTCTGAAGCGGGAAATACAACAACGCTTGGAAGAGGAGGAAGTGATTACACGGCCTCACTGATTGCGAGTGCCTTAGAAGCCAAGTGCATGGAGAAATCCACGGATGTGCCTGGAATGTTAACGGCTGATCCAAGAATCGTCGTTGAAGCCGACATTATTCCAGAGATGAGTTATGAAGAAGCCATGGAATTGTGTCATTTCGGCGCCAAAGTGATTTACCACCCCACCATCCAGCCGTTGCGCGAATCGGGCATCCCTTTGATCGTGAGGAGCACGTTTCAATCGGATGCTCCAGGGACCCGAATTGTCAAAGTTCCTTCTACGAAAGCTCTGGTGCGCGGATTATCTAGTGTCAACGACATCAGTCTGATTACGCTCGAAGGGGGACAGTCCATTGGTAGGCCAGGTTTTTCTTCCCGCGTTTTTTCTTTGCTTGCTGAATTTCAGGTTAACGTTGTGCTCATTACCCAAAGTTCATCGGAGAATAGCTTGACTTTAGGTGTGGCCAATGCGGATTTGGAAGCAGCAAGGAAGGCGCTTTCCCAAGGTCTAGAAGCGGATATCATGCTCAAGCGTTTGGCTCCGATTCGAATTGATTCAGAATTAAGCATTGTTGCAATTGTTGGAGGAGGCATGGTCAGTACCTCGGGAGTGAGTGGTAAGGCATTTCAGGCGTTGGCTAAATCCAGCATCAATGTAAGAGCAATCGCTCAAGGAAGTACGGAACGCAATATTTCCATTGTAGTCAAAACCAGTGATGTTTCAGAGTCATTGCGTGCGTTGCATCGTGCTTTTTTCGAAATCCCTTCCGTCAAAACGGTGCATGTTTTTTGTGCAGGAGTGGGCCAAGTAGGTTCCGCTTTTTTGGAGCAACTTTTGGCAACACGAGCAGGCATTTTGGAACATCATCAGATTGATTACAGATTGGTTGGTATTTGCAATAGCAAACGTGTGGCGTGGTTCGATGATGCCTCACCTCATTGGCAAGGAGCTTTGGCTAAAGGAGAACAGCTTGGATCGGTGCGAGAAGCTTTTGATCAATTCCAATCGTTGCCGCTTGAACGGAAGGTGTGGGTCGACAACACTGCTTCACCTGAAGTAGCCGCGATTACACCAACAGCTCTTGCATTGGGTGTTTCAGTGGTCTGTTCAAACAAGATTGCCGCTACCGGGAACATGGCTTCATGGGAGTCTATGCAGTCCTCTTTGGAAGTGGGGTGCGTGATGTTTAAGAACGAGACCAATGTAGGTGCAGCTCTGCCTGTCATCGGTACCTTGAAAAATATGATTGCCACAGGCGATCGTGTCCAGAATATCGAAGGCGTACTCAGCGGATCATTGAATTTTGTGTTCAGCAAGATGGATGAAGGGATGACATTTGCTTCTGCTGTCGAGATGGCGATGGATCTTGGTTACGCCGAACCTGATGCGAGGCTTGATCTTTCGGGAATGGATGTGTCTCGAAAAATATTGATTCTCGCTCGTGTGTGCGGTGCGAAAATTGAATTGGCGGATGTCGATGTACAAGGTTTTATCAAAACGGGTGCCATGGATGTCTCCCTTGCAGAGTTCAAGAGTGACATAGAGAAATGGGGTGAACCGGTTCGACTCCTTCATCAACAAGCTGTTTTGAGTGGCCATCGATTGCGATTTGTAGCAGAATGGAATGGTGAAGATACTTGCAGGTGTTCGCTTCGAGCGCTTGCCCCTGATCATCCATTCTATAGTCTTGAAGGCACTGACAATGCGATTGCGATTTCTTCAAGCCGCTATTCTGATCGTCCGCTAGTTATTCAAGGTGCTGGCGCCGGAGCAATTCTTACAGCGAGTGGCGTTCTTACGGACGTTCAGGAGATTGGTCGATCTTTCTCTGACGCTTCTTTAAATTTTTCCAGATGAACCGAGAAGTGACTGTTTGGGCTCCTGCCACAGTGGCCAATTTAAATGTTGGATTCGATTCGCTTGGTTGCGCCTTGACCAACCCCGGAGAAAAAATGATCGTGCGCATGACAAATGCCAAGGGCGAAGTCCGAATAAGGTCCGTGCATGGTGCTGCATTGGATATGAGCTCAGATCGAAACATAGCTGCGGTAGCGGCTAAAAGTTTGTTGCATGCTATGGGCGATCCGTGTGGCTTTGAGTTGGATTTGTATAAAAGCATCAAGCCCGGAAGTGGAATTGGTTCAAGTGCAGCGAGCGCTGCTGGCGCAGTGGTTGCAGTCAACGAATTGCTCAATGCTGGACTTTGTCGAGAGGAATTGCTGCCGTTTGCACTTGATGGGGAGCAGTTGGCGAGCGGTGCGAGGCACTCAGATAATGTTGCACCGGCATTGTTCGGAGGGTTGGTGCTCTGCCCTCCTGTGGGCATGCCGCTTTCGCTGCCTGTGCCAGATGGCTGGCACTTGGTCGTTTTGCATCCCCAAATAGAAGTGCGCACAGCAGACTCCCGTGGAGCATTGCCCGAAGTTGTTCCATTGTCCGATGCTGTTAAGCAAGTCGGTTGGATGGGGGCTTTCGTCGCAGCCTGTTTCCGGGGCGATGCAGAGCAAGCTACTTTTGCTTTGGAAGATTTACTTGTGGCTCCTCATCGGCAGAAGTTGATTCCACATTTCGAAGAAATTAAACAAGCAGCCTTTAAAGCGGGCGCTCGGACTGGAGGTATATCGGGCAGCGGTCCGTCGACATTCTGGATTGCAAAGGATTCGAAGGATGCAAAAGCTGTTGCGCATGCACTTGAGGAATGCATGGCTCAGATGAATGTTCCTTGTCAGTTGCATGAAGCTCAAATAGCCGCGCAAGGCGCTCACATCATCCCATGAAATACAGAAGCTTAATTCAGCCGACAATTTGGCGCACATTTGGTGAAGCATTGAGAGAGGGACTGGCGCCTAATCGTGGCTTATATGTTCCAGAGAGCATTCCGACTTTGCCGCAGGGCTTTCTCAAAAACACCACGCTGCAAGAGATTGGGACCGAGATGATGCTCCCTTTGGTGGGCAAGGACCTGTCATCTGGCCAAGTTCAAGATGTGGTTGAGGATGCATTGGATTTTGAAATTCCATTGGTTTCCGTAGAAAAGGGCCTGAGTCTACTTGAGCTTTTTCATGGGCCAACAGCTGCATTTAAAGATGTTGGCGCTCGTATGATGTCGCGCTTTTTACAGTGCGTATCCAGTGACCGATTGACGGTACTTGTAGCGACTTCTGGCGACACAGGTTCCGCTGTGGCTCAAGGTTTTTTGAATGTGGATGGCATAGATGTGGTCATTCTGTATCCAAGCGGACGAATCAGCCACATACAGGAACAGCAGTTGACCACAGTTGGAGGAAATGTCACGGCCCTGGAAATCGAAGGTTCCTTCGATGATTGCCAAGCTATGGTGAAAAGTGCCTTTCAGGATGAAGAATTGCAGCGTTGCAGGCCGCTTACCAGTGCGAATTCAATCAACATCGGGAGGTGGCTGCCTCAAAGCATTTATTATGCTTGGGCTGCAGCACAAACAGATCAGTCTCTTCGGTTTGTCATTCCGTCTGGTAATTTTGGCAATGCAGCGGCAGGAATTTTAGCTCAAAGGATGGGCGTGCCAGTCCATTCATTTGTGGCAGCGGTCAATGCCAATGCTGCTATGAGGGATTACTTGGAATCAGGCGTTTATCAGCCTAAAGAATCTGTGCAAACCATTTCAAATGCCATGGATGTGGGTGATCCTAGCAATCGTCCTCGACTCGAATGGTTGCACAATGGCAGCATTGAACAAATGCAGAGACAACTCTCTGCTGTTGTGGTTGGTGAAGAGGCAACGAAACGCACCATGCGAGACATGTGGAGTCGTTCTTCGATGTTGGTTTGTCCGCACACTGCAGTTGGTATCCATGCGGCCCAAGGGCTTGAGGTTTCCGATGATGGCAATGATTTGACCGTTGTTTTAGCAACTGCAGATGCAGCAAAATTTGGAGAAATCGTTTTCGAAGCCACAGGCGAGAAGCCAGAAGTTCCGAAAGCGTTGCAGGGTTGTCTGCTCAAAACAAAGTCATCGGTTGTTCTGCCTGCACAGTATGAAGCGCTCAAAGATTATTTGATGGAGTCGCGGGCGTAACTGACGTTTTGAGAGCGTTTGCCATGACTTGAACGGCGATGGCCTTTTGTTCAATGGGCAATTCAGCAGGCGGCCCCCATGGAGTCGGGTTTACATCGATGATGAAGAGCTTGCCTGACTGTGAATCTCGCAGGGCATCCAATTCCGCGTAATCCACATGAAGAAGTTCCATCATGCTTTGAGTGTTTTCTCGTTCTGTAGCATTGAGTGCGGCATCAACCTCGATTAGGATGGCAGATTCGCACAGGTTGGTGAATCGGGTGTCAGCAGCTTTGTACTTCTTGTAAGCGAGAGCGATGGAGCCTTTGATGTGCACGAGTCGAAAATCGAAATGGCGGCCTTGTTCATCAGTGTTGTCAATGTCAATCTGATACACGGAGTCGGGTCTTTGCTCAGTAAGATTGATTGGACCTTGAATCGTCTGTCCATCGTGCTTGGCGTTGAACTCGCTTTTGACCACCATAGTGCCTGCATGGTTGCATGGATTCACTGCCATACCATAACCAAATGCGGCTACGTGGGCTTTTTCGAGGGTTGATTTTCGAATGTCTGTGCAGTTCTCATTCCAAATGCTGTGCTGTGATTGCAGCAACCAGTTGGGCATCGGAGTCTTTTTCTCAGTTTGGTCTTCGAATCGAAGAGTCAGGATTGGGGCAGCCCTCTGAACATTGGTAAGTTCCCAGTTCAATTCACGGCAGATCTTGTGCAATGCGCTGCGTCGAGAGGGCAATTCAGGGTAGGTGACTATGGCAGGAGGACGCTTCCCGTGCACCCACAAATCATGGATGAGATTCAGGCGGTGCCTCACGTTTTTGAGTAAACGCTCGAACGGATGAGCTTTTGCAGATGGATTTACGCCAAAATGATTTCGTGCCATGTTAGTTAAGGCTCAGCTGGACATCCATTTCCGTTGCTCTGATGGACGGCCACACTTGCGCAACAGGTGGTCATCTTGCCATTTGAGACCCCGCGCAGGGCTATATTCTCGAGCGTAAAAAATGATTTGCAAGTGGAGGTCATTCCATTTTTCCTTAGGAAAGAGCCGCTTGGCGTCGCGTTCGGTTTGTTCCACACTTTTTCCGTTTGAAAGTCCCCAACGGTACATCAGCCGATGGATGTGAGTGTCTACCGGAAAAGCAGGCACTCCAAAGGCTTGAGCCATCACGACCGATGCTGTTTTGTGTCCCACTCCTGGCAATGCTTCAAGTGCCTCAAAACTGCTCGGAACTTCCCCATCATGATGTTCCATCAACAATTCAGATAGACGGTGGATGTTCTTTGATTTTGCGGGGGACAACCCACATGGACGTATGATTGCTTTGATCGCTTCAACCGTCACTTTGGTCATTTTCTCAGGCGTATTTGCCAAATCAAACAGGGCGGGGGTGACGGTGTTTACACGAGCATCGGTGCATTGTGCAGAGAGGAGAACTGCGATGAGCAGCGTGTAAGAGTCGGTGTGATCCAACGGCACAGGCGGTTTGGGATAAAGCCGTTCCAGTTCGTGCAGGATAAATGCGACTTTTTCAAGTTTCTTCATGGAGCAATGGATTCAATGCGAACCGATGCAGATTCTTGGCTGAGCCATTCACGTCTGGATTCTCCACCTAAGTTGAAAGTGACTTCATTGACCTGATCGTCGAACAATTCGAAAAAACCATTTGAGGTTATTTCCAAAGGCAAAGGGGCCTCAATGGCATTTGATTCAATGTAGATGTAGCTCAGGTCCAAGTCGATTTCTTTGCCCACGTAGTTCCATTGCAAAGTTGTTTGTGAATTCGGTCCTGCAATGCCTGTCCAGTGTGCCATGACATATTCTGCAATGGCGAGATCCGCGCCTTCTCGCTCGCGTCGATCACCGAGGCGCCAGGTGAGATCATTGCCATTCGCTGCTGAAAGCCCTCGCTCCAGATCATCTGTAAACACGCGCAAAATTCCTTGCCAAGTAGCGGTCTTAGAATTCCATTCCAAGGCCAGGCGGCTGAAATGGAAATCGTGGTCCAGGGATGCATCGCTTTTCGCGGCGTAACTAGAGCATGTGAAGAAGATGACGAATAAGATGCGAGCTAACTGCATGGAACAAAATTAGGTCGTGGTAACTTGCAAGACATGACAACTGAAGAAAATTTATTGCGGAAAGTGAGCGTTGGCTGGACACCGCAAGTGCTGCAAGCCATGCAGGAATTGCTTGATGGAGGTTCAAAGATTGCAATCACTGCGCACCGCTCTCCTGATGGCGATGCTGTGGGGTCAGTGCTCGGTCTGTTCCATTTGTTTGCTGCGCAAGGTTTGAAAGCGTCCGTTGTCTTGCCAGATCGCTTTGCTGCATTCTTGGATTGGATGCCGGGTGCTGCATCCATCCGTTTTCACAGTGAAGAACCAGAAGCAACAGAAGAGATAATAGGCACGGCAGATGTGTTGTTTTGCTTGGATTACAATGCACCGGATCGTGCAGGTAGTTTGGCTGAAGTGATTCGAACTTGCAGCGCCAAGCGTATTATGATTGATCACCATCGTGACCCGGATACATTCGCTGAGCTTATGGTTTCAGACCCTTTGTGTGGCTCGACATGTGAATTGATTTGTGATTGGGCGTTGTCCAGTGGGTGTTGGTCAGATATGACTTTGGAGGCTGCACAATGTCTGTATACGGGCATTGTAACGGATACGGGCTCTTTTCGATTTCCGTCCGTTACGGGGCATACGCACGCCGTTATTGCTGCCTTGCTGGATTTGGGGTTAAATCATGCTGAAGTTCACGAAGCAACATTCGATGATCAGTCTTTGAGCCGGGTTCAGCTTCATGGGTTTGCTTTGAGTGAACGATTGAAAATTTGGGAAGAGGCGGGGATAGGCGTCATTGCATTGGGTCTAAATGACTTGGAACGTTTCAATTATGTTTCAGGAGATACCGAGGGACTCGTGAATCGCATTTTGGGGATTCGAGGAGTGCAGATGGCCATTTTTATGCGAGAGTCAGACCCGGGAAAAGTCAAGATGAGTCTTCGGTCCAAAGGAATGGTTGATGTTCAGGCTTTGGCTTCAGCACATTTCAGTGGAGGTGGCCATACCAATGCAGCTGGGGGAGTTTTACTGGGGCTTTCTTTGGCTGATGCAAAGGCGCAGGTGGATGCAGTATTGGAGAATTGGATCATCGAACAGCGATGATTCAGCATTGGTTCTGTCTGCTGCATCAAGTGAAGGTGAGAAACGCAACAAATCTCGTGCTTGCCCTGATTTGTGCGGTTTTTTGTTCATGTGATTCGTCAAAAGTTCCAGTTCCAAAGCGACCTGTTTCAATGCTCGATTTGATTGAATTGAATCAACGCAATGCAGAGAAGGAAGCGCTGATGATTGATTCGGTCAGCCGTTCTTGGGGGTGGCAGATGCAAGGTGGATTTCTTCATCAAGCCTCTGGAATACAATTGATTCAAGGTCCATTGTTGGATGATCCACGGACGATTGAAAAGGGTGATACTCTTTCTTGGGTTGGGAGGGTGATGCTCATGGATTCGACGCTTCTATTTGATTGGACCGTTGACGAGCCTTTATCATTGGTCGTTGATGCGTCAAATTGGCCGGTGGGTTTTCATGAGATGGCCAAACAAATGGTCGCAACGAACGCTTTGAGTGCTCTTGTGCCATCACATTTGGCCTGGGGATTGTCAGGTTGGCCGCCGCTCGTGCCCCAAGATGCAGTTTTGTGGATGGAAATTGAGTTTTTTGAATTGCATCCTGCAGCTGCTGTTGCTTCAGCTGCCTCGCTTGCTGGCAATTGGAACGACATCATCGATGCCTTTGAATCAGGCCTTTGGCCAAGTGATGAGAGTTGGATTCAGCATCCTGAATTGGTTCCAAGCCCTTGCATATCTTGGAATGATTCGACAGCCATTGATGAGACGGGATTTGTGAATGGTGCGCAAGTAGAAATTAGCATGCGAACATTCCGATCATCAGTGTTTCTCGGCAATGAGCTCGATTTGGGGTGGAACCAATGGTCTTTTCGAGTCGGTGATGATCAGCAGGTACTGCCAATTCTTGAGGGGATGATGAGGCAGAGTCCCAGCCGCACTCGTTGGGAGTGTCACTGCCCTGTTTCTTACGCTTTTGGGAATGAGGGAGTTCCAAGCGTAGGTTTAGCACCGAATGATGTGGTTGGCTTTCAATGGGAGTGGAGCGTTGTCTCGGATTCGGTCAAAGACGCTTCTTCTGCTCTAATTGCCCAATAGAAACAGGCACGGCCTCTTGTTCAATTCTGGCTTTGGGACTTTTTTCCAGTCTTCAATTGTTTTGGATTGTATCCATTCGCTGTCAAGCGTGATATCGACAGCAACGCACAGCTGTTGGTCTGCGTTTAATCGCTTCAAACATTCCGCGAATGTGGTATCGTTGCGATAGGGAGGCTCCATGAATATCTGCGTTTCTTTCCTTCGTTGCAGTCCTTCGTTCATTTCCCTCCAGAGTTTGTCGCGGCGTTGATCGTCTCGTGGCAAGTAACCTTTGAAAGCGAAATTTTGGCCATTCATTCCCGAGGCCATAATGGCGAGAAGAATGGAGCTTGGGCCAACGTGGGGGATGACGCGCCAGCCGGCATTGTGCGCCATTCGGACAGCTGCTGCTCCGGGGTCAGCTACTCCAGGTGCTCCAGCATCTGAGAGCAAGGCGATGTCTCCATCGTCTTTGAACCACTGCAGCAAATCGACCAGGTCTTCTGGCTGAGTATGCTCATTGAGAAGGAAACTTGGTTTGATGTTTGGATTTTCATCTGGGAAGGCATCCTTGAGGAGGCGCCTTGTGCTGCGATCGCTTTCAACGATGAGTCGGTTGCAATTCCCCAATGCGGAAATGGCACGGGCGGAGATGACGTCGTGCGGCAACCGGCATCCGAGTGTGTTGGGAATCAGATGAAGCGTTTTCATAAAAGAATTGTAATGTTTGAATTCGCAGCCCTAAAGCATTAGGCCGACCAAGTTTTAATCCAGTTTTCTGCAGCTTTATCTAACATTTCATAGACATGCATGAAGCCGTCACCTTCTCCGTAATATGGGTCTGGCACGTCTGTGTTTGGCACGAACAATTGAATTTCGGCTTGACCCACAGGGAGCGATTGGGTATCAGCAAGGTTTTGGGCATCCATGACCAAAATGCAGTCAAACGTTTGCAAGTCTTGATCTATCAAAGGCCTTGATCGCTGCGAATCAATGTTATGGCCATGTCGCTTCATGACTTCACATGATCGCGGATCAGGTGAGTTTCCTTGGTGCCAACCTGATGTCCCTGCTGAGTCAACGAATAGGTTATAACTGTTTTTTTTTGCGTGTATTCGAAGCAATTCTTCCCCGATCGGTGATCGGCAAATGTTGCCCAAGCAAACGACCAGTACACGCTTCATGCCCAATTAGTGTATGGCAAGCTTTTTTTCCAAGTCGTCCAAATACTTCCGGAAATGCTTGTCTGTCTCCTGCAGGTTATTGACCGTGCGACAGGCATGAAGAACGGTTGCGTGGTCTTTTCCTCCGCAATGAAGTCCAATGTTGGCCAGCGAACTTTTGGTCATTTTCTTGGAGAAGTACATGGCAATCTGTCGCGCCTGCACGATCTCACGTTTCCTTGTTTTGGACTTGAGCAGTTCCAATGGAAGATCGAAATAATCACAAACGACCTTTTGGATGTAGTCTATGCTCACTTCGCGGGCTGTATTCTTAACGAATTTGTCAATCATTTGCTTGGCAAGATCCAAGGTGATTGACTTCTTGTTTAAGCTGCTCTGCGCTATCAAAGAAATAAGGGCTCCCTCAAGCTCTCGGACATTTGAGGTTATGCTGTACGCGAGATACTCAACCACCTCTCGAGGCAGTTCAATGCCATCGGCGTACATCATTTTTTCGAGAATCGCCATTCGGGTTTCCAACGATGGCACCTGTAAATCAGCGCTCAGACCCCATTTGAAACGGCTAAGAAGTCGTTGCTCCATGCCCTGCATTTCCACCGGTGCTTTGTCCGAAGTGAGGACAATTTGCTTTCCAGTTTGGTGGAGATGATTGAATATGTGAAAAAAGACATCTTGTGTCTTTTCCTTGCCGCTAAAGAACTGAACATCATCGATTATGAGCACGTCTACCATTTGGTAGAAATGACTGAAGTCGTTGACAGAGTTATTTCTGACGGCGTCGATGAATTGATGAGTGAATTTCTCTGAGCTCACATACAGAACCGTAAGTTCAGGATTTTGCTCTTTGATTTCCAGTCCGATGGCATGAGCCAGGTGTGTTTTCCCGAGTCCAGTTGATCCGTAGATCAAGAGAGGATTGAACGAGGTGCCTCCAGGTTTGTTCGCGACAGCGAATCCAGCGGATCGGGCAAGGCGGTTGCATTCTCCTTCAATGAACTGTCCAAAGTTGTAATTTGGATTCAAGTTCGAATCAATGTTGAGCTTTCGAAGCCCCGGAATAACAAATGGATTTTTGATGGGGGTTTCATGGATGCCCGCACTCATCGATATGGCTGGATTTTTCGTGGCCTGTCGATTGGTCATTGGCATTTTGACAGCATACGGACTCGCTGCCTGATTTCCTGAGGCCCCCGAATTCTCCATGATAATGCTGTACTCTAGACGAGCATCAGGGCCTAATTCTTTGTGAATGGTTTTGCTGAGCAGTTGAATGTAGTGCTCTTCAAGCCACTCGTAGAAAAATTGCGACGGAACTTGGATGGTTAGCACCTTGTTTTCAAGCCGGACGGGTTTGATCGGGTAAAACCATGTTTTGAACGCTTGGCTGCTGATGTTGTCTTTGATGATGTCGAGACAATTGTTCCAGACGGCTAAGTGATCTTGATTCATGATTCGGCTGAATTAGAAGTTCAGAGAGGGTTCGTTTTGATATTTCGTTCGGTCAAAAAGTACCGTTCGAAAGCGTGTGCAAGATTCTGATAAACTCGCGGAAAAAAAAACGTTTTGACCCTTGACTTTTACCTTTTTTTAATTTTGATCTCGTTGAGGGCCATTATTACATAAGCTGTAAAAGCTATTATCACTCGTTCGTCTTGATTATATTTGTAAAATATTGATAATGAGCGGTCTACGAAAGAGTCAATTTAGTCGTTGTTGATATCTTAAAACTTTTGTTGTGCTCAAATATTGAGTTCTTGTAGTTCTCAAAATTGAAGTCAAAATGGTTCATAACTATAGAGTGCGAGTGCGTTACGGTGAAACGGATCAAATGGGACGTGTTCATCATGCTTCCTATCTGCACTATTTGGAAGCGGCTCGAATTGAGATGCTTCGTGATTTGGGATGCCCATACACCGAAATAGAGTTGCAAGGATTTTTGCTTCCGGTCATCGATTTATCAATTAAATACAAAGGTGTCGTGCTTTATGACGACATTGTTTCGGTGCAAACGACGGTTATGTTGAAGGGACGGATTCGCGTTGGCTTCAATTGTCAGCTTTTCGTTAATGATGCCATTGTGTCGGAGGCAATTGTTGAATTGGCTTGCCTGAGCAAAGAAACTTTGCGTCCAGTGGCTCTTCCTGAATTCTTGTTGCGTGCCATCCAAGGCGCAGGGGATTCAACCCTTCAGCAATGAAATGAGAGCTGAGTCGTATAGCCGTATCACTACTTCCCACTTGAATTGTTTGGCGATTTTTCGAGCATCATTTCGATGCGGTGTCGGTTCTCGCGAAAATTCTTGAAAGCGGCAGCGGAGCGTTTTGGCGTCATCTACCAAGAATTTCTCCTGGCACCAATCGTCATAGGCATTTCCTCTGCCCAATAGGGGGATGACGCCATGTGCCAATGCCTCTAAAATACTGATTCCAAAATACTCTTGCTTCGGTGAGTGAATTACAAAATCACTTCTCATCAAGAGTTGCTGATAATCCTTTCGGTTTTCGCAATATCCTTGATGGATGATGTTCGCTTGAAAGTTTGACACGATTTGATCCAGTGCCGGAGGAGTGGAGGAAAATTGAGGCCCTGTAAGAATGAGGGAAAACGATAAACCATGGGCCTCGAAGTCCCTCAAAGCATTGAGAAGGAACTCAGGTGCTTTATCAAATTCCCAGCGGTGATTCCACAAAATTGTCGGCGCATCATTGCATTTCCTCTGGGCATCAACGTTCTCAGGGTATGCAATGCCAATGGGGACGACACTTGATTTCTTTTCGAATGGATGTTCCGAAAACACATGCTTTTCATCCGGCATCGGGTGCATGAATTTCGGGATTGCATCCAGAAACTTTTTCCGATGAAAATGGGAGTTAAACCAGATTGCATCCGACGCCATTGCTGAAAGGATGTTCATCATTCCATACGTTCGGTCCCGACCAGTTTGTGCGTCCTTATCTGCAGGGCTCCAGGGAAATGTAATTTGATTTTCATGGAAGTACTGAATGACGGGGACACCGGCCCAATCTTTCCGGAGCATTCCTTTGAACGTGGCAACATCCATCATATCTGTGCAAATGATGGCATGAGGAAGTGTGGTTGTTAATGCACATTGCCGAGCAAATTCAGCACTCGCTGCGTGCATACGCCACTTCCAATGCCTTCCCGGCAGAGTCAACAAGCTTATTTTGCGATTCTTCAATCCTCCCCAGTTTTGTTGCAATGCATCCGCCCACTGGGCATGTGAACCGCCGTGAAACGGATTTAGGATGAGAACATTTAATTCATGAGCCATTCAATTGTCGCGCAAAAGCGTCTTTTTTCTGATTCTTCTGCGGGCAACTGCGGTTGCCCTGCTTGTACCCATGCAGTATACCAAAATATCGCACAAGCTTGCATGGAATCCACCATGCGCCGTTCAACTTGTCCATCTAACTTGAGATAATAGCGAAGTAGAAATTGTTCTGAACGCACCTTTTGACGCACTCTGCCGCGCTCCGCGAATGAAAAGGCATTCACTTCTCCAATTTCAGTCATGGTTTCTCGTTCTGCGCCAAAAACCAGGATCAAGCATTCGTGGCTATCCAGAACAACGCTCCAGATCGATTCTGCACAAGCGGGATTATAGATTGGCGAATCCAAAGGACGCGAAAGATTGAACGAATCCATTTTGAGTTCGGGGATTTGAGTTTCCCAAAGCGCATGGATTCCGAGTTGTCCGGTCAGGGCTCCGTTGTAGTTTTTGGTTGTGTGCAAAGGCACATGCAAATCGGATACATAGTGAGCAAGATCTGCAGTGCATCTGAGAATTCTATCTTTGTCTTTGAGACGAAATGCTTCGATGAGCTTATTGAATTGCCATTGGACATTCCAAGGGCCAATCCCGTGTTCTCTCAGTGTTGCCTCTCCAAATTCACTGACAGCATGTTTCCAATTTGCAGGCGGCATGCATTCCATCCCGCTGTGCTGGTTTCTAAATTCATCCAAATCGATGTAATGCCTTTCTCTTTCTCCAATGACTGAGTGTTTGCGTAGATCAGCGTCTAGGGCGTGTTCGACGAGCCAATCTCGGTTTGTTTTGAGGAAATTGTGCAGTGGTTCTGGTACATGCTGAATCGCAACATCTATAATTTTCCGATGCGCAGAAAATCCCCAGCCGATCGAGAGAGGGCAAAGAAGAAGAGGAAGGAAACGCCTAAAGCATGGCGTAGCGTTGGTGAAAGTCTTTTTGTTAAAGTCCTCAACGAGCCAATGAGGCCTGCTCAGTAGGGAGTGTTCGGGATGGCGTTTCAGCTTCATTCAATGGCACCAAAAATCCATCTTTTAAGATAGGAATGGTTGTCACATTGTTGGGCGTAAGGCAGTATTTCACGTCTTCGTTCAAGTTTAGCTTTCGCAATCTTCGTCGATGCGAGGATGCTTTTAAAAAAGCAAACATGTTGTCTCGTGCAGAGCGGTAGATGAATTTGGCAGCTACCGTGCTGTCTTCGTCTGCGATGAACTTTCCTGAGCCAAGCAATTGGTCCGCAATCGCGCCTGCACAAATTGTGTCTTCAAGATTAAACTTGTCTTTCCAGCCCGAACCAAGAATTAGCACGTTTTCATCTTGTTGCAAAAGCCAATTGCTGAGTGCATCAAGGTTGTTCAATGCACCGATGACCACAGTTTTTTTATCAGCAGCGATATCGATTGCTTTGGTGCCATTCGTCGTGGTTAATACCACCGTTTTGCCTTTAAGCTGCGCTGCCTTTTCCATGAACGTGACGGGGCTGTTGCCCATGTCAAATCCCGGGACAATTTCACCGTTGCGTTCCGCTGCGGCTATGAATCCTTTGCTTTGCCATTCCCTTGCTTCTTCGACTTGCGCAACGGGTTTAATGCGCGCAACGCCATTTTCCAGAGCAGTGCAAATGGCAGACGTGGCTCTCAAAACGTCAATGACAACCACCAAGTCAAACCCTGATTCATACAAAGCGTAATCGGCAGGTGAAAAGCATACTTCAACGTGGTTCATAGATTTTTTCTTCTGGGATAGAATAGCATTGCGATTTGAATGATATGCCAAGCTTAGCGCTGAGCACCCCGAAGATACGGAATGCCTTTGAAATCAAGCTTTGGGTAAGAATCCGGGACGGGTGACCTTTGCAGGAATTGTTTTTTTGCGAATGCGTATCCATACAATTTCGTGAAGTCCAGCGTGCTCTCGATTGATGTAACCCATTGCTATTCCTTTGCCAAGTGTTGGGGACTGGGTGCCGCTTGTGACCTTGCCGATGATTTTTCCGGAGGCAGATTCGATGTCATAGCCTTGTCGAGGTATGCCGCGTTCTTCGAGCACGAGCCCTCTGAGCAGCTGCGTCGACCCAGTTTCTTTTTCTTTCGCGAAGCGCATGCTATCGACAAATTCATCGTTGAATTTGGTGATCCATCCGAGTCCAGCGGCAATGGGAGAGGTGTTTTCGTCGATGTCGTTGCCGTAGAGACAAAACCCAGCTTCCATGCGAAGTGTATCCCTTGCGCCTAATCCACACGGTTCCACACCAGCAGCTAGCAGCTCTTCCCAAACTTTTTGAGCATGGTTGTTGTGCAGGTATATTTCGAAGCCTCCAGCGCCCGTATAGCCCGTTGCGCTAAGTAAGACTTTTTGACCTGCGATGGTCGCTTGTTGGAAAGTATAGTAGGCCATTTCGGCGATGCCAGATTCTTGCACAAGAGGCTGCAGGGCATCCGATGCTTTTGGTCCTTGGACAGCGATGAGTGACCATTCATCAGATTCATCTGCTACCGTTGCGTTCCATCGATTTTGAGATGCAATCCATTCCCAATCTTTTTGACGGTTGGAGGCATTTACCACCAACATGTATTCCTCTTTATCAATGCAGTAGACCAATAAGTCGTCAACGATGCCACCCTGTCCATTCGGCATGCAGCTGTATTGGACTTTTCCCGGATGTAGTTTGCTGACATCGTTGGTCGTTATCCATTGGATCAATTCGAGTGATTGAGGACCACTTACGCGAAATTCGCCCATGTGTGAAACGTCAAACATTCCACATGACTGCCTAACAGCATGATGTTCCTGCACCAATCCTGCATAGGAAACAGGCATTTCAAAGCCAGCAAAAGGGACCATCTTAGCTCCTGCATCAATGTGGTTTTGATGCAAAGCAGTTTTTGTGTTCTGGGCAGTCGCTTCGTTCATGGCGCAAATTTAGTTCGAGTTGGGTCCTTGCTTTACGAGAAACTTGATTTGTTCGCGAACTTCTGCAGGACCAAGCGTCATGAGCGCATCTAAAATTGAGCAAGCAGGAGTGAAGCCATTCACGGATTCAAACAGTTGAGTGTACCGCAGAAACGTCCAGCCGTCCCCTGCAAGTTTCCGCTTGTCGCGCAAATCAATGTTTGACGATTCAAAGGCAGGGGCGGGGTCGTTGATCGGAATGAGAATCCATTGGCATTGTTGCGCAGCCCAATCGATTGTTGCTTGACTGAATGCATTCAAGGGTTTGAGGTCCTGCGATGTTTCGGGTAAATATCTATGCCACAATTCACGCAATTCATCTTCAAAATGCTCAAAAAATGGAGCTCCTCCGTAAGCGGCTTGCAGTGTTCTGAATGAATGTACAGGTGCAAAATGCGACGATAGAATCGTG
>Ga0208949_1000025_pt1 | contig 74460 bp, 53 predicted proteins | sample AOAMet1_03_M0_10_2_FD_188231 | JGI IMG/M metagenome (GOLD analysis project Ga0208949, IMG submission 188231) | Ammonia-oxidizing marine microbial communities from Monterey Bay, California, USA - CAN11_03_M0_10 (SPAdes) | ecosystem: Environmental > Aquatic > Marine > Intertidal zone | place...
CGGACGCATTCAGCGGCATCAACTACGGCACGGTCGTCTACAAAAAATCAGCGGCTGCTTTCGAATACTTGCGCCAATCCCTTGGAACGCCGCAGTTTGATGCAGCAATGCGTTCTTATTTCAGTGCTTGGAAATTCAAGCACCCAAGTCCGGACGATCTGAGGCTTTCCATCGAGTCCAGCACGAACAAAGATTTGAGTTGGTTCTTTGACGGCCTCATTCCAACGACAGGTCAAACGGATTATGCCATCGCTGGTTTGCGGCGCGATCGGAGATCTTCAGGAGATTCGTTGTTGGTTTCGATTCAGAACCGAGGAGATTTGGAGGGGCCGTGGCCTCTTTATGGTTGCGTCGCTGACTCAGTATGGAAACTCATCGACTGGTACAATCCTTTGAAATCACGCGCATCGGGTAATTTGCTCATCGCTGCCAAGGATGACGATGGTGCTTCATACACAGCCTTGAGGATCGACCACGAAAGCGTTTCCATGGATGCTCATCCACAAAACAATACGATCAAAACATCGGGACTGTTGCGGCGCATCGAGCCTTTGAGCTTGCGCATGCTCACCCGATTGGAGGATGGCACTAAAACCCAACTGAACTGGCTGCCTGCAGTGGCCTGGAATGCGCACGACGGATTGCTTGCAGGACTCGTTCTGCACAACAGCGTGCTACCGCTGCGCAATTGGGAGTGGATGGCCATGCCGTTGTGGAGTGCGAGCCGTTCCGAACTGGCAGGAATTGGACGAGCCTCGTTCAAAATGGGAAATGGAAGGCTCGAAGCACAAATCCGAAAATTTGCCCAGGAAGGCATTGCAAATATTTATGACATCGATTACTTCCGGTCGAGCCTCCAGTATATGCACCGGTTCAATGCAAACCCTGGAATTCCTTTGAAGTCTGAATTGAGCGTCTCCCTCATCGACGTTCGCGAACGAACGAGAGGACTTGGTATTGATCCGGGATTTGCGCCCAACCCTACGACAAATCGACAAGCGGTACGACTCAATTACACCATCGAGAACAAGCGTGGTAACCTCCAGCAAAACGGTGAATTGCGCATCACCGCAGCGGGCTCAGAATCGTGGCTTTGGGGAGCTTATGGCACTCACAATGGCGGTCGCAATTCATTCTTTAGCTCTCCGATTTGGCCAGAACTCATTGATCGTTCACTGACCGTGGAAGCCATTTGGGAAGGTAGAAAAGATGTAAACCGTCGGGAACTTGGCTGGAATTGGCGTGTTTACGCGGCTCAGTCTTTTGGTTCGGTTTGGGTTTATCCGCTCATGAACGCTGGGATAGCCGGCAACACTGATATGTTCAAGGACCATGCTTTTCTAGGACGCAGTAGGGATGGTCTGTTGAGTCGAATCATTGCGCGAGAACAAGGCGGTTTGTCTATTATGGATGTTCCATTTTCTAGCAATGCAGATGCGTTTCAGATCCGTGTGGACCAGATGATCTCTGCACGCGTCTCACGCGACCTCACCAAGCGCTTGAGCTTGTATGGAGGTGGTTTGATTGGCAGAGACATGGATCTGTTCACAGCAGGACTCGAGGTGGAGGTTCTGTTTGTGAAATTCCAGTTGCCCGTGGTCCAACGACTCAACGGCTTCTCGACCCTAAACTTCAAGGGGCGCACCACGTTCAGCGTCGTGATGAACCTCGAAAAACTGAGCCCGTATCAAGTGCTCAGACGCGGCAATCTGATAAACTAAATCAGCAAAAAGGCCACCCTATATGGGTGGCCTTTTTTTTACCAGTCGGTTCAAGCATTGTTGCTCATCCGCGCTGGTGGGGGGAGTCGATCGAGCTTCGAGCGGATTACGCCTTTAGCTTCTTGCTCAAATCCAATACGCTTGGTGTTGCGATGAAGATGGAGCTGTATGTTCCAACCACCACACCGATCATCAAGGCAAATACAAAGCCTTTGATGTTGTCACCGCCCAACAAGAAGATGGTGAGCAATACGACAAACGTCGAGAGTGAGGTGTTGATGGTACGGCTGAGCGTGCTGTTCAAAGCATCGTTCATGAGGTCTGTATCTTCCTTCTTGTCGCCATATAGACCGACGTACTCACGGATACGGTCAAACACAACCACCGTATCGTTGATGGAGTATCCGATGACCGTTAGGATCGCAGCGATGAACGCTTGGTCAATCTCCATGGTGAATGGCAATATGCCAGCAAAGATGCTGAATGCGCTCAACACGATGATCACGTCGTGTGTCATCGCGACCAATGCCCCTAAACCATATTGCCACTTTCGGAAACGGAAGAAGATATAGAGGAAGATGATGAGCAATGAGAACACGGTTGCGTTCTGGGCGCCCGTGCGGAAGTCATCTGAGATGGTGCTATCCACTTTGTTGTACTGGTCAATGGTGTAATCCACACCGGTAACTGACAGTCCTTGCGCCAACGCAGCTTGAATCAACTCATCCTGATTTTCATTTTGGTTGTCAATCATGTAGTTGGTCATGATCCGAACCTTGGAGTCGCTGTCCTTGGTTTGCACGATAGGATTGCCTGTTTTGCCTTCTTCGGTGAAAGCTACAGCCAAAGATTCTCGGATTTGCTGCACATCAACAGCCTCATCAAATGAGACGTCAAACGTCGTACCTCCGGAGAATTCAACACCATACTGCAACCCTTTGGTCGCTAGGCTGGCGATACCGCCCACCACAATCAATCCGCTAAGGATGTAAAATTTCATCCGATTTCCAATAAAGTTCACGTTGATTTTGGTGAACCAATCCTTCGTCATATCGGTGTAAAAACTGATTGATTTCTTGTTTTCCAAGCGGCTGAAGAAGACCAATCGCGTCAACACAATCGCCGAGAACAGCGAGGTGAAAATACCGATGATAAGCGTAGTTGCGAAACCACGGATGGCGCCACTTCCAAAGCTGTAAAGTACAAATGCAGTGAGCAACGTTGTTATGTTGGCATCGATGATCGCACTGTAGGCTTTGGAGTACCCGTCTTTTACTGCTACCATTAAACCTTTGCCTCCACGCATCTCTTCACGGATACGCTCGTAAATCAGTACGTTGGCGTCAACGGCCATTCCAATGGTCAATACGATACCGGCGATACCTGGAAGGGTCAAAGCTGCTCCCAATGATGCCAGGGCACCGATGAGGAAGAACAAGTTTGCAATCAAGGCCAAATTCGAAACCACACCCGCGCCTTTGTAGTAGAAAATCATGTACAACAGGATCACCGCAAGGGCAATCACAAATGAACTGAAGCCTGCTTGGATGTTTTCTGCACCGAGTTGCGGTCCAACACTCACTTCGTCAACGATGCGAGCTGGAGCAGGCAGTGCACCGGCTTTCAAGAGAGACGCCAAATCATTTGCTTCGGCCATCTTGTCTTCGATGCTCTGGTTGGAACCGAAGCTAATCTGTGATCGGCCATTGGTGATTGCGGATTGGACGCTTGGTGCACTGAACACCAAGCCATCAAGAATAACTGCAACCGCTCGTTGGTTGTCCGCTGCGCAAGATTCGGTCATGGCGCCCCAAATGCCGGTGCCTTCTCCGTCCATTGTCATGCTTACGACAACGTCTCCAATCTCGTCATATGAAACGCGCGCATCGACGATGCTTTTTCCTCCCAGCTTCGCCTTGCCTTTGCCGCTTTCATCTTTGATCGCATAGAGCGCAGCGAAATTTTGCGTGGACTTTGCTTCCCACATCAATCGCAAGTCGGATTGAAGCGCTTGGCGTGCCTCTGGACGCCGCAACATGTCGTTGACACGGTTGGTGTCTGCAATAGCTGTGTAACCTACTACAGCTGATCGGCGCTGCGTTTCCAGTTGGAAGTAAGCAAAAAGAGGATTCATAGCTCGCTGTTGTTCCAACGTGAGCAGGCTGTCAGCGGGTGCATCTTCACCAAATAATTCAGGACTCATGGAGCGTCCCAATGCGTTATTGGCTGCAGAGACTCGAGCGAAGATTTCATCGTTGAAGTACGTTTCCCAAAATTCGAGGTTTGCGGTACTCTTCAGCTGCTTGCGAGCACGCTGTCGGTCATCAATGCCCGGAAGTTCGACCAAGATTCGGCCGCCACTGACTTTTTGGACGTTGGGCTGGGCCACGCCAAGTTGGTCAATACGTTTGCGGATGATGCTCTCCGTATTATCGATTGCTGTGTTGCTCTCGTTTTGCAGAATGACGAAAATCTCTTCGTCGGTAGACTGAGCTGGAAAGAGATCCTTGCTCTCCAAATTGTGGAAGATGCGCCACAAGTCGATTGGACTATCTGATGCGCCGTTGAGCTCAGTCCAAGACTGTTCAAATAAATCGACATAAGTCAGGCCTTGCGTAGTGCGCTGTGCAGCTTTTGCTTGGGCAATGGCTTGTCGGAATGTTTCGTTGCTTGAATAATCACTCAAAGCGACGAACAGGTCTGGAATGCTCACTTCGAGCGTCACAGACATTCCACCTTGAAGATCCAAACCAAGGTTTAGCTCCTGTTCGATTACTTCTCGGTACGTGTGGCCGAACACGGGGTAAATCTCAGCATTGGCGCTGTCGCGTAAGAATTCACGAGCGGCTTGAGCAGCAGATGTGCTCCAATCGCTTTCGGTGATTTCTCCATTGCTTTCGAGCGAGTCCGCTACGTAGGCTCCATATTGTGCTGCTTCTTCTTCGTAATTTCCGGCTACCCAGTTGAAACTGAGTGTGTAAAGTGTCGCAAAGGACAACAAAACGGTAAAGAGCAGGACTGCATTCTTATTTTGCATGATGCATGGTTGTTTTCAGGGGCGCAAATATAACTTAAAAAACCTTCAAAAATGAGGGCGTCTAAGGGTACGAAGTACCTTTGTAATATGTTTCAGTTCAGTCGAGATTTTATAAAGCCAATGCTGTTTGGATTTTTCATCGCCTGTGCAATGGTCTCATTTCCACTGCAAAAGGTCCAGGCACAGATGGGATCGTATCAATTGGCAGTTTTGAAATACCGTGGGGGAGGAGACTGGTACTCCAATCCAACAGCGGTTCCAAACCTTGTAACGTATTGCAATGAAGAGCTCGGTATGCTTCTAAACACGGAGGTCGCCACGGTTGATGTTAGCGCGCCAGAGCTGTTTGACTACCCTTGGCTTCATATGACGGGACATGGCAACGTCGTCTTTTCTGGAGCCGAGGCGCAAAACCTCCGAACTTACCTTGAAGCCGGCGGTTTCCTTCACATTTCGGACAACTATGGAATGGATCAATACGTCCGGCGGGAGATGAAAAAAGTCTTGCCCGAAGCCGAATGGTTGGAGTTGCCATGGACGCATCCCGTGTTTCATTCCATTTATGCCTTTGACTCAGGATTGCCCAAAGTCCATGAGCACGATGATTTACCACCTCGCGGTTTTGGCTTGTTTTTGAACGGTCGATTGGTCGTCTTTTATGACTTTGAATCAGATCTTGGTGACGGTTGGGAGGATTGGCAGGTCCACCGAGACCCTGAAGAAGTGCGTCAATTGGCACTTCAAATGGGAGCCAATCTGGTGGCCTTCGCGCTTCAAGGAAGCATCGAATCTAACTGAATCAAGCGCTGACAACCGATACGTGCCATCGACCGTCTTGCAATGTTTTTGTGAGCTCAAGTCCTTGCCATTCCATGGCAGCGACCAAGTCTTCCCAGCTGTCAGCTGTCCCTTCGGCATAATTCGCGCGCAAATCATCCAGGGCGTCGGTAGCTCCGGCGACCTCATTCAGAACCGACCAATAATCCGATTCGGTCAATCCTACGCGTTCCACACCAAATTGCTCCCACAGCATGCGCATGGCGGTTTGCAAGGAAGCTTCACCGCCCGTGAGTTGCATGATTCTGACATCGCACAAGAAGGCCAAAACAGCACCTTCCACGTAAATCGATCCTTTGCGTCCAGGCACACCTGGCTCGTAGCCGTCTAACCAGGTGTCGTAGCTTGAATCTGCCACACTGCAATTCAATCGTCCGGGATTATTGACGTGGCGATTGAATAAGCGTTCCGTGAGATGGCACCAACCCTTCAAGTCAACAACTCCGCTTTCGAACAGAAATAGATCGCCCATGTACGTGGTCACTCCTTCTGCTACGTAGCCCAATCGGCTTGGACAGGCTTGAGAAAAGTCATAGGGAGTCCATTCTGAAGGACGGATGCGCTTGACATTCCATGCGTGGTACAATTCATGGGATGCAATTCCTATGAGTTCATCATAACCTTCTTTGGTTTGACTCTTGGCCGATGGGCCGATGGCGATTACTGTGGTGTCTTCGTGTTCCACACCGTGGCGCACATCGCGCTCGGGAAGCACGTACATGAAGTGATAATGCTGTGCAGGGAAGTCACCGAAGTGAGCGACTTGGCTTTCGGTAAACGCAACATGGTCCTTCAGAAATGATTCTGCTTGGGGTTGATCCTTGCCGTAAATCCAGATGTGAAAGGGAATGCCATGGGACTCATAATGCAAATGTGTCAATGCTTCAGCAGCGAGAATGGGGCTGTCCATGGCCTGCTGCACATCCTTCGCATACCAGCGACCGTTGGAAGTTGGCAACCCGGTCGCAACCGGCCAGTTTGCTGGGATATCCGTCAGGTCGATTTCGTATCCCCAATTTTGATGATCGGGATGATACAAAAAGCAATTGACGGGATTGATGTAGAGGATGTCCGCCGCCGCTCCCGTAGATCCAGCATTGAAAAGATCAGCAAAGAAGGTCCATGCCACTGTGTTGATGCCCGAGGGAACATGCCATTGGTGCAGGGTGCTTTTTTTCAAGTCAATCCAATTGCCATCGGCCAATTGACCTTTCATGGAATAAACATAGCGACCAAAATTCCCCTTTTCGTAGCGCCCAGGTCTCCACACAGGAAGTTGAACGTTAAACCCTCCTTCACATGGGAACTCAGCGGTCAGTTCAATTTTTGGTGTTCCTTCCAACATCCGCCGAATGGCGATTTGGATGGTTGGCGATTCAACGGTCTCATCTGCGCTATTCAGGGCCTTATTCATCGTGCTATTCATTGCGCTTTTCATTGCGCTAGGACTGCTTGAATGGGCTTGCCCGTGCATGCATTGGGCATTGGGCTGTGAATCAAAGCGGCCACGGTGGGCGCAATGTCTTGAATGTAAGTGCGCTCATACGTGATTCCAGTGGGGACATGCCAACCGTAAAAAATGCACGGCACGTGAGTGTCGTAAGGGAATGGAGATCCGTGGGTGGTCCCGGCTAGACCGTATTTGATCCATCCGGGTTGGATGATGATCATGACATCACCTGATGCGCTGGCCGACCACCCGTTGCGAACTTTCTCAGCAATTGGATCTCCTGCGGTATTGCCAGATGTGAGGTCGTGGCCTGTGATTGCCATCGTGACTCCTTCGTAATCTTGGCAAAGCAATTGAATTCTTCGCTGTGCTTCGTCCAAATCAACACCGCGCTCTCGCATAAGTGGTCGATTGAAAAAGAATTGATCATTGGAATAACTCAACACCCAATCGCCTTCACCATAAAACGCGTTCAAATCCGCCTTCACGTCTTCAATCATGTTTCCAGGTTTCCAGTAATCCACGGGCATCCCCACTGATTGGGCCAGTGAAGGTGGTGTGGCTGCCCCATGGTCAGCGGTAAGCCAGCACATCCAATTCCCAGTGCCTACTTTGGAGTCCAATTGGGCAAATAGCTGTTTCAAAAGCCGATCGAGGTGCAGGTAAATTTCCATCGTCTCCCAGGCATTTGTGCCGAATTGATGCCCGACATAGTCTGTTGATGAAAGGCTGATGGCCAAGAGATCGGTGATGGCATCTGCCCCCAATTCCTCTGCTTCCATAGCTTTCACAGCAAAGTCAATGACCAAAGTGTTGCCATGTGGAGTGCTTTTCAGGATGTCATACCCCCCATTTGCAGCGCTGAGTGCTTTTAAGTCATACGGGAATGTTGCATTCTTTCCTCCTTGAAAAGGTTGTTCAAAGGGGTTGTTGTCTGGCCATTCCTCGTTGAAGTCAGCTTCTGTTCGTTTTATACCCCACCCGGAAGAGAGATGCCGCTCGGCATGTCCAATTTTATTGAACTTCTTGACCCACGAAGGAAGTGCATCCTTGTATTTGCTGCTGGTAATGAAGTGGCCTTTGTCTTTGCCATAGAACCAATATGCCCCGTCAGCGAGGTGCCCTCCTGGAAGGGTGGCGCCTCGATCTTTCATGCTCACGGCAATGACTTTTGCATTCATACCTGTCGCAATCTTCATTTCATCACCCAGGGTGCTCGATTTCAGGCGATGCGATGACATTTTTCCATCCCGTAGGTCTGGGTTTTTCAAGCCAACGGTTTCGGCATCGTTGTCAAAGGCGCAATACACGGATTCTTTGTTTTTGCGATCATACCAATCATTCGCAATGATCCCATGAAGCCTGGGAGTTGTGCCTGTATAAATGGAGGCGTGTCCTGGACCGGTGTATGTGGGAGCATAGCCGAAGTGATGGTCACCGCAAACCATGCCCTGCTGGATCAACCGCTTGAACCCGCCAGAGCCAAAATCATCCCAATAGCGATAGAGGTAATCCATGCGCATTTGATCCACCGTAATGCCCACGACGAGTTTGGGGTGCGTTCCCAAATTGGTGGTTTTTTTGCGCGCTGCTTTTGCACCCGGATCTTTGGTTGGTATTCTCGCCTGCGGGGGTTTGGACGTGCCTTTTTCAGCTGCTTGATTTTTGCGATCCAATGTTTCCTTCGCTTTTTGCTCCATTTGCTGCGAGGAGTAGCCGTTGGCTTTTCCTTTATCTCCTTGTCCCCCTTTTGCATTTTGCGTAGCGGGAGGTAGTCCTATTTGCCCTAGAGCGTGCAGGGTTGTAAGGGCGAATAGACAGGTCAGAAAACGCAATTTCATCAGTCAAAGATTTATGTTCAAGAAACAAAGTTAAGCCGCGAGCTGTCTCAATGCACAGGCTGCATCGAAGACCAAACCCACCAGCCAGTGGCCACGCAAAAAACCACATTCACAGCGATATTGCCGAGTGACCATGCCAATCCGTGCGTTTGGAACAATGCGATGGTGTCCGCTGCAAACGTTGAAAAGGTCGAGAATGCCCCGCAAAACCCTACAGTCAATAGCAATTGCCATGAGTGGCTTTTCATCGAAGCATCGGGACTGTTTGAATAAGTGGCGATCAATCCAAGAAGCAGGGCAGAGGCAAGAACGTTACTAGCCAGCGTGCCTATGGGAGCCATGAAACCGAGGCGTTTGATGGCCAGCCCCAATGCATATCGGGTCACACTCCCGAGTCCCCCACCTACAAAAACGGCAAGAAAATTCATGATGCATTCACAGGGTTTCCGACCAATTTATTTTGGACACGCCAAAGCAAATAGCCCATGAATCCTCCAAGTACGCTGCCTCCAAGGATGTCAAGGGGAAAATGAACGCCGAGGTAAATTCTGCTATAACCAACCAACAAGGCCCATCCCAAAAGTGCCCAAAGCCACGAACCACCGCCTAGCACTAAGCCAACGAAGACAGCAACGCCTGTGCAGTTTGCTGCATGTGAGCTCACGAATCCGAAGCGGCCACCTATGTATGGCTCCGTTTGTCCCGGAGGAATCACAAGGTTTACATCACCTTTCAATTCGATGGAATGTGAGGGCCTAAACCGCTGAACGCTGGGTTTGATTACACGGGCGGAAATGATGTCGGTTCCGGAAATACACAGGGCAAGCGCCATGACTCGCACGAGCATGCGGTCCCATTCCTTGTTGGAAGCTTTCCAAATTTCCCAAAGCAATAAAATGTAAAGTGGTAACCACCACCAAGTTCCAGAGATTGCCCACATGATTTGATCTCCTCCTGGCCAATGGCTATTCAGAACCTTGAACAGGCCAAAATCTAAGTTGATGAGGAATTCTTCCATTTGTGGTCAGCTGCTGCTAGAATTATTTATGCGTAAAGCGCGTCAATTTCGTCCTGATAATGAGCTTTGATAGGCTTGCGCTTCAGTTTGAGCGTGGGCGTTAATTCACCATTTTCGATGCTGAACATCTGGGGGAGAATTCGAATGGCTTTGATTTTTTCCCACTTCGCAAATGGTTCCATGAGGCTGTCGACATCTTTTTGGATGCGATCCGCGATGCGTTTGTCGTTTCGAATGCCTTCCATTCCAGGGAAAGGATGATTTTTGCGCTTGCACCATTCTTCCACAGCTTCAGCGTTTGGAACCACGATGGCGCCAGGGAATTTTTGACCATCACCCACGACCATCACTTGTTCAATAAACAGGGAAGCTTTCATAGCATTTTCCAGGAGTTGAGGCGCAACGTACTTGCCGCCTGAAGTCTTGAACATTTCCTTTTTTCGATCCGTGATTTTGAGGAATCCATTGTCGAACACACCGATGTCTCCTGTGTGAAACCAATCATCAGTCATCACTTCAGCGGTCTTTTCAGGCTCTTTGAAGTATCCCATCATGATGTTGTGTCCTTTGACCATGATTTCTCCATCATTGGCAAACTTCACATCAACACCCTCAATGAGTTTTCCAACGTATCCGATGCGCATCAATCCCGGCTCAACATCTGAGTTTACCGTGACGACAGGACTGGTTTCGGTCAATCCATATCCCTCATAAACAGGAATGCCCGCGGCGTTGAAGAATCGAGCCAAACGAGGCGCCAAAGCCGCAGATCCGCAAGCCACTGCGCGAATGTTGTCCAATCCGAGGGCTGTTTTGACTTTGCTGAATACCAGCTTGCGGGCAATGCCCAATTTCCATTCGTAAAAACCACCATTCTGACCGTCTGGTTCCCATTCGAGTGCTAAGCCTAGTGCCCAATTGAAAATGGCTGCTTTTACGCCACCTGCTGCGCGTCCTTTCTGAACGATTCCATCGTAGAATTTTTCCAGTAAGCGAGGTACTGCAGTGAACACCGTTGGTTGTGCGTGCCCCAAATCTTCCTTGATCGTCTCCAAGCTTTCCGCAAAATAGATGTTGGCACCGATGTACATGTACAGGTAATGCAACATGCGTTCGAAGATGTGACAAACAGGAAGAAAGCTCAACACGCGGTACTCTTGATTGAGTAAAACAGGTGGGATTCGTGGTATGCTGTGAAGGATATTTTGAACGATGTTTTGATGGCTCAGCATCACACCCTTGGGTGTTCCGGTGGTCCCGGAAGTGTAGATAATTGTAGCGAGATCCTCTGGCTTTACGCTGTTCATGCGATTGTCCAGTTCTGCCTGCTGCGCGTCGCTACCAGCTTCTGTGATTTCTGACCAATGGGTTCCATTGGAGGCACGCTCAAAAACGAAAACTCCCTGCAGCGTTGGGACTTTGTCTTTGATAGACATCACCTTATCGTACAAGTCCTGATTGCTGACTGCGCAATATTTACTCTCGCTGTGGTTGAGGATGTATTCGTAGTCCGCCTCAGTCATGGTCGGATAAATCGGCACGTTGATGCCGCCTGCCGACATGATTCCGTGATCCATGATGTTCCACTCACAACGGTTGTTGTGCGATATGAGAGCCACTTTTTCGCCAACCTCAAGTCCCATCGCAATGAGGCCACGTCCAACGCGGTCAACGGCTTCGATGAAGGATTCTGTGGAGTAATTGATTCGGTTGCCGCCGTTCGGCATGGACATCATCAACTCAAGCGGGTTGTTCTGAAGTTGATACCGTGGGAAATCAAATAGGCGAGTAGGCTGCTGCATGTTGTGGTCGTTTGATTCGGTGTGTGCAAAGTCTCAGAATGAGGCTGGCTCACTTGGGCAATTTAGTGAATCACAAAATAATAGCAAACGGAATTACATGCGATGTCCGCAATATTTGCAATGCAGCGCATCTAAATCGTGTCCGTCTTTGCCACAACTGGGGCAAGCCTGAGTGGAGATACTTGTGGAGTTTTCAGCTTTAAGCTTGTTGCCACGAATCATTTCAACTCCTACCAGCCCTGAGGGAACAGCGATGATTGCATAGCCGATGATCATCATGACAGATGCGATGATTTGACCGGCAACGGTTTGAGGGGCTATGTCACCGTACCCTACTGTTGTCACCGTGACAATGGCCCAGTAGATGCTGCGTGGAATGCTCGAAAACCCAGCTTGATCATCTTCCACGAGGTACATGAGCGTTCCCAGTATGGTTACCAGAGCCATCACAGCGCTGAGAAATACAATGATGCGCCTTCGGCTCGCTCGCAGTGCTGTTTGAAGTTGACGAGCTTCTGCAATGAACCCGACCAATTTGAGCACACGAAATACGCGCAAAACCCTGAGGATTCGAATGATGCGTAAGCTGCTGGAACCTGGTATGATGAGGCCAATGAATGTGGGAAGGATGGCCAACAGATCCACCAAACCAAAAAAGCTTCTGGCGTAGCGCCACGGTTTTTTGACCACCGCTAGACGAAGGAGATATTCTAAGGTGAAAAGTGCTGTAAATCCCCATTCTACCAGCTCAAATTCACCACGATAGGTCGCTCCCCATTCAGGTACAGATTCCGCAATCACGGTCAATACGCTCAAGACAATCAGCCAAAGCAGGGCGACGTCGAACGCCTTTCCAGCAGGAGTGTCCGCTTCAAAAATAACTTCGTGAAGTTGGTTCCGCGAGGCTTTCATGTCCTCAATATCGGTCAATTAGGTGAATGATGGCGAAACCACCCAATCCTTGCTTCCCGGTGTGTGCACATAAAAGCCTTGGCCACTTTTGGCTCCAAGGTGTCCGGCCGTGACCATGTTGACGAGCAATGGACAGGGCGCGTATTTGGGGTTTCCCAAGCCAGTATGCAGCACTTCCAAAATGCTGAGGCACACATCCAAGCCAATGAAATCAGCCAATTGCAATGGCCCCATGGGGTGCGCCATGCCGAGTTTCATCACCGTGTCAATGGCTTCCACCTTTGCTACGCCTTCATGCAGTGTGATAATGGCCTCATTGATCATGGGCATCAAAATTCGATTTGCAACAAATCCAGGGTAGTCATTGACCTCCACGGGGATTTTGCCCAATTGTTGCGAAAGCTCCATGACAGCTGCACATGTCTTGTCACTGGTGGAGAAACCACGGATGACTTCCACCAACTTCATGATGGGGACAGGGTTCATAAAGTGCATTCCAATCACTTGATCGGGCCGTTTGGTTGCGGCAGCGATTTTGGTGATGGAGATGGAAGATGTGTTTGAGGCAAGGATGCAATCCTCCGGTGCAGCGGCATCAATTTGCTGAAAAATTTGCAGTTTTAAATCCGTGCGTTCGGTGGCTGCTTCTACCACAAGTTCAGCCTTTGCTACGCCAGCAGCCAGTTCTGTAGAGATCGCGATTCGATTGAGCGTGGCTGATTTTTCCGCTTCTGAAATCTTCTCTTTTTTGATCAGCCGGTCGAGGTTCTTCTCAATTGTTTTCAAGGCACGCGCCAAAGCGGCCTCTTGGACGTCGATGAGGGTGACTTCGAATCCGGATTGAGCAAAAACATGCGCAATGCCATTGCCCATGGTTCCTGCTCCGATGACAGCAATGTGCTTCATGAAAGAGAGGGGGTTATTTTTTCGCCTTGCTTGCGGGTGATTTTTTCACCGTGCTCTTTTTCGCAGCGGACTTTGGGGCTGTAGCCTTTTTTGCTGCTTTTTTAGCCGGTGCTTTTTTTGCTGCAGCTTTTTTGGCCGGTGCCTTCTTCGCTTTGGCCTTTGGTTCCTTTTCTTCTGTGGCTGTTTCTTCTGAAACGCCATCTTGAGACGAATCTTCTTCGTCTTTTTGACTTTCGAGTGGGAAGCAGTCGTTCTTCTTCAAAATGCTAAACCACTGCACCAGTTTTTTCAAGTCGGAATTGTAGACGCGCTCGTGATCCAATTCAGGGATAACTCCATCAACGAACGCTTTGGTCGCAACGGCGTCTCCTTTCACCTTGGGCATATCATCGCTGCTCTCGTGCTCGTTCAAACGATTGAGCACTTCCATCAGCAGCAGGTCTTCACCTGTGGTGAACATGGTGATGTCAGCTAGGCTGCTAATTCGGCTGGTTCCGGGGATGCTCAAACGTTTTTTGTCGAGCATAGATTCTACGATTAGGTTGTTGCGATTCGTCACAACAATGCGAAATAGTCCCGGTTTGCCGGCGATGGCGATGATTTCTTGAATGATCATTCAGATGGTATTCAGGCGATTCTTGGGTGCGAAAATAAGCCAATGCCGTTTGTCCTGCGACTGGAAGTGCCGGGAATCCTTTAAATACTCGTATTTGAAGTGCAAAACGGCAGTGATTCTAACACTTGGAATCCAGTGGCGTGGTACGAGAATGCTTGATGATTTATGCCGTTGGAAATGGCAATAATTGGTGTTTTTAGAGCCAGGTGGTAACGCAATATTTGATCGAGTACAGCCTTGCTCAGCGGCACATCATGCCGTTTGCATTCCACCATAAGCAGCGGTTTTCCTTGATGATCATGGCAAACGATGTCAGCCCTTCTCTTCATGCCATTGAGATTCAGAGGGTGTTCAACAGAAGTCAGGCCAAGTGGGTAGTGCAAATCATTTGACAGATGCTGCAGCCAGTGTTGTCGCACCCACTCCTCTGGTTCGAGGGCTACAAATTTTTGTCGGCTCAAACATTTGATCTCATTCCGATCGCCCCCCGATCGCCACGTCACGGGAAAGGGCGGAAGCTTGAGCTGAGGAAGCCGCTGGTTTCCAATTTGAATCCAGGCTTGATGTGTTTGCTTCGGCATAAGTCCAAAAATACCTGTTGCCGTGTTTTCGGCCGCGATTCGCTTCCATTATCTTCGTGCCATGCCGCATCGCCAAATCATTCGTGACGTTCAATCGGGATCATTGCGTTCTGTTTATTTGTTGCACGGTGAGGAACCGTTCTTCATCGATGAAATAGCAAAGGCCTTGGAAGACGTCGTCGTAGAAGAGTCCATGCGGGACTTCAATCAGACCATCGTCTACGGAAGAGACACGACAGTTGACCAATTGTTGGAAGCGGCGCGTCGGTTTCCTATGATGGCAGAACGGCAGTTGGTGATGATGCGTGAAGCACAAGATTGGCCCGCTTGGAAGCGAGCGAATGATATGGTGAAACTTGAAGCATATGCGAAGGCACCCGTTTCTAGCACGGTTCTGGTGTTCTGCTTCAAAAACAAAAAAGCGGATGGGCGGCTCAAGGCTGTCAAAACCATTAGCAAGGCGGGCTTGTTGTTCTTGAGTGAGAAAGTAAGGGACTACAAGTTGGCTGAATGGATTTCAAATCAAGTTCAGGAAAAGGGAATGCGCATTGGGGGTCACGCCGCCCAAATCCTTGCTGAATATCTGGGCAATGATTTGCGGAAAGTGATGAATGAGCTGGAAAAGCTCCGAATTGTCTTGCCGGACGGAGCTGAAATTCAGCCTGATCATATTGAGCAACACATTGGCATCAGCAAAGACTTCAATGTTTTTGAGTTGCAGCGAGCTATTGGGGCCAAAGATTTGGCGCGGGCCAATCGCATTGTGGATTATTTCGCTGCGAATCCAAAAGACCATCCTGTGGCGATGGTGATGCCAGTTTTGGGCAGTTTTTTCAGCAAAGTATACGCTTATCACGGCTTGAAGGACCGCTCCGCTTCAGCGGCAGCGAAATCACTTCGTTGCGCTCCATTCGCCGTGAAACAATACGGTGAGGCGGCTCGGAATTATTCGCTTGAAAAAGTTGGTAGGGTGTTTGGATACCTGCGAGAAGCGGACAGGAAGGCCAAAGGTCAGGGCAACGCCACGGTGTCGGATTCGATGCTGCTAAAAGAAACCATGTTCAAGGTTTTGCACTGAATATTGGATTCTCTGCCGCAGAATGCAGCAAGTTGCGAAGAAAAATGCATGGTTTCGCACATGAAATTTTGGCAACAGGGCACACGGCATTAACTTGGCTGCATTGTAATTTGGCACAGTGTCTGCAGATACTGGCTAGAACCCAAAAGAATTGAAAACCCCCCTTATGTCATGAAGACAATCGTTTCCAAATATGTGCTCGCAGTTGCGGCTTGCGTTGCAGTGTTGAATGTTGGTGCACAGGAAGACAATTATGTGCCCAACGGCAGTTTTGAAAATTCGGATTTGCGAAAATTGAAGAGTCAAGGGCAGCTGGAGGAGTTTACTGAAAATTGGTTCTCTGCCACTGAAGCTCCATTGGATCTCTATGCCGAGGGTATGAAGTCTGAAAAAGTCAATATTCCAAACAACATATATGGCTCACAGGAAGCAAATGACGGGGTCTGTTATGCTGGGTTTCGTGCTTTTAGCAAGGACCCCAAGTTGTCTCGCACCTACTTTGAAGTAGCATTGGATTCGGAACTTGAAAAGAACCAACTCTATTGTGTTTCTTTTGACATCAGCTTGAGTGATTTGTCACGGTATGCTGTAAATGGCGTTGGGGCTTATCTCAGTGATCGCAAAATTGAGCAAGGAAACACAGGTGTTTTGAACCGCAAAGCGAGCGTTTTACACAAGTCAGACAAAGTCATGTCCCTTCAAGATGGTTGGGAGACTGTTTGCGGCACGTTCATCGGCACCGGTCAAGAGGAATACCTGATCATCGGAGGGTTTCATCAAGATAGCGATGTCGAAGATGAAAAGATGAAGAAGCCAACAGGCATTACAGGTGTCATTAAGAATCAGGCTTACTACTACTTGGACAATGTGAAACTTCGTCCCATCGATGCAAAATCGCAATGCGCTTGTTCTGCAGCTGACGAGGTTCGCACAGACCTTGTTTATGGCTCATCGGTTGTTTTGAGTGAAAGCATGACGCCTGACGAAATTGTGAGCATTTCTGCCGTGTACTATGCTTTTCTCAAGCGCAGACCTGCAGGGGCTGGATCGGCAACGGTTGCAAAGCTTGCCAAGATCCTCAAGGAAAATCCTTCATGGAAATTGCGTGTGATCGGACATTCTGATGAAGACGAATTCAATGAAGGAAAGATCAATCCTCGATACCGTGGATTGGGGGAGAAGCGCGCGGATCAAGTGGTCGCCAAATTTGGTGAGAATGGAATCGAGGCCTCACGATTGGTGGTCGATACCATGGAAAACTCGGATCCTGCCAGCACCCGAGACACAGACATTAGCCGCGCTCAAAATCGTCGAGTGACATTTGAGTTGATCAAGTAAACGGAGGGGATATGGCCGGCCACAGTTCCATGAGAGGATGCACGGCAGTCGTCTTGATTGTGGTTGCATGGCCAACTGTGCTTTTTGGCCAAAATCTTGGTTTCGGAACTGATTTGATTTTGAACGGAAGCTTCGAAGAAAGGTCCTGGTGCCCCGGAGATTACACGCAGTCGCAACTGAAAACAATCGTGGGTTGGAACCAGGCCAATGCTGGAACACCCGATCATTTTGATGCATGCTCAACGGGAGGGAAAGCGGGTGTTCCTGATAATATGTTTGGGAGTCAACCAGCGCTGGATGGCAAAGCGTATGCAGGGCTTGTGCTTTATTCGCAGTCAAAACCTTTTTACAGAGAGTATTTACAGACCTCTTTATTGCGCACACTAAAGAAGGGGGAATGGATTTGTGTCGAGTGGTGGGTTTGTGCAGCTGATGAAGGGAGGGTAATCACCGATGGTCTGGGGCTGTATTTCACGCCGACGGCACCAAAAGCTGTCGGTGAAGGAATGTTGACAGGAATCCCTCAAGTGTCCAATCCTGATCTGCACTTGCTGAGCGATCGGTGGAGTTGGACCCGGTTGAGTGATGTTTTTCAAGCAGAGGGAGGGGAACAGTTTGTGACAATTGGAAACTTTATAGCGCCTCAAGAATTGCATGTGATGGAGCGGAATGATGCGCCAGCTGGCGCGAGCAATTGGGCCTATGTCTACCTCGACGATGTTCGTGTTCGATCCGTTTCCTCGCCAAAGCAATGCTCTTGTCTCAATCATTCCATTGAAGCTACGGTCACCGATCCTCCATGGCAAGTCTATCAAAGGGAACACGTCCGATGGGATGCTATTTTATTTGATTTTGATGCACATGAATTGACTCCTGAGGCGACCGCTGCGTTGGACATATTGGCCAATGAAATGCTGGTCAACCGGTACCTCGTGATTGAAGTCAATGGCCACACAGATTTCATTGGTTCAGAATCTTACAACCTCCAGCTGAGCGAAAAGCGAGCAGAGTCTGTGATGTTGGCACTTCGGGAGAAAGGAGTGGATCCCAATCGGCTCAAACTTGAATGGCACGGCAGTCAGATGCCAACTGGCGACAACTCTACAACAAAGGGACGGGAGCAAAATAGGAGGGTTGAGTTCGAGCTATTGGAACACGCCTACCTTCCTGTTTCGAATTGAACGATGTCTTCTTGAGCGATGAACTCAAGCCTCGAGCATGGGCTGATTCTTCGGGATAAGGTTGAGGAAAATCAGGCTAATTGCGAAGAAGACAATCAGTGCCAATACACTTGAGCGCATTGATCCAGTGAAGCCCTCGATGTATCCCCAACTGAACATTCCAATGATCAACCCTCCTTTTTCAAGGACTTCATAAAAGCTAAAGTATGAGGCATGATCCTTGGTTTCTGGGAGCATTTTGGAGTAACTGGAGCGGTTCAGACTTTGTGTTCCTCCCATCATGAAACCAATGATGCCAGCGGCAACATAAAAACCATTGACATCATTGACCAAGCCGTATGTGTAAACGCATACCCCAGCCCAAATGACTACGCACCCCATCAGTGTCTTGATGTTTCCAATTTTGCTGCTTACCCACGAAACAAAGAATGCACCTGGAATCGAAAGAAGTTGAACGGCGATGATGGCTACAATGAGTTCGTTGTCTTTTAGGTTCACTTCCTTGATCCCGAATGAAGATGCCATGAGCATGATGGTTTGCAACGCCATGGATAGAATGAAGAAAGCCCATAGAAATCGGATCATATCTTTTCTTCCGGCCATGTCTCGTGCGACTTGCCGCAATTCGCGAAATCCGCGACCAAATAAGTCTCGGGTTATTTTGTGGTTGAGGTGGTTTGAAGGCAATGTTCGAAACGTTGTTTGCGACCAGGTGATCCACCAGACTGCAACCAAGACAAAAGCCCAAGGCGTCATGAAACTGCCTACGCCCATTATTAAAGCTAAGCACACCAAAAGCAACAAAACGCTTCCCACATAGCCCATTGCAAATCCTTTCGCGCTGAGCTTGTCATGCTCCTCCCGGGGCGCGATTTCAGGCAAGAAAGCATTGTAGAATCCCAAGCTTCCCCAAAAGCCGATGTTGGCCAAAAACAGCGCAGCCATGCTCCATTCGAGGTGTGCGGGATTGAAGAAGTAGAGACTGATGCATCCCAATGCTCCGCTGTAACAGAAGATTTTCATCATCTGCAGTTTTCGTCCAGTAACGTCCGCCATGCCACTGAGCAAGGGAGAGGCAATGATGACAAATAAGAAGCTTGCTCCGAGAACGTAACTATAAAGCTGGGTGTTGATGAGTTCACGCCCCCAAAAAATCACGGTATCGTTGATGATTTCACCCGCTTCATTTCGCTCCGAAGTAAGTGCATTGAAGAAGATGGGGAAGATTGCGGTCGTGATGACAAGCGAATAAACACTGTTGGCCCAGTCATACATGGTCCAAGCTTTTTTGACCTGTTCCGGTGTTTTGTCTATTCGACGGGTGTTTCCTGCAGCTTTGTGTGCATTGCTCATGTGTCCAAGATAGGAAGTCCGTTGTACTTTTGCCCCGATGATTCACGAAAAGACCCCCAGTGCCGCTTTTGACATTGTAATTGTAGGTGGAGGAATCGTTGGTGCAGCTACCCTGTACCAGCTGCAGCAGCGCTATCCAAACCGTACCATCTTGCTCATTGAAAAAGAGCGAGAACTGGCAGGGCATCAGACGGGAAACAATTCAGGGGTAATCCATTCAGGGCTTTACTATCCCCCGGGATCATTGAAGGCGAAAAATTGTGTGGAAGGGCGAAGGGCTTTGGTCCGTTTTGCAGAAGAGCACAAAGTACCGCATGATGTTTGTGGTAAAGTTGTTGTCGCGGTGGAGCCATCTGAATTGCCTATGCTGGAGAAGATTCATGGAATTGGTCAGAAGAATGAAATTGAGGGTCTGGAGCGTATTGATGGCGATCAGCTCAGGGACATAGAGCCACATTGCAAGGGTGTTGGTGCTCTTTGGGTTCCATGCACAGGCATCATCGATTACCGCGCGGCCACGCGAAAGATGGTCGATCTGGCGCTTGGATTGCAGTCTCATAGTGCTGTGCGTCTTGGGGAAGAAGTGGTCTCTTTTGAGCACTCAGAAGATCACACCTTAGTGCGGACAGATCAATCACAAGACGGCATTCGTGCCAAGCATGTGGTCGTTTGCGGTGGCCTTCAGGCAGATCGTTTGGCCCGAAAGGACGGGGTGCCGCTGAAAGAGCGCGTCGTCGGGTTTCGAGGCGACTATTATGAGTTGACAGAACAGGCAAAGCATAAGGTCAAAAATCTCATATACCCGGTTCCCAATCCAGACTTTCCTTTTTTAGGAGTTCACTTCACCCGAATGACGGATGGTGAAATTGAATGTGGTCCAAACGCAGTTTTCACTTTTAAAAGGGAAGGTTACGGGAAAACAGACTTTGACTTGAAAGACACGATGGAAGCCCTTGGATACGGTGGTACATGGAAGCTTTTCTTCAATAACATGGCCTTTGGCATCAACGAATACCGCCGTGCATTTTCGAAGCGTCTTTTCTTGAAGACGTTGCAGCGAATGATTCCAGACTTGACAATGGAAGATTTGCGTCCAGGTCGCTCTGGTGTTCGAGCCTTGCTTCTGTCTCAGGATGGTGACACGCGAGATGATTTTCGGATCTCTTATACCGACCGAAACATCCACGTCCTAAATGCACCTTCTCCAGCTGCGACCGCAGCATTGGCTATCGGAGAACACATCGCCGAGTTAGCCGAGGAACGATTTACGTTTTGAGCAATGGTCACAGGTAGTGGCAAATTGATGAAAAGAAAAAGCCGCCCCAAGGGGCGGCTTTCAAAACTCAAGTCTCTGGCAAGGGTGCACTAAGTCTTTGGTGAACTTAGTGCGGCGATACTTTTAGTTCTAGAGCACAAGCTCTAAACCAATTAGTCTTTCTTTTTCTTCGAATCTTTGGAACAGCTTTCAGCTGACTTCTCTGAGCAGCATGATTTCCCGTCCTTGTTGTCCGCAGTTGAAGACTTCGAAGAACAGCATGCAGCTGATTTCCCATCCTTGGATTTTCCGCTGTTGTCTGCAGAAGACTTCGATGAGCAGCATGATGCTCCGTCTTTTCCTTTTGCGTTGTCTCCTTTGCTGCAAGTGGATTTGCTGTCAGCATTCGCGGCGTTTCCGCCAAGGGCTACGCTCTTTGCTGATGAACCTGCATCTTTGGTTTGTGCAACTTCAGACGAGGTCGTTTTTGCTGCGGAGTTAGCGTCTGTTTGCGCGCTCGCTGCAAAAGCGAAGAATGCGAAAACGCTGAAAATCAGTACTTTTTTCATGAAACAATTCTTTTGGTTGATGGCTCAAAAATGGTCGAGTGTGTAAGATAGGGATTTTTGTTGTTTTCGCAATGCTTTATCGTAACTTTGTGGCCGCTTTGGAAATAACCCTAGCGACTTTTTGGAGAGGTGCCAGAGTGGTAATGGAGCAGTTTGCTAAACTGTCGACGGGCAACCGTCGCCGGGGTTCGAATCCCCGTCTCTCCGCCAAGAACGAAAAAAACCAGCGCATTCCGCTGGTTTTTTTTGTGCCATGAGTTTGAGTGATTTTTTTTAATTCATGGAACGCATGGCCAAGGCTGGAACTCAGTTTGCAATTCATTTCATTAAATAAACATTTTATGAAATGATAAAATGTATATTTGTTTTGTGAACCAGACAAAACGCAATCATTCAGAAGAAGACCTTGAGGCTATGGCTAGGATTCTAAAAACCGTAGCTCATCCAGTTAAGTTGGAGATTTTGCTGGTTTTGGAAAGCCATGAGCCCTTGGATGTTTCTTCCATTTGCGCTGAGATTGGGGCTGCGTGTCAAATTTCGATGATGTCGCAGCATTTGGCTAAGATGAAAGTCAATGGTGTTTTGAAGTCCGAAAAAAAGGGCAAGCAAGTCTTTTATAGCATTGCCAATCGGCGCCTTCTGCATGTCTTGGATTGCATGGCAGGTGCGTTTGATGCAAAGTCAGCTGAGTGATGGAAATCCTCGGTTACTTCATGGCGTTGGTCGTTGGGTTGTCACTTGGACTCATCGGAGGGGGAGGTTCTATTTTGGCCGTCCCAATTCTGGCTTATTTGTTTGGTTTAGATGAGAAAATAGCTACTGCTTATTCTTTGTTCGTGGTGGGGTCTGCTGCATTGGTAGGTGCAGTGCGGCAATATCAGATTGGAAACATCGATGGTCGAACAGCAGTTGTATTTGGTTTGCCTGCAGTTCTTGGAGTCTGGATTGTGCGTCATTTTTTGATTCCGATGCTGCCAGAGGTATTGTTCGCATTCTCTGATTTTGAATTTACCCGTCGTATGGGAATGTTCGGTTTGTTTTCATTGCTCATGTTTTGGGCGGCATTTTCCATGCTCTCTTCCAAGGAACGCAAAAGTGGAACGGGCATAATCACTTACAATTATCCGGTTATTTTCTTGGAAGGACTCGTCGTGGGCGCATTGACGGGATTTGTCGGTGCAGGTGGTGGGTTTCTGATCATCCCAGCATTGGTGATGTTTGCCAATCTTGAAATCAAGCGAGCTATTGGCACATCGCTCTTGATCATTGCATTTAAATCATTGCTCGGTTTCCTTCTTGGGGACGCTATGCAAGAAACCATTGATTGGCCCTTTTTGCTTTGTTTCTCTGGAGTTGCGGTCATAGGCATTTTTGTTGGTGTTGGTCTTGGCACCTTCATCGACGGAAGCAGGCTGAAACGGGGTTTTGGCTATTTCATAATTGCAATGGCTTGTTTCATTTTTAGCATGGAATTCATCGTACAACCTCATTAAATTTGCCATCCACATTGCCATGAAAATAGAACAGATATATACCGGATGTTTGGCTCAAGGAGCTTACTTCATCCAAAGCAAAGGAGAAGCGGCGATCATCGACCCATTGAGAGAGGTAGCTCCTTATCTGGGGCGTGCGGAACGAGACAGCGTTGTCATTAAGTACATCTTTGAGACGCATTTTCATGCAGATTTTGTCAGCGGCCATGTGACGCTCGCCGAGAAAACAGGAGGGAGGATTGTTTACGGTCCCAACGCCCAAACTTCCTATGACGCTCATATCGCTGCTGATGGTGAAGAGTTTCAGGTAGGGGATGTTACCATTCGCGCTTTGCATACGCCTGGACACACCATGGAAAGCACGACCTACCTTCTGCTTGACGCCGGGGGCAGAGAGCACGCAATTTTCACGGGAGACACTTTGTTCTTGGGAGATGTTGGTCGTCCTGATTTGGCCCAAAAGTCGGCGTCTTTGACCCAGGAACAGCTGGCGGGAACGTTGTTCAACAGCTTGCGAGAGAAAATCATGCCATTGCCAGACGATGTCATTGTATACCCAGCGCATGGTGCTGGTTCGGCGTGCGGAAAGAACATGATGAAAGAAACGGTCGATACTTTGGGCAACCAAAAACGCATGAATTATGCGCTTCGACCGGATATGACTCAGGTCGAATTCATCCAAGAAGTTACAGATGGATTGATGCCACCTCCGCCATACTTCCCAATCAATGTGAAGTTGAACAAAGAAGGAGGGTATGCTGACATTGATGAGGTTTTAAATCAAGGGTTGCGGTCTCTGTCACCCGCAGAATTCGAGGCTGCAGCGGATGAAGTTTCTGCTCTCGTTCTTGATGTCCGTTCCCCGGAAGAATTCGCGGTTGGCCACGTGCCAAACAGCATCTTCATTGGTTTGGATGGTAACTTTGCCCCGTGGGTTGGGGAGCTTATTGTTGATGTGCAGCAACCTATTTTGTTGGTCGTGTCAGAGGGTCGGGAAGAAGAGGCGGTTACTCGCCTTGCGCGTGTTGGGTTTGATCGCACCCTTGGGTTTCTGAAGGGTGGCACCGAAGCTTGGATCAACGCGGGCATGTCCACAGAGACGGTAAATTCTATCTCTGCCGAGCAATTTGAAGCTGAACATTCATCAAATCAGGACCGAATTTTTGATGTTCGAAAGCAGGGGGAACATCGGTCTGAGCATCTTGAAGGAGCTCACCATACGCCTCTCAGCGCGTTGAATGATCACCTCGCGGAGTTTCCTGCGGTGGAGCCGTTTTACCTGCATTGCGCAGGCGGTTACCGCTCTATGATTGCGTCATCCATGCTGAAGGCACGAGGCATTCATAATATGGTGGATGTACAGGGGGGCTTTACGGCGATTTCAGAGACGAAAATCCCAAGGACTAGCTATGTCTGTCCGTCGACCTTGTGATTGTGACACTGGTGCAAAACGAACAATAAACGATTATTCCTGAAGCAGCATTGCACACAGAATAATTTCGAGTATCTTTGCCCTCGCTTTTAGAGCACGGGGCGTGGCCTAGTCCGGTTACGGCGCCTGGTTTGGGACCAGGAGATCGCAGGTTCGAATCCTGCCGCCCCGACACAACAAGAGAAACGCTCAGTTCCACGAGGACTGAGCGTTTTTGTTTCCATTAAATGCTGGATGAGCTAAATGCTGGATGAGCGTGTTCCTGAATTTGGGAGATTTTGGTCTAAAAGTTCAAGTCCATCACATGCTCATCTCCGCAGTCGATATCGAAGGAGCGGGAAATGACTTCCTCCTCAAGTCCACACAGGTTATTCCCGAAAGCGTCGTTTCCGCAGTATGCGTCAAATGTTTGACTGCCTCGAAAGAACTCGTATGTGCGCGTTTCACCCGCGTCGACGACATAGACATCTCCATTCTGCCAAGTCACTTCGCAATTGCACCACAAGCGGTCCGAATTGTCAAAGGTCACTTTTCCCTTGACTTCGCAAACATCGCATGCAGAAAGAATGCACAGCAGCATCGCGTATATCGAAACACTTGAGACTGAAAAAGATGTTTTGGAGCGTCTGTTGAAATGGTTTGTCGTCATTTTTGATGTTGTTTTTGGAATGCAAAGCAAAGTGCAGTTGAGTCGATTCTCGAGCTAAGGCGATGTTGCGAGAACGAGAAATACATCTAACACGCTTTTTTTTTTAAACAAATGAAACATTTTCAAATAAAAAGCTGTTATTGCAAATAGATTCATTCCATGAAGTAAGGGTTAGTTTTTGGATTTATTGAATCTTAGAAGAGCTGCTTCCGCAAGGGAGCGGCTCTTCGTTTTTTAATCGTAAAAAACTCAAGGACAAGGTGTTCCGAAGAAAACGAGGAAAATCAATAAATCTTGAACGTTTGTTTGATTGTCATTCGTCAAGTCGCCAAAGCAAGGAGGACTCGAGCAACCAATGTCGCTGAGAAAAAGCAACAAGTCCGATGAGGTTACTTGTCCATCGTCGTCGAAATCGGCGGGACATGGGCAGTTTTCAAATTGACAACTTCCATCGTCAGAGGTTGCTGTATCATCAAAGTTACAGGCTTCTGAATTTGTGCAGCCCGGGTTGTCAAAGTCGCCTTCACAGAGCCCGTTAAAGGTGAGGGTTGTTTCGTACGATGCTCCATTGGAGTTGTTCCAAGAATTCAAGATTGTAATTGTCCAAGAACCAATCCCTTGGATCGGTTCTTCAAATACAACGGATGCCGTGTATGTTCCTTGCGCACTGGTATTCCAGTCGCCTGGCCACAGCCCTGCACTTGGGCAGTCCAGCGATAAATTGTAACCTCCTATCTGCAGGCAGGTGCCATCAGGAGCCGTGAGGCCCACCATCATTTCGTTGGCCCAAGATTGATCCGGTGGTAAATCTTGAAAGACCAGCACAGCCTCCAATCCAGTGACAAAACCAGCTCCTTGGATCGTTTCGCTTGCGGTTTCGCCCGCGCTTAGGTTGACATCAAAGGATGCAGCGTGCAAGCATGCGCACGTGGCCCCATCCGGAGCCAAATAGCAGCTCCCGTCTTCGATCAGGGCCTCTGTGTCGTAATTGCAAGCTTCAGGATCTGTGCAGCCAGAGCATGATTCGTTGTTGCCTCCGCATACCCCACAATCGTCAAATGTCAATGCACATGTGCCGTCATCCAAAATTGCATCCAAATCATAATTGCAAGCTTCAGGATCTGTGCAACCATAGTAACTGCAGCTGGTTGTCCAGTCCACACAATCTCCAAAGCAAGATCCGTCTGCGCTGATCGTGGGAATCAACGCTTCGCTGATGACGATCGGGTGAAAATTTAGATTCACTGAACCCCCAGCAACTGCGTGGCAATAACTCATCATGGTTCCGACCTGAGATTGTGGGTCGTTGGCGCAACTCCCTTCGACGTCATAACAATTGTCAATGGGGCCATTGGACCACCCACACCAATGCGTGTGATTGGATCCGAAATTGTGCCCCATTTCATGGCCTACGACGTTGAGGTTCCAACTGTAATTGTTGAGGTCGTAGGTGTTGCCTGTTTGAAGGTAAGAGCTAAAACCAGCGGCATACTGTGGGAAGCAAACAACATCGAGGTAGGCTATCCCTCCTGTGCCAGTGTTTTGTCGTCGAGTCAATAAGTGCACCAAGTCACGCTGTACCTCCATGAGGTTCGCATTGGTCAACCATTCCAGCCGAAAGGCGTCAAGCATGGCGCCTGAATTGCTGGTGATTTCATCGTAAGGATCGACCGTCTCCCAAACATGAATGTAGGAGGCTTGGATGTTGATGGTGTTATCGAGGTCATTGGTGTAGATCGAATTGACGCCAGCCATGATAGCCAAAGCCCATTCGATGGCAGGATAACATGCGTTGTCGAATGTCCCAAACGTATGAAAATCGATGTCAAAAGCCACCTCCACACACGAAGTCGAAGAGCTCTGCAGTGACGGCTGCATGCCCATGGGTGCGGCCTGCCGAAACGGACGAATTTCATCCGCATTGCATTTGAATTCCATGGGTTGCTTGGCGTCTGATAGCAAGAACAAGACATGCCGTCCAGACGCTCCGTTTTCAATGGCGCTGATGTCATATTGTTGGCCATTCCACTGCAATGTGCCCATGACATATTGTTCCATGATCACGAGTGTCCCTCGCATACCCGGGCTCACGATGCGATACGATAACAGCTGTGGGATGTACGATTCCTCCTCATATTTCCCCGTGGGCAGTGATCTTCCAATTTTAAAATCAGCGGAAAATGGAAGGAACGATTCAAGTTCAATTTGGAGTTGCTTTCCGTCAAGGAAAGGCAAGGTTATAGAGAGTTCATTGTACTTGCGTGACCTGAGCTCTTGAAATGCATCGGCGTTAAGAGCGAGTCCAACTTGGTTTTTGGCCAGTCGCGTCGGTTGCTCTATACCATTGATTTCAATGGCTGAGAACAAGGCGACCGCATCCTCTGCTTGCGTGCATTGACCCGACAATTCAAGCGAAAGCATCATCGCAAGTGCGAGTGAAAAAAAAGCGCATGAACGGGACCAAAAAGAAAAGAAAGAACCACCGGTTGTCATGACCATCAATTTAAATAAAGATAATGCATTTCTATTTCGCATCTTTGCACCGCCTGAGATATGGTCCCGTAGCTCAACTGGATAGAGCATCTGCCTTCTAAGCAGACGGTTTTGGGTTCGAGTCCCAACGGGATCACCATTGAATCCTGACTTCTCGGTTGCTGTGTCAAACGAAAATGTTTCTCGTACATTGGATGCATGAAAAATCCTCTTCAAATTTCCCAGGTGCTTTGCGGAGCGGCCATAGCAATAATAGGCACCGCTGGATGCAGTTCTTCTGACAACGCAACAGCTCCAGCTTCTGATTTTGAAGGTCAGACTTTTTATGGTTCCGTCATTGAGTTGAGTGATGCCTTGGATGCACAAGGTTTGCGTTCTGTTTTGGTAGACGAGGGCCGGGCTCAGGTTCGCTTTCAAGGCGAGGTTGCGGCGACTTGTGCCAAAAAAGGATGTTGGATGGACGTCGCTTCAGGAGAGGACACGGTATTTGTTCGGTTTCAAGATTACGGTTTTTTCGTGCCAACGGAAGGCGCTGAGGGAAAACAGACGGTCATGGAAGGAGAGGCTTTTTTTGATACAATCACGGTCGAAATGCGCAAGCACTATGCTGAGGATGCAGGCGAATCAGAGGAATTCATTGCTGGGATCACAGAACCGGAATTGCGATTGGCCTTCACGGCGACCGGTGTGATGATTGAAGACTGACCTGAAAGCGATGCGCGAAGCCTTGAGAAATAGCAAAGCAGTGTGGATGGTGTCCGTTTTTTCACTCGGCCTCGTTTTTTGCGGCGTTGAGGACAACCCACCCGAGGCCAAACTCGCACCGATTCAGCCAAATCAAACTTCTGAATTGGCGCAGGCCATGCGCACCATGGACAGCGAACTCGTTGACCTTCTTGCTCTGCATGCCCAAACGGACAATTGGATAGGCGCTTCATTGTCACCAATGGACTTGACCCGATTGATGCCAACCGATAGCAGCATGTTGGTTCAAGGATACAAGGCTTATGCTTTGGCTTTCGCAAACCACGTGGGTTCCTTCAATGAAAATCCGAGTGCTGAGACTTATTCAAAGGTTGTGATCGGTTGCCTTTCATGCCATCAACAGGCTTGTCCAGGTCCTATAGAACGCATCAATAAGCGTAAGCTCGAACCGTTCGTTCAGTAGCGCGCGAACATTTGTGAGATTGGCATTTTGATGCTGGATGGAGCTTGGTTAATTCTGTTTTTATCGGTTCTTCGAATCGAGGGCAATAGGAACAGTGATAATTTGATCAGGATTCAGACGGCTCAGTGGTTCCGACTTATTCCGCAAATTTCATTACATTATGGGCAAAGCAATGAAAAGCGTTTGTATGCTCTATTTGCTGTAACCCAAATGAAAGCCTTATGATGCTCCCCAAATCCGGAGAAATTCCTTTGCAGGAATTGGACTGCAAATTGCCTTTTCTACCAGCAATGCAATCTGATGTTCTAGCCGCAGGAAGGGCTTTTTTATTTGAACAAGAGACCGTCGTATTTCGAGAAGGAGAAAAGCTGAAATGGGCGCTAATTCTCGTGAAGGGGGCCGTCCGATTGTTTCATCGAAACCACAACAGTGATCGCGAATTGATGATGTATGAGGTGGCGCCGAAAGCACCTGCTAAGATAACTTGTGTGACTTTCTATAGTGCCGAATACGAGGTGAATATGTGCGCTATGGCAGAACCAGACTCCATTCTTTTGTATATCCCTGTTCCTGTTTTAGAGAAATGGGCAGATACGAGCTTGGAATGGAATAAGCTGGTGGTTGAGTCGTTTCGCTCAATCTTCGATGCACTGGTTTGTACGCTCAAAAGTGTTGGCACCACCAATTTGGAGGAACGGATTCTGTACCTTCTGAAATGCCGGGCTCAGCGTGAGGGCAGTGATGTTATCCAATTGACGCATCAACAAATCGCAAATTTTGTGGGCTCTTCCCGCGTGGTGGTGTCTCGCATTTTGAAGGAGGTTGAGACCCGTGGTGAAATTGAGCTCCAGCATGGTCGTGTCAAATTACGCTCCCTCTCTTCTGTTGAATCTTTGGCGGTTTAAGGGCTTTGTTCAGCGTTGAATAAGCACTTTTTTCGTTCCCGTTGATACCCCCTCAACCCGGGTTTCGAGGAAGTATAATCCTGCAGGGATGAATGAGACATCGAGCACGTACGCGTCATTTGACGTCCACTCGGCAACCCTCACTCCTTGGCAATCGTTCAGGAAAAAACACGACCATTCTCCCGTGGGGTTGACCACCCATATCGATTCTGTGGCTGGGTTCGGGTAGATGTCAGGTTCTGTGGTTTCGTGCTCTTGCATGGAACTAGTGCCCGAATAAAATGTTTCTGAGAACGCGATTGGTTCAGAACAACCACTGTAGATAATGGCCTCGAGAGTGACGCTTTCTGCAAAATTTAAGGATACAATATCTCCATCTTGCATGATGAAATCGAATTCGCTGTTACTCACCCAAATGCTATCGACATAAGGGCTTGCGCTGACCTGAATGTTGCAGCCTTCAGGAGTGGTTTGGCTATAAAATTCAACCTCAAGGAGGTCGTACTGCAACCACGCATTGGGTTGATCCTGCCAAACATCCCAGATTGCTTCATCAATGGTGGTGCTCACACCAAGGCCAATGGGTCCTGAGTATTCAGATTCTTGCGGGTTCTCTCCGAACAATGCGACAAACATCGTGCTGGCTGCGAGGTAAGAACCAGCGGCTGATGGGTGCGATCCGTCGGCATTGTACAGATTGATGCTTGTGAGATCCAAGACGTCTTCCCATATCATGCCCACAGGTGCGCTCCATGATTGGGTGTTGTTCGCGGCTTCCAAGTAGCGCTCTGTCAAGAGCTCTTGCATTCCTTCGTAGGTGCACACTGGCGGCCACCATTCACAATTTTGCGCATCTCCATTTTCGCGTCCCCAAGTCATGTAAAGCAAAGGCACAGCACATTCATTGTGCAAGTGAATGGAAGCCACTAGCGCCTCTACGGCTGGAAAAAAGTCAGCAACCACCTGATCATACGGCAACGATGCCTTTTGACTTTGTTCTTGCAGAACAACGTAATCCCAATCGCCCTGTTCGATGAGGCTTTGGGAAGTTGTATTGCTCAAGTGTCCTTGTAAACTGGCGCCTCCGGGCGTGTTTTGAGCCGTCACAACAACATGTCCCATGCTTGCTGCTAATTCGGAAAGAACGGTCGGGAGGTCATTGAAAAATGTGTAGCTGTTTCCAAGAAATAATACCCGAGTCGTGTCTTGTGCCATCGCCGCTGGCATGGCTAACAAAAGAAGAAGCAGAGATGAGAAGTGTCGCATGCAGATTTCGATAGAGTCTGCAATTTAGGTCGAAAAGAAGCCGTCATGTGTCCAAGTCACTCGCAGGGATTGCCGTAGCTCTCGAAGAAAATCAAGAGATCAAACACATCCACAGCGCCATCTCCGTCGATGTCCGAGACGCACGGAGCAGGATAATCGCAAGCTCCTGGGACATTTGCACTGACGTCAAAATCAAATCCAATGGGATCCATGCAGCCGAGGATGAGGCAATTGCCATCATCTTCTATCGCTGCTGCGTCAAAATTTAACGCGGCGGGATTTGTGCAACCAGCAAAAATGCAATTTCCATCATCATAAGTGGCAGTTGCGGTGTAATTGTAAGCCATTGGATAGGTGCAGCCTCCAATGACACATGTGCCATCATCAAGTGTGGCATCCGGATCGAAATTGTCCGCATCCGGTTGGGTGCATCCAGGCAAATCTTCTTGCTCCTCGCAATCGCAAACGCCATCGCTGTTGGCATCAAGGCAGTTGCCATCGCAATCTTCACAATCCAACGGGTAGATGCACGCAGAGCTGTCCGTTCCGTCGGGTGTGTAATTGCAAGCAGTGGCATCGTCGCATCCACTTGGGAAAATGATGGATACGTCTTGAACCACGCTGTTTTGGCTTTGAAAACCATTGATGAACATTTGAATGTTCAGGCTACTTTCAACGATTCCCGAGGTGGTGAGCTGTCCAATGAGCACACGAAGATCATCTCCCGCGGCAGCCGTGGGATCTCCGGCGAGGCTAAAGATTGATCCGCCGATGGAGTTGTCAACTACAAAATCGCCTCCTGAGTTGAATGAATTGAAGGCGCCTTCCATCCCAATCGTATTTCCCATGTTTGAACTTTCGCCCGAGTTGGAGGCACCGATGGTCAGCCAAGAGTCGTATTGGATGAGAGGAAAGAATGGGAGCAATGCGGGATTGATCTCCCAGCCCAGATCTGAACCCAAGGACAAGTTGTAAAAGCTAGTGGTTGAAGAGATGCTCAAAGGGCTTTCTGAATCCCCGAAAATTGCAGAAATCTCATCGTCTTCGTTGGTCATTTCAACATAAATGCGGTACGTAATCATTCCTTCCAATTCAGCAATTCCAGTGGTATCGTGATTGGCGAAAGGCTCCGCAATTATTTGTGTGATTTGCCCCTGAACGAAAGTTGTGAGCATGCAAGTGAAGCACGCGAGAAGTAGAATTCTCATGGTGGTTGGTTTTTCGGTAAAGCGTTGTGAGGCGTAATGAAAGATAAGTACAAAAATTATAGAATACAAAAAAACATATTTCGTCGAAATTATAGAGTTGAAATGGAAGTGAAGATGTGCACTGAGTAAAAAGATCAATCGGTTTGTTTTCGAGGATCGATTGACCAGAATACCTTACTTTAAGCGCACCGAATACATGAGTAATTATGAAATGTAAACCTACTTTTTTCCTTGCATCTGCTGCGTTCGCTCTAATTGTGGTCACCAGCTGCGGCGATGAATCAGAGCCAGGATTTTCAGAAACCCAATCCGATCGCGCTGAGTCTCCTTATGCGATGGTGTTTTCTGCAGAACAACAATTGGAACGTGAGGCCAAATGGACAGAGTCCGGTGCACGTCGCATAGAATTGTCCAGCGGTCATAAAGTTTTTACTCAGACGTTCGGGGAGAATCCCGAAGTCTGCATCTTGGCCTTGCATGGTGGACCGGCAGCCACGCACGAATATTTGCTTTCTCTAGCCTATGATTTGCCGACCAAACACGGATTTGAGGTGGTTATGTATGATCAGCTAGGGAGTTTTTTCAGCGACCAACCGACCGAGGATATTTGGAACATTGATCGATGGGTGGAGGAAGTCGAGGAGGTTCGGAAGTCCCTTGGTTATGATGCATCCAATTTTTATTTGCTCGGCAACAGTTGGGGAGGGATCCTCGCGATGGAATACGCTTTGCGGTACCAAGAGCACCTCAACGGTCTCATCGTTTGCAACATGGTTTCCAGCATTCCTGAATATGCAGATTACAATGTCCAGGTCCTGAGACCTCAGATGCGTCCGAGTTTATTGGATTCGCTAAATGCCTTTGAGGAAGCCGGTGATTTTCAAAATGAAACCTACCTCGAATTGATTCAAAATGAATTTTATAACAAACACATTTGCCGTTTAGAAGAATGGCCAGAGGAGGTTGATGTTTCTTTTGCTAAGATGAATTACCCGTTGTACGACCTGATGCAGGGCCCAAGTGAGTTTAAAGTCGGTGGTCGCCTCATTGATTGGGACATCACGGATCGATTGAAGGATATATCTGTGCCTACACTCATGGTAGGTGCCACCTATGACACCATGGATCCCAAGGCGATGAAACGTCAGTCAGGATTGGTTCAGGACGGGCAGAGTCTCACGTGTGAAAATGGATCGCACCTCTGCATGTGGGACGACCGCGAGACATTCATGTCGGGAGTTGCCGAATTTATCGCTGGCATAGAAACCAGGTGATTGGCAACAAGAGGCTCATTTACCTTTTACTCAGTCTCCAAGAGCTGCACGAAAAAAGTGGGTTCACTTGAAGTGCCTATGCATCGAACTCCTTGGGATTTGGTGTCCACAACGAGTGCGTATTGTCGGTAAGCACCTGTGTCTGTGGCAGCCAATTCACACACGATTGCTCGCAAGCGAGGTGGGCTGGCTGATGCGTCAATCGAAGGAGGCTGATTCTCGTCAATTTGTCCCTTCCAGGTGCCTTCGAAATTCATGATTCTTCCATCGTCGACGACCTGTTGCAAGGAAGCCACTCCATCTTTGCGGATGGTAAAAGTGAATTGACTTCCTTTGACATTGGCGGCCATGCCCCGCACGACGATGGGCTCTCCATTTGCATTGTACATCGGATACTCTGGCTGATCACCCCTCCAAGTGCCATTCCAAGATTCAACGGCAAAAATCGGTTCATCAGTGCGAGGTTCCTCGACCACGGCAACGGCAATTTCTGACTTGGAATCTTCCGAGGATTGAGCTGAGGGCTTCGCAACTTCGGCGCATCCCACATGCAGCAAACTTCCCAAAAGAACGAGCGGTAACATGTTCATAGCCATTATTTTAGCGTGTCGTTTATCCCGCTGTGCATGATTCGCTAAATTGACTCAATAGAAGCAGCAAGTCACTCACATTGGTGTTGTTATCCCCGTTGATGTCGCCAATGCAAACCGGCACGTCACAACCATAGTCCGCCAGAAATATCAGAACGTCGATGACGGCGATGATTCCGTCGTTGTCCAAATCGCCAGCGCAGCTGTTGCAGTTGTAAGTGCACGTTCCATTTTCGATGGTTGCACCAGGATCATAATTGCAAGCTTCGAAATTGGTGCATCCAGCGCAACTGAAATACTCGCAGCTGTCGTCTGCAATGGTGGCGTCCAAATCGAAGTTGCATGCTCCTACTTCGGTGCATCCTAGACAGGTGATGAATTCACATGACCCATTTTCGATGGTGGCGCCTGAAGTGTAATTGCACGCGGAAGCGTCGGTGCACCCATAGCAACTTTCAAAATCACAGCTTCCATCGTCTGTCGTGGCAGCGGGATTGAAGTTGCATCCAAATGGATCCATGCAGCCTTCGGGATCAACTTCCAAACACAAATTAAAGATGGAAATATCGGCTTGAAAAGTCGCGCCAGCTGAACCACTCCAACCATTTCCAATGCGGATGTACCAGTTTCCGATTCCTTCGAGTGCGTTTCCGATATTGGCTCCTACCGTGTATTCTCCATCCGCAGTATTCTGCCATGAAGACGGCCAAAAGCCTTGGCTGGTGCATCCAAAATCTACGTCGAACCCTCCAATTTGAGTGCAGCTTCCATCTGGTGATTCGATGACGACAGCGAGGTCGCTCGCCTCGGTCAAGTCTTGCTGGGAATTGCTGAATTGAAGGGTGACGTAAACTGTGGCAGCTGAACCGAATCCACTTACTGCAGTGCTTTCAGTTTCTCCCGGGCCCAATTCGGCTTCAAGAGAAACGATGGCTTCGCAATTGCATGCTCCTCCGAGTGGGGAGAAAAAGCAAGACCCATCATCAAACAAAAATGCTTCGTCATAATTGCAGGCAACAGGGTCCGTGCATCCGATGCATGACATCCCATCTCCTCCGCAAACTCCACAATCATCTGGCAAGGTGCATGACCCATCGTTAATTTCCGCATCCGGGTCATAATTGCAATAGAAAGGAAGGGTGCAGCCATAATTTTGGCAGCTTGTGGCAAATTCATCGCACGAGTCAAAACATGAACCTTGACCGTTGATGGTTGGAATCAAAGCGTTGTTTTCTATGGTGGGATGAAATTCGAGGTTCACGGATCCACCTGATACGGCATGGCAGTAGCTCATAATGGTTCCCGTCTGTGGAGCTGGTGTATTTGAACAACTTCCTTCAGCAGCGTAGCAGTCATCAACGGGGCCTCCGGGCCACCCGCACCAGTGGGTGTGATTGGAACCAAAGTTGTGCCCCAATTCATGCGCAACCACATTCAGATTCCAGCTATAGTTGTTCAAATTGTATGTCATTGATGGGTTCAAGTAGGCGGAGAATCCAGCGGCATAGTTTGGACTGCAAACCACATTGAGATATGCGATTCCACCAGTGCCGGTGTCCGGTCTGCGTGTCATAAGATGAATCAAATCTCTCGGTCGATTTGCCAGGTCGGGGTTGTTGAGCCATTCAAGTCGAAAGGCGTCGAGCATGGCTCCGGCATTGCCGACAAACGATGCGTAAGGGTCTGATACCTCCCAGACATTCACGTAAGACGCCGATAAGTTGATCAAATTATCCAGTTCTGTTTCATAGATTTCCGAAACTCCCGCGAGCAGTGCCAACGACCACTCAACAGAATTTGCACAACTCTGATTGAAGGAGTTGTACGTGTAGAAATCGATGTCCAATGCCACTTCTACGCATGATGATACCGACGATCGTTGGGAACGAGGCGCTGGTGCATGCGCATGTTGACCGGACCTTAAGTTTTTTTCTGCTTCGTCCATGCCGCAATGAAAGGCGGGTGGGTTGATGGCATCGGAAATATCGAAGAGCACGTGGAGTTCCGTAGCTGTTTGATTGCATTCCAATCCTCCAATTTCATATTGAACTCCTTTGTGCCTCAGGGTGCCGGCAATTTCGTCCTCCATAATGACAAGGGTTCCGTTGAATCCTGCAGTTCCGAAGCGATAGGTCAGCAATTGTGGCGTATAACGCTCGGTCCGCACCCCATCTTTGGTCATGTGGCCAATTTCGAAATCAACTGTATGGGCAAGAAAGCGATGCATTTCAACCCATTCATGTGTTCCATCCGGAAGCGATACTGCCAACGTCCAAAGATCAGGTCGCGTTGTTTGCAGCTTGCTTTTTACGATTTCATTTGTTGTCAGGAACAAGGCGGATTCTTTGTGAAGCGTAGGGGAGCACAATCCGTCAGGGTCATCTGCTGCAATGAATAAAGCCAGTGGTTCCGTAATTTCAATGCAACCCTGCTGGCTGTGCAATGCAGCCATCGAGCACAAGGTCAGGAACAATGTGCCCCCCATTCGAACCATAAAATGGGTCAATTGAGAGGCAATGGATTGAGTGATTGCCATCATTTAGCGGTTGGTTGAATCTGTAAAGTAGTGATTTTCGGTCAGATGAAAAGACGTTGGGCTTAAAACGCAACTTTAACAGCGTGAACAGCGTAGAGGAAGGCGTTCGTGCTGCTTAAAACCCAGGCAGCGCGGTGTGTTTTAGATTTATAATCGAAAAAAATACCGACGAACGATAGTATAATACACATGAATTTGCTATCTTTAATAATGAATTGGATTCAATCCGCGATGAAATATTCAACTATCACAACCACATGGAAGCGCTTTTCGCTGCTTTCAATCTCCACCTTGTTCCTTTCGGCAGCAGGGTTTTCTCAGTTTTCAGGTCTGGAGAGCGAAATTCACGCCACATCTGAACACGGAACAACTTACCGCATTTATGCGCACTTTGACTCGCCTACCGACGAGGTCTTAGCCGTGTATTCTATTGGTCAGGAAGAAGACGGCACGGTGAATCTCGATCTAGAGACCACCACCAGCTTCTTCCAAGAGACAACCTATGGGGTAAACTTGGCTTCTGACTTGTTTGGCTTTTTGCTTGGGATGTTTCCAAACGTAGCCTACGACAGTTGGTTGACCATTGGTTCAACAAGCAATGCCGATCCTTCGGTTGCGAGCATCGGAATGTCCGGAGCCTTCATCGACTTCAACACGGGATCAGGTTTTACATTGGATGGATCTGTTGGTGGCAGCTGGTATGTTACTCCAGGTTCCAATGCACTTGCCATGGCCGGTGAGAACGGAAAAGTATTGTTGGCTCAATTGACTGCAGCGGATGCCGTCGATGGAGTGGGACATGTGACTTGCAACTGGAACATCAATTGGAGGGACGCCGATGGAAATCCCCACTATGAGCAAGAGATTGTGTTGAATACACTCGATTTTGTTGTTGAAGAATACGGTTGCATGGACGAATTGGCCTGCAACTTTGATGCGACAGCAACAGCAGATGATGATTCATGTGAGTATTTGGATGAGTGCGGCGTTTGCGGCGGGTCAGGCATTGCAGATGGAACTTGCGATTGTGATGGATCCCTCCCGGATGCCGGATACGATTGTGCAGGAGATTGTCTTGCTGACGAAGACTCTGACGGGGTATGCGACTTGTTTGACCCTTGCGTAGGCACGTTGGATGCCTGCGGCATTTGCAACGGTCCTGGTGAGATTTACGAGTGCGGTTGCACTGACACTCCTGAAGGCGACTGCGATTGCGATGGTAACGAATTGGACGCATTGGGCGTTTGCGGAGGCTCTTGCAATGCAGATGCAGATGCAGACGGTATCTGCGACGATGCAGATGAGTGTGTGGGTTCTTTGGATGCTTGCGGCATTTGCAATGGTCCAGGTGATGTTTACGAATGCGGGTGTGCCGACATTCCTGAAGGCGATTGCGATTGCAACGGAAACCAATTAGACGCTTCTGGTGACTGTGGTGGGGCTTGCTCTGCCGACGCCGACGAAGATGGAATTTGCGATGACATTGATTCATGCGTAGGTGAATTGGATAGCTGTGGCATTTGCAATGGTCCAGGTGCTATTTATGACTGTGGCTGCGATGAAATGCCTGCTGCTGACTGCGATTGCGATGGAAACGAATTGGACGCCTTGGGCGTTTGTGGAGGCGCTTGTTCGGCCGATGTCGATGCGGATGGCATCTGCGATGATGTGGACGAATGTGTGGGCGCTTTGGATGCTTGCGGCATTTGCAACGGTCCTGGTGATATTTACGAGTGCGGTTGCACTGACACTCCTGAAGGTGATTGCGATTGCGATGGCAATGTGCTCGATGCGCTCGGTGAGTGCGGAGGTTCTTGCGTGGCTGACGTGGATGAAGATGGCGTCTGCGATGCTGTTGAAGTCTTTGGCTGCACCAACGAATTAGCGATTAATTTCCAAGCTTCTGCAACCGAAGACGACGGAAGTTGTGATGTGCCGACCTACCCATTCTTGAATGCATCTGTTCATGCGACGGGTGCCGAGGGAACAACGTATCGTTTGTATGCACATTTCGAGAGCCAATTTGATGAGTGCATTGCAATGTTTGCAGTGGGTTCGGATGAATTGTCGCCTGTGGAACTTGATTTGGAGGTTTCAACCAATTTCTTTCAAGTTCCCCTAGGGATGGGTGGATCTGATTTGGGTTCAGGCATTCAAGAATTTTTGTTTGCGATGTTCCCAGAGGTCGAACTTGACAGCTGGGTGACCATTGGTTCAGCAAGCAGTTCAGATGGTGATGTGAGCTCTGTGGGGATGTCTGATGCTTTTTCAGAGTTTAACACCGGTTCCGGATTCACTTTGGGCGGCGTGACCGGTGGAAGTTGGTATGTCATTCCAGGCACAAACTCCTCAGCTGTTGCTGGAGAGGACGAAACAGTCTTGCTCGGTCAGTTTACTGTTGCAGATGATGAAAATGGCGATCCAGGAATCTTAAGTGGAACGTGGAACATGCAATGGCGCGCTGAAGGACAGACGACAGTTGAAAACCGCGGTCTAACATTTACCACAGCGGACTATGTGCCACCTGTGTTGGGTTGTACAGACGATATGGCCTGCAATTTCGATGTTGACGCCAACACCGATGATGGTTCGTGCTTGTTCACGGATGATTGCGGAGTTTGCGGCGGTTCAGGCATTGCACCTGGGGCTTGCGATTGCGATGGCAATTTTCCAAACTCAGGCTACGACTGCGATGGCGTTTGCTTGACCGACACCGACGGTGACGGCGTGTGCGACGAATTTGAAGTTGAGGGTTGCACCGATGCCACAGCTTGCAATTATGAAGAGAATGCAACGGATGATGACAGTTCATGCTTGCAGCTTGACGATTGTGGAATTTGCGGGGGTGCTGGCATTGCCGAAGGATCGTGCGGTTGCGATGGTACGTTCCCCGAAGATGGATACGATTGTGATGGCAATTGCCTCATCGATTCGGATGGTGACGGAATCTGCGATTCATTTGAAATCCCAGGTTGTACCGTTTCAGTAGCATGCAACTATGACGCTGCAGCTACCGACGAAGATGGTTCTTGTGTTTATGCAACACCCGGCACCAACTGCGGTGGTGATTGCATCGCTGATCATGACGGGGACGGCATTTGCAATGAATACGAATTGGCAGGATGCACGTCTTCTTCGGCATTGAACTACAACACTCAAGCCACAGACGATGATGGTTCATGCGAGTGGCCTGAAGGCCTCTTTACGGGCCTGAGTTATGAACTCGTTGGCCACGATTTGATTGAAGGCACTTCGACGTATCGCCTCTATGCGAATTTTAATGCAGATACAATTATCCAAGTGACTGCGGCATACGGAACGCAGGAGGATAACTGGGCAATCAGCTCTACCGAGCCATTCTATCAAGATGAAAATGGAAACCTATTGGCGCAAAGCATCAACCCAGATTTCTTCACCTTCTTTCCAACAGTAGAATTTGATTCTTGGTTGGCCTTGGGAGGAGGACCGGGATCGCCTGTTGCCTTGCAATCGGTGGGCCTTGAAACCTTCTTTGCCGACTTTGAAGAAACAGGTGCAGATGTATTGGTGAATACAGCTGTCGGAGCCAGCCTTTACTACATCCCTGGAAACATGGGAAGCCCTCTTTCTTTTGTAAGCGATGGACAGATGCTCTTGGGACAATTCACAACTGCCGGTGTCGTTTCAGTCTCTTACAACTTGCAATTCCGGGATGAAGCCGAATCATCGCACTATGCGACCGATTTAAACTTGGTCTTCCCTGAATTTGGTGTGGGTTGCACAGATGAAACAGCTTGTAATTTCGATGTTGCTGCCACCGATGATGACGGCACATGCTTTTACGAAACAGCGTTCCGCGATTGCGAAGGCGCTTGCAACAACGACACGGATGGAGATGACGTTTGCGACGAAGAAGAAATTCCAGGTTGCACAGATGAAACAGCATTCAATTACAATGCATCAGCTACAGATGAAGACGGCACGTGCTTGAGCATCGGTTGTTTTGATGAACTTGCTTGCAATTACACTCCCGATGCAGATGTCAATGTGCTTGACACATGTGAATATCCTGATCCATTCTCAGATTGTGATGGCAATTGCAATGGCGACTACGAAGGCGACGGCATCGAAGAGTGCGCTGAAGTTGCAGGTTGTGCGTCAGAATCAGCCAATAATTTCAATCCATTGGCCACCAATGATGATGGCAGCTGTGAATGGGGAGATGACACTTTCCAAGGTTTGGTTTACGAAGTAGTAGGAGAGAATACAATCGATGCGGCCACCACTTACCGGGTTTACGCTCAGTTCGATACCGATGCTGCAGTGGACATGACCTCGCTCTTTGGAAATTCTCAAGACCCTTGGTTGACCACTTCTACGGAAAGTTTTTATCAGCATCCGCTCGGAGCCGATTTCGGAGGAAACATCAACCCTGGATTTTACGGACTCTTCCCTGAGTTGGAGTATGACTCTTGGTTGACCATTGGTGCTTCTCCCGGAGACTACAATGCGCTTGCTCAAGAAAATATGTATCTGTACTTGCCTGAATTCAACCTCGGCAATGATTTGATCATAGACACAGAGATGGGTGCACAGATTTTCTTAAATCCAGGTGCCTCGGATACACAGGGAGTCCCAGATGAAGAAGGGCGATTGCTTGTGGGACAATTCACCACCTCTGGTGTTGTTTTCTTGCGGTACAACATCCGATTCCAAGGCGCAGATGATGCCCTCTATGAATACACCGATGTGGAGTTGACCTTCCCTGCAGTCGAGGGTGGTTGCACGGATGAAGGAGCATCTAATTTTGATCCTTCTGCCAATTTCAATGACTTGACTTGCATCTATGATGGGTGTACGGATGAGACGGCAGACAACTACAATCCTGCCTCGAACTTGAATGATGGATCTTGCTTGTACTTCGGCTGCATGGATACGGATGCGGATAACTATGATGCGCAGGCCAATGGCGGCGATCAGGATGCGCTTTGCCTCTATTCAGGTTGCATGGATGCAATGGCAGACAACTACAATGTTCAGGCCAACACAGGTGATCAACTGGAGCTTTGCATTTATTACGGTTGCACCAATGATGTAGCTGATAACTACGATTCAGGCGCCAATGTGGATGATGGATCATGTCTGTTTACGGGTTGCTTTGATGCCGCAGCGGACAACTATTATGCACTGGCAAATACAGGAGACCAAGATGAGCTTTGCGAGTACTTGGGTTGCACCGATTCTAGTGCAGATAACTTTGACTCAGGTGCAAACGTGGATGATGGTTCTTGCCTATACACGGGTTGCATGAATCAAATTGCAGACAACTACAATGCCCAAGCAAACACCGGGGATCAAGACGCTCTCTGTTTGTACACGGGTTGTATGGATAGTGTGGCTTCAAACTTTAACCCCATCGCGAATACGGGCGACCAGGAGGTGTTGTGTGAATACCTGGGTTGCACCAATTCAGATGCAGACAATTTCAATTCAGGTGCCAATGTGGATGACGGTTCTTGCATTGTTGCAGGATGTATGTATGACGATGGAGTCAACTACAACGCAGCAGCGACTTACGACGATGGGTCTTGCTTGTTCCCTGTTCAGGGTTGCACGGATGAGAATGCGAGCAACTACAATGCTGAAGCGGGAATGGAAAACGGTTCATGTTTGTTCAGCGGTTGCACCATAATCTCAGCGACGAACTACGATGCTACTGCGTCAATTGACGATGGCTCGTGTGAATTTGCTGGTTGCATGGATGAGACGGCTTGCAATTATGATGCGAATGCGACATCCGATGATGGCTCTTGCCTGATTGTCGGTTGCATGGATACAGATGGACTGAATTTTGATCCCAACGCCAACTTCCCAGGCGGTTGCGATTATCCAGATGCCTGCCCGGGTGACATCAATGGCGATTCATTCGTCGATGTATCGGACTTGCTCACATTCTTCCAGTATTACGGAACTCCTTGTCCTGAATAAGGCTTGGACAGATTGGACCAACCATCCAAATTCACTTGAAAAAAAGAGCTGCCTTCGGGTGGCTCTTTTCTTTTTTCACCAAAGCAGGAAGGCCTATTTTTGAGCATGCTCCGAATTCAATCGACCACACTTGCAGTCCTGGGAATGATGATGTTGCTCTCGGTTCAAGCGCAATACGTTCCTCAAACGCCCTATTTGGCAGGTGATGACGCACCAGCTTGGGTGAAAATGATGTATTCGGATGACGCCAATCCCGATGCTGTTCGGGCAGCTTTTGATGCACATTATGCCGATGCACCCTTTGTGAAAAATCGTGACACGCAATTTTACAAGCGTTGGATGCGAAATCATGAAGTGCTTGCGCCTCATCCAACGAGAGCCTACATGGATCGTCATCACGCAGCTGCTGAACGGATCAGTGGAAATTGGGAAGAAATGGGGCCATGGAGTTACGATCCTGAAGTTGCAATGGAATTTCAGGTTCAAAGCCCAGGAGCGTGCCACGTATATACCGTCGAGCAAGCACCTTCCAACCATGAAGTGGTGTGGTGTGGAACGGCCACCGCTGGTGCTTGGAAAACAGAAGATCACGGACAGCATTGGCAGCTCATGACAAGGGATCTCCCTTTGACGAGTGTCTACAGCATTGCCATCCATCCGATTGACCCTGATCGGGTTTGGGTGGGCTCCGGTTCGGGTCAATTGTGGCGCACTTCCAATGGCGGGATTAGCTGGGAGGTTTGTGGTAGTTCGAACTTCCAGGGAGCGGATCGATGGTACCGTGACGTCATTTTTGCACCAATGATTGACGGCCAAGAGCCGATGCTTTTCGCAGCCACAAACTTCGGGTTATTTCGCACAGAGGATGAGGGAAATTCAATGATCCAAGTGAGTGGAGGTGAGTTTATGGAGTTGGTTTTTCATCCTGAAATGGATAGCATTTGCTATGCAATTCAACTCCTCGGCGAGGGTACCATTTTCAAGCGTTCTACGGATGGTGGAATCACATTTTCCTCAGGTGCTGTGGGATGGCCAAACATTGCATCGGGTGAAGGTCAGAGGCGCTGCGAAATGGCGGTTTCTCCGTCAGATCCTGATGTGGTGGTCGTGTTGGCTTCTGGATCAACAGATGATGGAGGAGGGCTTTTTGGTATTTACAAAAGCGAGGATGCTGGCCAGACCTTTGAATTTATCTGCTGTGGTGACGGCCCAGGTGGACCGTGGGAAGCGGAGATCAATCCCAATATTTTGGGGTGGTCAGAAGATGGGACGGGTGATGGCGGTCAGTATTATTATGACCTCGCCTTGGCCGTTAGTCCCACCGACGTGGACCGTCAATTTACTGCCGGAATTTGTGTTTGGCGATCTGAAAACGGGGGTGCCGATTGGGATTTGAATGGACACTGGGTCACTTGGGCTGGCGAATTCACATCTGATCGATACACGCATGCCGATGTGCATGACGTGAAATTCTTCACGCGCACCGATGGAACCGTGGACATGTGGGTAGCTTCTGATGGCGGGCTGTATTACTCTGCTGACCAAGGAGACCATATGGAGCCACGCATGTACGGTCTGCACGGAACGGATTTCTGGGGTTGGCAGGCAGGCTGGCGAGGCCCCGAGGTGATGGTGGGAGGAACCTACCACAACGGGACGCTCATCCGCAACGGCGATCTCTATCAATGGGGAGCTGATGGCGACTCTGTTGGTGGCTGGTTGGCTGAATTGGCTGGAGATAATTTTCGGGGATTCATCAATCCAGGTGATCCCACGGTGGGTTATCACGATGGCGGCTCTTTCCGATTTACCAATGATCGTTTTGACCGCATCGATAACTTACCATTTGACGACAGTAAAAACCCCAACACAGCGTACTGGTTTGGTGAGTATGGAAACTTGGAATGGGATCCCACATGTTATCAATGCCTTTATTCGCCTGTGGGTTCAGAATTGTGGAACTCTCAGGATGGCGGTGCCACATGGTCATTGATCCATGATTTTGGAGGGGAGAAAATCATCTCTGTCAAGGTGAGTCCTCGCGATCCAGACCGCATGTATGTTTCTCAGAAATTGAGTGGCTCCCTTTGGCGCATTCATCGCTCGACAGATGGTGGTGTCAGTTGGGAGGTGGCTACGCCTTCACCTGCTGAGAATGGGAGCAACAACAATCAACCGATTTATTTGGACGTTGATGGGAGCAATCCCGACGTCTTGTGGTGCATCTTGACCGGCACACAAAATGGTCACAAAGTTTTGCTGAGTCAGGATGCCGGCGATTCTTGGCAGGATCTCACGACATCCACCATCGCGGGAGAGCGTGTGGTGAGCATCGCTCACCAAAGAGGCACAGACGGCGGCGTATACATTGGTACCACGCAAGCTGTTTATTACCGTGACAATGCCATGGAGGATTGGTTGTTATACAATGCAGGGCTTCCCATGATCAATGTTTCGACGTTTGTGCAGCCCGATTATTGTGGGGGACACATTCGCGTGGCGGGAACACGTGGTGTGCATCAAGCGGCTTTCAAGGATTCATCATCGGTCTTGGCCGGTTTTATGGCGGACCGTCGCCGCATAAATTTGGCTTCACCGTGCACTGTTTCTCCCGTTCATTTTGTCAGCGTCTCAGTTGTTTTGTGCGAAGGAGTGCAGTACGAGTGGGATTTTCCGGGGGGTGATGCAGCTGGCGTAGACGAAGAAGAGGCTTGGGTTTGGTATCAAGAAGAAGGAAGTTTTCCTGTGACACTAACTGTAACCGACGCAGCGGGCAATTCTGATGCCTGGACTTGGGATGATATGATTGAAGTGGTCAATGAGCCAGTGATTCCTGCTGGAGGGTTTGCTGAGAATTTTGATGGTGCCACTTTCCCGCCTGAACATTGGCGTTTGGAGGTGAACGGCCATGCTTGGGAGCAGGCGTGGGATTTGACAAACGCCAGCAATGGAGTGGCGCAATTCCCCAATTATTGGGTGGATGCAGGAGGGGCTGAAGATCTTTTGATTACACCCGCTTTTGATCCTGAAGGCATGAGTCATGTGACATTTGATGTGGCGCATCAGATGTATTCCAATAACATGGACGGATTGGAATTGTGGGGCCGCGCGGGTGGCGATGAAAACTGGACATCCCTCTGGTCTGCTTATGGCTCAGAGTTGTCGGTGCCGGGATGCTACATGTGGTTTTGGTACGACACTGGAGGAGAACTGGTGTGGGCCAATCATGAGGTATCGCTCCCGCTGGACTGGACTCAGGGTGATGTGTCTTGTTTGGAATTGGCCTTTGTGAATATTGGTGCTTACGGAAATCATATTTGGATCGACAATGTCACGCTAAACACCGCCTATTCCATCGTAGAAAATGATGACGCGGCTCGTGCAGACTTGATGATTCATCCCAATCCAAGCGGGGGGCAATGCCAGGTGATTGTTCCTTCTCTATGGCTCGGTAAGCACTACGGTGTGTATGATGCGGCTGGTCGATTGGTTGCCGAGAGTACGTTCAAGCGCACGCATGAGCAGTGGGCGATGGATTTGCCTGCGGGAATTTTCACCATACAAATTGAGGGGCAGCGCGCCGTGCGTTGGGTCATCCGATGAAAGAGCCAACTCACCAGGTGGATTTAGGCGATTGGATTTATGCGCCAGGAAGGGTGATACTCGATACCCGATCTCCGGGCGAATATGCCAAAGGCCATATTCACGGAGCTACACCGATGCCCATTTTTGAAGATGATGAGCGCGCAGTCATTGGCACATTGTACAAGCAGCAGGGAAAGCCTGCTGCGGTTGAGAAGGGGCTCGAATTTGTTGCTCCTAAAATGGGTGAATTGGTGCGGATGGCACGGGAACTGTTTGAAGCACAAGAGAACGAGGAGCCGATTATCGTGCATTGCTGGCGAGGTGGCATGCGTTCGGGTGCAGTGGCTTGGTTGCTGGAGACCGCAGGGCTTCCTGTCGTTAAATTGATTGGAGGATACAAAGCATACCGGACATGGGCACGTCACGACTTCGAATCCATTCGCTGCTTGAGAGTGGTAGGGGGGATGACGGGAGTTGGCAAAACCAAAGTGCTCCATGCCTTGCATGAAATCGGAGCGCAAGTACTTGATTTGGAAGGAATTGCCAAGCATTTGGGTTCCGCTTTCGGAAATCTTGAAAGGATTGCACAGCCGAGTTCGGAGCAATTTTCGAACGATTGTCATCGAATCTTGAAAGGATTCGACTGGAATTTGCCGATTTGGACAGAAAATGAAAGTCGGGCAATAGGCACTGTGCATTTGCCGCAAGAGTTTTTTGACTCCATGCGTGCTTCCCCAGTTTGGACCCTCGAGCGCACGCAAGATGAACGATTGGACGTTTTGTGCGAGGTGTATGGAACCGCAAGCACTCCCTTGCTTGTATCAGCCTTTGAACGCATTCGAGAAAAGCTCGGAGGTTTGCGCTGCCAGGAGGCGATTGATGCATTGCGCAGGGATGATTTGCGCACAGCAGCTGCCATTGGATTGGTTTATTATGACAAACTTTATGACCACACGCAGCATCGGTACCCGCGGGAGCATAATTTTGCCATGGACGGCAAAGGACTTGCTCATCTTGATATCGCCAAACATTTGCATGCGCTCGATTGACTCAGCGCTGTGCAGCATCTAAAATTTACTTGACAATGGATCCAATTCACTTGACCCAGTTTTCTCATGGCGCAGGCTGTGGCTGCAAGCTTTCCCCTGCAGTGTTGCACGAAATCCTCTCGGGGGTCGATCGTTCTGAATCATTTCCGTCCTTACTCATTGGCAATGACACCAAGGATGATGCAGCGGTAATGGATTTGGGGGATGGGACGGGCATCATTTCCACTACGGATTTCTTCATGCCAATTGTGGATGATCCCCGAACCTTTGGCCGAATTGCAGCAGCCAATGCGATCAGTGATGTTTATGCGATGGGAGGTGAGCCCTTGATGGCGATTGCTATACTTGGATGGCCTTTGGGGAAAATTCCGGAATCGGCAGCTAGTGCTGTGCTTGATGGAGGACGAAGCATATGCTCAGAGGCCAAGATTCCTTTGGCAGGGGGCCACAGCATAGATAGCCCTGAACCTATTTTTGGCCTGGCTGTGACAGGACGTGTGAAATTGGATCGTTTGAAAGCCAATGCAGCTGCGAAAGCAGGGGATCATTTGTTTTTGACCAAAGCCGTGGGTGTTGGGATGGTCACAACCGCACAGAAAAAGGGGTTGGTAACTGATGCGGATTTATTCGCTGCAGTTGATTCCATGCAAGCCTTAAATATGATTGGGACAAAACTTTCCCAAATCTCAGCGGTCCATGCCATGACGGACGTCACAGGTTTCGGCCTATTGGGGCATTTGGTTGAAATGTGCGAAGGCGCAAAACTCAGTGCTAAGGTTGATTTTGCGGCAGTTCCAATGTTGTCTGCGGAGCGCCTCAAGCATTATCATTCCAATGGTTGTGTGCCAGGCGGAAGCCGCAGAAATTGGGCGAGTTATGGTCAGCATGTCGAGGCCATTGATGGATTTGAAAGGGACCTCTTGTGCGATCCACAGACAAGTGGCGGGCTTTTGATTTCCGTCGGTGATGAGGGAGTAGAGCAAGTTGAGGCTCTCTTGAAGCGGGAGGGTCTCCCTCATGTTTCCATTGGTCAAATGGACAACGGATTGGATGTGAAATCGCCTTCGTCGTTGATTTCGTTTCATTAAAAACAGGGCAAAAAAAAACCGCCGACCCAGAGGATCGGCGGTTCACGTTCAGGAACGTTAATTTTTCAAGGGTTTAGTCCTTGCTTACAGCCAAGCTGTAGATGACCAAGCCGAAGCCGATCTTGTTGATTGCGTCACCGATGTTGTAAACAACATCCATGTTGAGTCCGATTCCATCAACGAAATCGTACCAACCTGTCGTGCCAATCATGTATCCCAAAGGATAGATGCCCCAACCGATGAGGACGAACTTGCACAGAATGTTGTGAGCTCGTTGCACTGATGCAGATGATTTGTCAGCCAAAGCTTTTGCCTCTCCAAACATGATGAGGTAAACAATGTAGAAATATGCAATGCCTGAGAATAATCCCCACATAGCAGCTTGGTCTGTGTAGACTGCCTCCCCGATGTAACCGGTTACGAGCATTACTACGGAAGCCCAGATCAATTTCCAGAGAAGACCTGTCTTCGCGCCAGCGGCCTTGAGGATCAGGTAAAATTCAACGCACATCAACGGAACTGTCAATGTCCAGTCTACATAGCGGAAGAATGTTGGTGACTCACCTACTTCTGCCCAATAGTCGCGCATGTAGTAATAGTGAACTGCGGCGATGAATGTGATCAGTCCGCTGACCAATAAAGATGTTTTCCATTTTCCTTCAACCATGTTGATTGAGAGGAAGAAGAATGCTGATGCTGCCATCATAGCCATGGTGCCCACGAAGAATGTGAATCCTACGTAGTCATCCGTTGGCATTGCTTTAATAGCAGATAGAATAAAAGATGTCATGTGTTTGGGTTTTGGTTACAAATAAGAAACGTGTCCTGAGAACATGGAATTAACATCCTTTGACAGATGTTGTTCAACGCAATCTCGAAAAAGTTAAACACATATCCCAGTAAAATTCCTAACGTTATGATTTCAAATTGTTTAAAAGATTGAAGAGGAGGTGAGTGGGCAACCCCATTACGGTAAAGTAAGATCCGTTCAGTGACGTTACACCTGAAAATCCGATCAAATCCTGTACTCCGTACCCGCCTGCCTTGTCAAACGGTTCATAGCGTGCGATGTAATGATCAATCAAAGTCAGATCAAGCTTTGCGAAAGTGACCTCGCAAGTATCCACCGCTGAACAAATCCCTTCGGCTTTGGTCGTCACAGCGATGCCAGACGCCACAGTGTGCGTGCGATTGCTGAGTTTGTCTAACATCGTGCGAGCTTGTTCTGCTGATTTGGGTTTGCCGAGCACTTCATTGTCGAGAAGAACCACGGTGTCTCCGGTGATAAGCACATCATGGTCTTCCAGCTCACTCAGGTAAGCTTCTGCTTTTTTGCGAGTCACGTATTCGGCAACCGCAGGCCCCGCAATGTTGGGCGGGTAGGATTCGTCGACGTCTTTGAGTCGAATGATGGGGTCAAGTTCCAAACCTCTGACCAACTCCAGTCGGCGAGGAGACTGACTGGCAAGAATGATGCGCTTGCCTTGAATGTTTTGGTGAATCATGGTGCAAAAATACCGTTTCCATTTCGTCAACGAGCCGGAATGACCAAGCTACCTTTGCTTTTTGAAATTAAGAACCCCAAAGAAGCGACGAGCTCATGGCACATCAGCGTATTCTTATTCTGGATTTTGGCAGTCAATACACCCAACTCATCGCACGAAGGGTGAGGGAATTAAATGTTTATTCTGAAATCATTCCTTGGCACGCGTACGAGGGATTGAATGATGATATCCAAGGAGTCATCCTTTCGGGATCTCCACACAGTGTTCGCGATGAAGATGCTCCAAAACCGGATTTATCTTCGATGCTTGGAGAAGTGCCTGTTTTGGGGGTTTGTTACGGGGCACAATACCTCGCTCAAACACATGGTGGGTCTGTTGAAGCCTCGAATACACGAGAGTACGGAAGAGCCCACTTAGCAGAGGTGGATACAACCGATGATCTCCTCAAAGGCATGAGTGCTCAGTCGCAAGTGTGGATGAGTCATGGGGACACCATTCTATCATTGGGATCTGGGTTTGAAACAATTTGCAGCACGCATGATGTCAAATTTGCCGGTTTCCGAGATGTGAATCGGCCGGCTTGGGGCATTCAATTTCATCCTGAAGTTTGGCACAGTTCAGAAGGAACCATCTTGCTCGGCAACTTTGTCAAGGGGATTTGCGGATGCGCGGGTGATTGGACGCCGGCCAACTTTGCCGATGAGACCGTCGCGCGCCTCAAGGATCAGATTGGCGATGATCGCGTCATCTTGGGACTCAGTGGGGGTGTGGATTCTACAGTAGCGGCAAGTTTGCTGCACCGGGCCATTGGAAAGCAGTTGCACTGCATATTCGTTGACAATGGGTTGTTGCGAAAGAATGAGTTTGAGCAGGTGCTAGACACGTATGAAGACATGGGGTTGCAAGTCAAGGGCATTCAAGCAGGTGACAGATTCCTCAAAGCTCTCGCAGGGGAGTCCGATCCCGAAAAGAAGCGAAAGGCCATTGGCAAGGTGTTCATCGATGTATTTGATGATGCATCCAAAGAAGTGGAAGGAGCAAAATGGCTTGCGCAAGGCACCATCTATCCGGATGTCATCGAAAGCGTGAGTGCGACCGGCGGTCCTTCTGCGACCATTAAAAGTCATCACAACGTGGGAGGCCTGCCAGATTTCATGAAACTCAAAGTGGTGGAGCCGCTGCGGTTGATTTTCAAAGACGAGGTGCGACGCGTGGGCAAAGAACTGGGCATCAAGCAAGCTATTTTGGGACGTCATCCTTTTCCTGGACCAGGTTTGGCCATTCGCATTCTAGGAGATATCACGGAGGAGAAAGTGAGGATTTTGCAAGAAGTAGATGCCATTTGGATCAATGGGTTGAAGGAAGCTGACCTGTACGATGAGGTTTGGCAGGCAGGCGCAATTTTGTTGCCGGTGCAAAGCGTCGGAGTCATGGGTGATGAGCGAACATATGAGCAGGCAGTGGCTCTTCGGGCGGTGAGTTCTACCGATGGCATGACTGCTGACTGGAGTCATTTGCCCTATGAGTTCTTGGCCAAGGTATCCAATGATATCATCAACAAGGTTCGGGGTGTGAATCGCGTCGTTTATGACATCAGCTCAAAGCCACCTGCAACCATCGAATGGGAATGAAATGATTTGTATTCCCGCCGAAATACCATCCGAGTTGAATGAGATTCGTGATGGAGTCAGCTGGAATGGCAAAAAGCAGACCGAGAAGATTTATACCTTGCGCATTTCAACGTGGAAAAAGCCAATGATTAATCTGGAAAAGAAGTTGCCACGCGCAGCGAGCATGACATGGTTGACAATATGCTTGGCCTTTGCCCTGTCATTTGTTACATCCACGAACGCACAAGTATGGTACACCGCCTTGCCTGGAGATACATATGACCGGCTTGCGCGCAGCAACGACTTGACACTTTCTGAATTGATGGAGGCGAACATCAACGTTGCAACACCTTTGACTCCAGGTTTGAAAATTTGGATTCCGGCTTCTGTTCAGTTGGTGCCTCCTACTGAGCGGGTGTTGTGGCGTGGCGATCACCATGTTGTGGCTGTTGGAGAAACGTGGTATGGCATTTCGAAGCGATACGGAATCACAGATGCAGAATTGCAGATGGCCAATGGTCATATGCAGTCTGTTTTGGGCATTGGGGATGTGTTGCTTGTGCCGACGGTTGCAGAAGGCGATTCGTTGGCTGAACATGTCAATTTTGAGTCATCTCCAGTGCTGCGATCAGATACCTTGCGTGTCCTGGCTATGCTTCCTTTTATGCTGGAGGTTGATACTGTTGTTGGAGGCGAATACGACGCCCGCACCACACGCCTTCGGGAAGTTTCGTTGGACTTTTTTCACGGAATGGAATGGGCGGCTCAATTGCTCCAAGACAGCGGGTATGCAGTTCAGTTGCGGGTCGTAGACACAGAGCCTGACACCCTCGGAATTCACAGTTGGAGCGAGGCGGACTTGAACTGGTCAGATGTGGTTCTCGGACCTCTTCGCAGTGCGAAGATGGACTCCGTGAATCAGCTGCTGTCGCAGACCAAAACGCCGCAATGGCTTTTGACCCCATTGAAGCCGGCGGTTTGGTCGCATCACAACCGGGTGTTTTCCTTGCGTTCTGACGAACGAGACGGAATGCGCAAACTGGGAGCACTGGTGGCCCGCACTCATCCAATGGATACGGTGCTGCTTTTGGAAACACGAGGGAAAGATGCGGTGCTCGAGTCTGCCTTCAAAGAAGGATTTTTCGATGTTCGAGGCTCATTGGATGGTCTTGAGTCATTGCCTACGAACAACCGATTTGCGGAAGGAATTACAGCTAGCATGGACACTTCGAAACTGAATGTTGTGGCTATACCTGCTGGGAAATCAGCTCAATCCATGATCGCATACGTTCAAACTGAGCTGCAGTTGGCTGATTCTTTTCCCATTCGCATCTACGCAAATTCGATGACTGCTGAGCTTGATTTCATGGAGCGTGACTTCATGACTCGAGCCAGTTGGACCGTTCCAATCTCCAATTTTATCGATTGGACCGACGAAAGAGTGCAGCGCCAGACGCTGCGATTTAGGGAGCTGTATGGTTCGGACCCAGGGCCCTATTCCATTGTGGCATTTGATGCATTGGTCGAGTGCTCCAAGTGGATGGAAGCCACGGAGCAGGAGAGGGCTTTGCTCGCTCCGATGCAGTACAGTGTTCAGTGGAAGTGGGATGACAGTGCGGCACAGCTGGTAAACAGCAATTGGCATATCCGCAGGTTCTCCAACGGAGATTGGTCGAGGCTGATTGCGGACTGATTCGACTTAAAGTCGGTTGTCGATGATGCTCACTCCTGGGTAATCATTGGCGTCAAAAACAAACTTGCTAGGGGAAACCTCAGCTCGCGGCTTAAACGACGTTACGTCGTAAGTCACATCGGTTCCTTCGCGTCCTTTCACCACGGCCCGAACCATTTCCATTTTAGCTTCATCAATGAACAGCTGAATGGTATGGAATGGCTTTTCATCGCCTTGATTCGGGTAGAGGTTAACGTGGCTTACTGCTCGCCCTTCGATTTCTGTTGGCTCCTTCAATTCGTTCTTAAAGTCGTCTTCCCACAACGTGAAAAGCTTTGATGGATCCATGCCTTCTTCCGCCATCGCATCCGCATCGTCAATGTAGCAATCGTTGACTGCTGTCTCGTAGGTCCAAATGGTGGTGCCGTCGCAAATGATGGTGTAGTCTCCGAGGTCCAAGTAGTACTTGTCCTCATCAATGAAGATTTTTCCGTTTTGCTTCGCTTCGAAGTCACTCACTTTGTCTACCATGTGTGAAACATATGAGGCTTCGATTGACCCATAAGCTTGGGCGTCTTTGCTCAACTGGCTTAGAATGGATTCAGCTCCTTGCGCTCGAAGCGATGAAGAGCTTAAGGAAACAAGCGCAAGTGCGCTCAATAGACACGGCAAAAATTTCATAGTGCGAAGATGCTTCATGCATCTCCTATCTGCAACATCTGTTCCAAACTCATTTCATCAGGAACAAGAACTTTTCGAGCTTTGGAGCCTTCGAACGGTCCGATGATTCCGGCATCTTCGAGTTGGTCAATGATTCTGCCGGCTCGGTTGTAGCCAATTTTAAGTTTTCGTTGCAGCAATGAGGTCGACCCTTGTTGGTGCATGACAATGACTCGAGCGGCATCTACGAACATGTTGTCGCGCTCATCATCGCTTAAGTTGCCACTCTCACTATTTCCCTCTGGTGTGTATTCAGGAAGAATAAATGCGTCGGGATAACCTTGTTGACTGCCGATGAACTCGCAAATGGCCTCCACCTCGGGCGTATCGACAAATCCGCACTGGATGCGAATCAAATCGTTGCCGGTGCTCATAAGCATATCTCCTCGGCCGATGAGTTGATCTGCCCCTCCTGCATCTAGGATGGTGCGGGAATCAATTTTGGACGTGACGCGGAATGCTATGCGTGCCGGGAAATTTGCTTTGATGGTACCGGTGATGATGTTGACCGAGGGTCGCTGCGTTGCGATGATCAAGTGAATGCCAATGGCCCGGGCCAATTGTGCAAGTCGAGCAATGGGCGTTTCAACTTCCTTTCCGGCTGTCATAATTAGATCGGCAAATTCGTCCACCACCAATACGATGTAGGGGAGGTAACGATGGCCTTCCTCTGGATTCAGTCGGCGACGAACGAATTTTGCGTTGTACTCTGCCAAGTTTCGGCATTGTGCGTCCTTCAACAAGTCATAACGCTGATCCATTTCAATGCACAGCGAATTGAGGGTTGCAACCACCTTGGTCGTGTCTGTGATGATGGCCTCCTCCGCATCAGGCAATTTTGCCAAGTAATGCCGTTCGATGTGATTGAATAGGGTCAATTCGACTTTCTTCGGATCCACCAAGACGAATTTCAACTGCGAGGGATGCTTGCGGTAGAGCAAACTGACGAGCATGGCGTTGAGTCCGACTGATTTACCCTGTCCTGTTGCACCTGCCATGAGGAGGTGAGGCATTTTTGCTAGATCGAACACGTACGTTTCGTTCGAAATGGTTTTTCCCATGGCGATGGGGAGCGCCGCTTTGGAGTGATTGAATTTGTCAGACGCAATCAAAGCGCGCATCGAGACAATATCTGGGCTCGAATTAGGCACCTCAATTCCAATGGTGCCTCTGCCGGGAATAGGAGCGATGATTCGAATGCCAAGAGCGGCGAGACTCAGCGCGATATCATCCTCTAAGTTTTTGATTTTGGAAATTCGAATGCCAGGGGCCGGGACAATTTCGTACAATGTGACCGTTGGTCCAACCTCAGCTGAGATGCTGGATACTTCGATGCTGAAGTTGCGCAACGTCTGGATGATGCGGGTTTTATTGGCATCCAATTCTTCTTCACTCACCTGCACTTTTCCATCACCGTGTTGAACCAAGAGATCCAGGTTGGGCAATTCGAATCGGCTCAGATCAAGGGTAGGGTCGTATTCGCCGAAATCTTGGACTTTTTGGTCGATTTCATCATCAGACAATTGAGTCTCATCAGCAGCGACTTTGACTTCGAACGATACTTCGTCGTCCTTTTCTGGTTGCAGTTCCGTCGGGGCAGGGGGGACACTCGATTCCACAGACGGCGATGCGTCTTGTTCCAACTCCGTGAGCAGTTCATCGAGCGCAGCTTCTGTAGCGTCGTCTTCGTCTTCGTCCTCAGGCTCGGGCACCCTGTGTTCGGGCACCTCCGTGACTGATGTTGAGGCCGGATGGGTCAAATCTTCATTGACCCATGGCAGATCATCGGCCTCAGGTTCAGCATACCCAGGCTCTGACATTGCACCTGCAATCGACGTTTGCTCATCATCGTCTCCTTTGTTCCAAGCGCCTGATTCCGCGTCTTCTGATGAAAACCAGTCTTTGATGCTTCCAAATGAAAAGCTTGAAAGTCCCGTGAGCTGCGGCTGAAAGTAAAAAGCTAAAATGGCTAGGATAGCACCGCCAAAAACGAGGCCATTGCCAAGCGTGCCCAGATAAATCAGGGCGTTTTCTGTCATAAAATGTCCCGCAGCTCCAATCCAATGATCCCAACTTGGAGCCCCCCACTTTCCTAAAATTGAAGCCAAGTAACCTGCAAACCAAGGGCTCACAAGGGTCCAAAATATGGCCCAACGAAAAGTTTTTCCATGCGCATTGGAAGTTTTCTGCGTGATCAGCGGCCACGACCATGTGAACATCAAAACAGGCAAAGAAAGCGCTCCCAATCCCAGTGCTTGTCTTCCAACCCAAAAAGCCAAATGCGCTCCTGCACCGCCCAACCAGTTTTGATAGGGTTGTTCGCTTGACCGCAGGGCTTCATTCAGACCTTCCAATACCAGAGCGTAGTCGCCAGCTCCTGTAAAAAGTCCTGAAATCAAGGCGCATCCGAGGTAAACCGCGGCAACCATGATGGTTACGCCAAAAGCTGCTTGCAGGCGGGGGTTTTGCCACCGCAGTCGAACCGCAGATAACCAGAGGGTGACTCTGCCTGGGGACTTTTGTGCGTTCGTTGTTTTTTTGCTGCTTTTTTTAGGAGCATCAACAGAACCTTTTTTTCGGTTGCGCGGTGTTGCAGCTTTGCTGCTGGTGGTATTTTTGCGAGTAGCCATTGCGAAAGCATAAACTTAAGAGAAGGAAAGGCCCGGAAAACCTCTAGTGACGCAGGCTTATCCACGTTGAAATGTTGGATTTGCAATAAGGGCTTGTCAGGTCACAATGATTCGCTATATTTGCACTCCAATTTTCGACAGATGGCCAAGAAAGGCAACCGCGTACAAGTGATCCTCGAATGCACAGAGCATAAAACTTCTGGCAAGCCAGGAACGTCACGATACATTACGACCAAGAACCGGAAAAATTCTCCGGATCGAATTGAACTGAAGAAGTACAATCCCGTGCTGCGGCAGATGACCGTGCACAAAGAGATTAAATAAGCTCACTCATGGCAAAGAAAACAGTAGCATCCTTGCAGTCCGGCGGCGGAAAGCAACACACGAAGGTCATTAAGATGATCAAAAGCGATAAATCAGGGGCCTACACTTTCCGTGAGGAGATTGTGCACAATGACGACGTCAAAGATTGGCTGAATCGCGATTGAGCGAATCGGTCATTTGAAAACCATATTTTAAGAAGGGCCGCACTTGCCAAAGTGTTGGCCCTTTTTCGTTAAAGAAGGCTTCAAATCGGAATCATTCTATGAGTTTCTTCAAACGTATTTTTTCAGGAAAAAAAAAGGAAAGCCTAGACTCGGGACTGGAAAAAACACGCTCCAACGTTTTTCAGCGTTTGGCGAAGGTTTTTACCGGAAGACGCAGGGTTGATGAAGATTTGATGGATGACTTGGAGGAGGCGCTGATCACCGCAGACGTTGGCGTGGACACCACCACTAAGATTTTGGATCGCCTTCGGAAACGGGCGCGCTTTGAAGCCTACATGGAAGTGCAAGAGCTTTATAACATGTTGCGTGAAGAGATCGCTGGCCTTTTTTCCGATTCGGAAGCAGGAACGTTGGATGATTTTGATGCAGGCATTCTGAATTCAGCGCAAGGTCCCAAGGTGATTATGGTCGTTGGAGTAAACGGCGTTGGAAAAACAACGTCCATTGGCAAATTGGCTTGGCGCTATAAAAATGAAGGCAAGAAAGTCTTGTTGGGTGCATCGGACACCTTTCGCGCTGCAGCGATTGATCAACTGAAGATTTGGTCCGAGCGGGCTGGCGTCGAAATCATCGCACAGCACATGGGAGCCGACCCAGCATCTGTTGCTTTTGATACGCTGGAGGCGGCTGTGGCCCGGGATGCAGAAGTGGTCATTATTGATACTGCTGGCCGTCTACACAACAAAAAGGGATTGATGGAAGAGTTGACCAAAATCAAACGGGTCATGGATAAAATCATTCCGGGCGCACCGCATGAAGTGTTGCTCGTTTTGGACGGCTCTACGGGCCAAAATGCTGTGGAGCAGGCCAAGCAATTCATGTCTGCGACCGAAGTGTCTGGCTTGGTGCTTACCAAATTGGATGGCACCGCCAAAGGAGGCGCTGTTCTGGCCATATCTGACCAGTTGAGCATACCCGTCCGTTTTATTGGCATCGGAGAAAAGATGGAAGATTTGCAAGATTTCGATGTCATTGAGTTTATTGATAGCCTTTTGCCTGAAAATTGGGATGAATCAGCCATAACCTGATCCATTTCCTAGCGATTCAACCCCATGAGAACACGAACCACCCAGCCGCGTAAAGTCAATGTAGTGACTTTGGGTTGCGCCAAAAACATTTTCGATTCTGAAGTCCTGATGGGTCAACTTCGGGCCAACTCGTATGATGTAGAGCATGAGTCGAAATCCGATGATGCAGGAATTGTAATCATCAATACCTGCGGTTTCATTGAAAGTGCCAAGCAAGAAAGCATCGACACCATCATTCGTTTTTCACAAGCGAAGGAAGAAGGATTGGTTGACCGCGTTTACGTCACAGGCTGTTTGTCTGAGCGTTATAAGGACGAATTGAAAGACGGCATACCTGAAGTTGACGCTTGGTTTGGTACACGCGATTTGCCACGTTTGCTGAAAACACTCAAGGCGGATTATAAGCGTGAATTGGTCGGAGAGCGTCTTTTGACCACGCCGGCCCACTATGCCTATTTGAAGATTGCAGAAGGATGTGACCGTCCCTGTGCATTTTGTGCGATTCCCTTGATGAGGGGCAAGCACGTTTCCACACCAATGGAAGATTTGGTAAAACAAGCCGAAGGTCTTGCAGCCAATGGCGTGCGCGAGCTCATTTTGATTGCCCAGGATTTGACTTACTACGGCCTTGATATTTACCGGGAGCGAAAGCTGGCGGATTTGGTTCGCCGACTCAGCGATGTTGAGGGCATCGATTGGATTCGTCTTCATTATGCTTTTCCGACTGGATTTCCGATGGATGTCTTGGATGTTATGGCAGAACGTTCGAATGTTTGCAATTACTTGGATATGCCGTTGCAACACGCTTCAGATGACATTTTGAAGAGTATGCGCCGTGGAATCACACAAGAAAAAATGGACCGCTTGATTGGCGATATTCGAAATCGAGTGCCTGAAATTGCATTGCGAACCACCTTGATTTGTGGATTTCCAGGTGAAACGGAGGCGCATCATGAAGACATGTTGGAATGGACCGCTCGCATGCGTTTTGAACGAGTCGGTTGCTTCACGTATTCACATGAGGAAAACACCCACGCTTTCAAAATGGAAGACGGCGTTTCAGAGGAGGTGAAGCGCAAGCGTGTGGAAGAAATCATGGAGCAACAAGCGGGTATTTCTTACGATCTCAACCAGAAATTTATTGGCACACGGCAACGTGCTTTGGTCGATCGCACGGAAGATGGCATCTGGATTGGACGCACCGAATGGGATTCTCCGGACGTGGACAATGAAGTGCGCATCACGGTTCCCGAAGATGTGCATTTGCGCATGGGAGATTTTGCCGAAGTGGAAATTGAGTCAGCTACGGAGTTTGATTTGCATGGCAAATTGGTCTGATCATATGTATCCGGTGATGGAGCAATTCCTCACTGTACAAGGAGAAGGTGCTCATACCGGCAAGAGCGCGTGGTTCATCCGTTTGGGTGGATGCGATGTGGGGTGTGCTTGGTGTGATGTAAAAGAAAGTTGGGATGTAGAAGCGCATCCCAAAGTGCGTTGTGCGGAACTCGTTGAGGCGGCAAAGGCTTCGGGTGCTCCCATCTGTGTCGTAACAGGCGGTGAACCAGCAATGCATGATCTCGGTCCCTTGACCAAAGGCTTGCAGGAAGCGGGCCTAAGAACCCATATCGAAACTTCTGGTGCGCACAAGATGTCTGGAAATTGGGACTGGGTGACGCTTTCGCCAAAGCGATTCAAGGCTGCTAGAAAGGACGTTTACGGTGAGGTAGATGAATTGAAAATCGTTGTGGTGAATCGTCACGATATTGCTTGGGGAGAAACCCACGCCGCAGAGGTTTCGAGCGACACGGAGTTGTTTTTCCAGCCCGAGTGGGACCGACGCGAAACGGTGTTGCCCTACATCATGGATCACTTAAAAGTTGAGCCACGCTGGCGCATCTCGCTGCAAACCCATAAGTACCTCGGTTTGCCTTGATTTTTACGATTGGGGAACCGCCGAACGGTCAGATTTCAATAGCGTCGGTCCTCAATAGAAACGAATGTGCTTTTTCTTATTCTGAATGCACATCTGTCCAAAAGGAGCCTCACTTCTCGTCCCACTACATCGACGCTAAGGTTTGCTTTTTCCACGATGCCGCATTTGGTCAAGGCAGGGTGTTACAGTAAGATATTGAGCACTTTCCAATCCGTCTCGTTCAGGGTTCGACCCAACGCCTGATTCAGGCGCGTGTGATTCAATTCGAACACTGGGCTATCGAGAATCAACTTGTGCCGGTCGTTGGCGGTTAGCGCTCCAAAACTTCAAACGTCACATTCCCCGTGTTGCCATTCGCGTCATAAAAGTCCAGCATGCGCATCATGAATTCCCGGCCTTCTTCGGTGCGTATGCAGTACAGCTTATCAAAATCAACGCTGTAAGAGCTGGTGCTGAGATCAAATATTTTCCAATCGTAACCAATTGCATTCCATGATGAACTGAAAACAAGTTCATCCCAGCTATTGGTTTTCCAGGTATCCCAGTCAACCTCATCAGTCTCAAAGACACTAACGCGTTGCGTAGGTGTTAAAATGCCCACCACGAGATAGGGAATCTCACCATCCAAAAGTTCCATGTATTGAGTGATGCACAACTCCCATGCCTCAGCAGGAGGTTCAATTTGGCGTTGCATGCGGTCAATCAAGCTCACTTGATGCCATTCGTATCCATCGATCTGTTGCACTGCGATGGTGTCGGAGTTTGTCCCTTCGAGGTCAGCGACATGCAAGAGCCATAATTCATCATCGAATCCGATCAAACTTAAACGGAGGGTACCGAGCGATTCGTTGTCTTCGTCCAGTCCGAGATCGACCAAGACGAGCTCGTTCAGCTGCAGTTGGAGCGAAGATGAGTCGTGTAGACTTATTCCAGAAGGCTCCATGATTTCCCAATCAACCGAGTTCGGGTCGATGGGAGTGTTGAATTCGTTAATTCCAGTGTGGCGTGTTTTCATGGCCCTCCCGGAATTGAGCATAAGCTGCGATGTTCCAGATGCTTCGCGCAGTGAGATGCACCAATCTCGTTGTTTGCAAGAGGCTTCAACCCGGTTGTTTTTTAAACTAAAGAACAATTGAGACTCGTAGTCAGACCCTACGTTCGCTTCAACCAAGTTCACTTGGTTTGGAGTTCGAACCGGCACGGGCAGTTCTCTTTCGATGCATCCCGACAAAGCACCAAGGACAGCAACGAGTATGAGTACGGTTGAATTAATCCGCTTCATTTTCTCCGTGATTCGATTCGATAGTTCAGTCGCAAATTGAAGCTTCTTCCCCAGGAAAGCAATGTTGACGATGACGCGTGTGCGGCGTTATTCGCTAAACTGGCAATCGAAGTCACATTTGTGAGGTTCTTTGCGGTCGCAGTGACTTGCCAACGTTGGGAAGGCGATTTCCATTGCACATGAGCGTCGAGCCATGAATAAGCGTCTGTTTGTTGCTGCTGAATGGATTCGAAGTTGCTGCTTACCACTCGTTGGGTAGGCCCAATCCAACGCAGCGAAGCTCCCATGGAGAAAGTGGTGTGTGCTTTCCATTCAATGCGTGAGGAGCATTCCAAGGAGGTGAACCTAGGAAATGCAGCGCTTGTCGCATCCGCTTTTTGTTGCGAATTCAACACGCTCGATGCTCCGCCAATGATCCAACGTTCGCTGCGAAAATCTGCATTTACCTTGATTCCTTGGGCTTGAAATTGAGCGAAATTTTGGTATCGAAATGTTCCGTCTTGTTGGTCGATGAGGCCAATTTGGTCTTGGATAAAATTGGTGAAAAGCTGGGATGATACTTCGAATTTCTCTTGCGCCCAACTCCAATCTAGTTGCCCAAAATGCGACGTTTCGGGAGCAAGGTTTTCATTTCCGTAGAGGGAGTGATTGATGTCTACGAATCGGAAGTACAGTTCTTTCAAGCTCGGTGCTCGGAAACCCTTCGCATAGGAAAGACGCATCCGTTGTGCTCCGTTTTTCCAAAGACCAAGAGCACTTGGTAGGAAGGGTGCTCCAAATCGTGAGTTGTAAGCTTTTCGTAAACCAAACTTCCACTTGATGTTGTCGCTTTCCCATTGAGCTTGTGTGAAAAGCGCTGCATCTGTGATGCTTTTGGTACCGCTTTCCATGCGTTTACTGGCGAATGTCTGATGATTCACGTCCCATCCTACCTGGAGGTCCCACGACCCCTGTTTCCAAACGCTTCCGCTGCCACGGGTCTGAAAAGAGTGCATGCTGGTGGTGTCCTGCGCTGTGGCGTCAAGCGGAGCGGTTTCGAGGCTGGTGAGATCCGTCGAGAACGCTTCTCGGGAGCGCCAAAATCTCTGGTAGGACGCAAGGATAGACCACGCAGTTCCATCCCGATTGTAGTGTTTCGCTTCGATCACAGGCATCCAGCGGCGTGTTGAGTATCGATCATCAAAAGCACTCTGGGCATAAGGCAATCGAGGGGCTCCTTTGTTGTCAATGCGTTCGAACAATCCGTTGAAGCGCGGTTTGATAAGCCATGACCCCAACTGGTACTGGGTTTTCCAATTGACGGAGTGCTGCAGTTTGGGGTTCCAAAGTTGGGTGCGAGTCGAGTCCGCAGAGTAATCAGCAAACCCATCCCAATTGGCGTCTGACGGAGACCACCCATCAAAGTAATAGCGAGACAGATTGAAGGAGTGATGTTTTCCGTTGCTATTGGTAGACCAAGCTACCGATTGGGACTGCACACCGACGCTTTCATACTGCAATGTTCCTTCTAGTGCGTGACGAGCGGCGAGGTCTGTTTTGGTGATGATGTTGATGGTGCCAGACAAAGAGTTCGTTCCAAACTCTACCGCCATTGGACCATCGATGATTTCAATGCGCTCAACATCACTCAAGGCGATTTGGCTGAGGTCGATGTTGTCACTCATACGACCTGTTAGCGGCACGCCGTCGACGAGAACGTTCACGCTTCGTCCCCCCAAGCCATTCATTTTCATGGACGCACCGAGAATTGGATCTTGCGCCACTTCGAAATTGAGTTGGGATCGCATGAGATCTCGCAAAGAATGCGCCCCCATGGTCACGATTTCTTTGGATTCAATCGTTCGAACGCTTCGCATGGCGTCTCTCTTGATTGTGCCAGAAGACTCCCCTGTAACTGTCGCTAATTCCAGCTCAAATAACCGCTCTTCAAAAGAGGTCCAGGAGCTATCTGCTGGGTTGCTCATTTGAGCAACTGTTTTGCTTGTCAGCCCAAGTGCAATGACCACAGAAAGCGCTAGAACACGGTTGAATAAACGATATGTCAGGGGGTCTTGTCTCATTGGATCACGAAACGCGCTGTCGTTGTTTGTCCCAATGGATTCACAGATTCAATGATGTAAAATCCGGGGGTCAGTCCTTGGGTATTCATGGTGTATGGGAACCCTGTAGGAATGAAAGAGCGCACAATGGCACCCGATGCTGAGTGCACATGGAAAACAGCATTTTCAAACCCTCGTGCAGCTTGAAGTGTGGCTTGCTCTGATTGGATTGGGTTTGGAAATACTTGGGGCGATTCTGTCCATGAAATGTTTTCAATGAATGAAGTTGTTGCCACCTTCTTTCCAATGCTGATGTTCCCCGTAGAAGATCCTTCAAATTCAGTCATGACCATGCGCCACACCTCACCGTTGTGTGCGGAGACAAAATAGCAGCGGTTGCTTTCCAACGCATAACCCGCACCGGGCACGTAGCTTTTCCAGTCATAACCCACTTCGTTTGTGGCGAGTGAAAATGTTTCTAAATCGAAGCTGCCGTCGGTATACGGGTCATCGAGGTCTTCTACTTGTTGCACCATTACATTGGGGTGAGCAAGAGCTCCAACTACCGAGTAATACGTTCCCCCTCCAATATCTTCGAGGTATGACAGGAACTGAAAATCCCATGGGGCGCTAGGCTCCAAGTCTAGAACCTGCCCATTCGTTAAGTTGCAGTATGCGAAGAGCTTGCCTTCGAAATCTGATTTACTGACAGATACAAAAGTTTCTTCTGTTCCATCGAGGTTGGCCATCTTGAGATCGTATGTCCCGCTGACGAGAGAAACAAGAGCAAATTGTTTCCACGAGCCATCTGGAAGCTCTATGAGGTACATTTTGTCTGATTGGACTTCATGCGTGATGACATCATACACTCCCCATCCCAGATCAAAGACACCATCCCCGTCTTGATTGAACGCGCCATTCGCCCAGTCAGATTGGTCATTCCGCAACGGTGCAGTCGCTTGCCAATTTTCAAAATCCACATTGAGCCAGTCTTCCAAAGGTCCATAAGGGTGGAGCAGCATACCTGTGCCACAATTTATACGTGCCGAACTGCCCATGGGTCTTACGTCCAATGCAACGTGCCAGTCAGCCAAAGGACTCTGGGCAACCACTCCACTTTCCAGACTGTAATAGACCATGTTTGAATAACCGGCCTCCATCGTGAAGGAGTCTTCGGTAATTTCTTGTGCTTTTGAACTGCTGCAAGCGAGCACGGAGACGACAGCGATTGCTAGGGGTTGAAACAAACGAAATTTCATTTTTCTAAGGCTTCAGAGTGTAAATTCTGTGCGAAATTAGATGATGATTTCTCTCCTGGTAGCCGCAGTTTGTCAGGGGTTTGTCATTCTGGTACAAAGCAAGGATTCACGACACTGAAACGCTTGTTTTCAGTTACAAATGGATCACGGACCGAAGCGGGTTTTTTAACGGTCGAATCTCAACCTGAGGGTCTTCGTTTTCGGTTGCGTTCTACAGCATAGAATTTTACCTTGTTCTTTTTCAGCATCCGACAACCCGCTTACACCGTCGCGCAGGATTTCACCTTCAACAACCTGCGCCTGACAGGACAAGCAGATTCCTCCTCGGCAAGAGTGAGGCACATCCAATCCTGCCTCAAGAGCAGCTTTTAGAATGGACTTGCCTTCGCCATGCATGGTGAAACTTTGGACCCCAGAGTCTTGTTCGATTTCAACCGTACATTTTGGTCGCAACTGTTGCAGTGCATCGGTTGGGGAGGCTCCAGCGTTTGTAGATGCAATGAGCCGATCGGTAAAGTATTCGGTGTGTCTCTGACTTCCGGGAATGCGCAGCTCGTCGAGAGCCTCATGCACACTTTTCATCATGCCAAAGGGGCCGCTGATGATGTACTGTGCTTCTTGGGCGCTGGGCTCCTTGCTCAACCACTTCAAGACTTGGTCCTTGGAGATGCGACCGAGGTTGTCTTCTTCGGTGTTTGAGCGTTCAGAGAACAGGCGGTGCATGCTGAAGCGCTCGTGGGATTTGAATGCATCAAATTCATTCATCAAGAGGCCGTGCCGAGGCGATCGCGCGCCAGAATAGACCACAAATGAAGGCAGATGTGACTGCTCGGTTGAGAGCCCCCATTGCACCAGGCTGTAGATCGGGGTTATTCCGATGCCGCCACCAAAACAGATGAACGTTTCGTTTTTGTTTTTCCACTCGCTTCGCCACAAATTGCTTTTGACTCCGCGCATTTGGAGCGTGTCGCCGGTCTTCAGTTGGTGATGAAAGAAATGACTCGCCGCTCCTCCTTTTACGTCCTTGACGATGAACTCAGGCTCATCAGAATCAATGGCGGAAATCAAGGAATAGCGACGGTGCAATCTTGGCGATGTCGGCAGCATAAACTCGATGCTCGCGCCTGGTGTGCTGGCGATGGGAGTGCCTTTTGCACTTTCCTTCCGGGTGAGCTTGACGCGCATTGCTTCCGGTGACTCCTTGAAACAGGTCTTCACAATCCAGTCGCTAAATTCTGCCTGCTTCATAGTAGAGAGACACTGCGAAGGTCACTTTTGTTCGCGTTCCCCTTAAAACGAGCTGTTTGGGGGTACAGGTGGCATGTGCAACGTCAGTAATTCTTTGAAAATCAATCGGTGCTGCGTGCAATCTTGGACAGCAAGGCGGCAAGAGTTAGCCGATCCACAGGTTCATAGCCCGCTGGCAATTGAAATGCATTCCGACCCCAGTTACGTGGAGGTGTTTCAACCTTTTCTCGGGCACTGATGAGGTAGGATGCAGGTCCATCGTGCAATGTGCAAGATTTCGGTAGAGAATTCATGGACCAGGGGCACGGTGCGTAGTGCTCGTAGCATTCTACAGCATCGTCTGAAGGAGATGCTGGACAAGGTTCAAGCAATTCTACAGCATGCCCTAAAAAATGAAAGAGAACATGGTACTCTGATGCTTCAAATGACCCGATCCAAATTCGTTCAAAGCTCGTGCCTTGCTCCGTTATTCTCCAATCTTCACCATTGGTCTCGTAGGTAATTGTTTTTGGCAAATAGTCCCATCCCGACGCTTCAATGTTGAGTGGTTCGACGTCATATACGACCGTTCCGCTCCATGGCTCTGTGGCTTGCAATGCAAAAACAAAAAAGCTTGTTTGCAGGAGCAGGCTAACGGTAACGTGTCGCAACGTTTGGGAAAGTAAGAGGGGATTCAAAACGCGATTGTTTCATCCAGTGCAAGCCGCACCTTCTGTGCATTGACCAGCACAAACCGTTCCAATTCCTCATTCAATGGAATGGCCGGCGTCTCCATTGAGCCTACCACCTGCACAGGTGCGTCGAGTTCAGAAAACAACTCCATGCCTATGCGGCCAGCGAGCGCCTGTGCAAAACCATTTAAGACGGGTTCTTCAGTCACGATTACTGCACGATGTGAGGCGCTTATTCGTTCTGAAATCATAACGAAATCTACAGGGCTGATGGATCGCAAGTCCAAAATTTCAACTTGGTCTTCTAAACCTGTAATCGCTTCTTGAGCCCAATATACGCCGCGTCCATAGGTGATGATGGTGCACTTTGCAGTTTCTCCACCCGAGCATGAATGCGTGAGGCGTGCTTTTCCAATCGGCACACGGTAGGCTGCGTCCGGTTCGATGACTTTTGCGCCTTCTGTGCCAGGTATTTTTGACCAGTAAAGGCCTTTGTGCTCCAATACCACGACTGGGTTGGGATCGTAGAAGGCTGCTTTCAACAGGCCTTTGAGGTCAGCACCGTTTGAAGGATACACAACCTTGATGCCACGGATGTTGGAAAGGACCGATTCAATGCTCGAACTGTGATAAGGACCTCCAGAACCATACGCTCCAATGGGCACTCGCATGAGACTGTGTACTGGCCATTGGCCGTTCGAAAGAAAATAGCTTCGGCTTAGTTCTGTGAACAATTGGTTCATTCCGGGCCACAGATAATCGGCAAATTGGACTTCCACAATTGGACGCAATCCTGCAGCTGACATCCCTGCGGTTGAACCGATGATAAATGCTTCTTGAATGGGCGTGTTAAACACCCTTTCATCGCCGAATTTTTGAGCCAAGGTAGCTGCCTCACGAAACACACCCCCGAGTCTTCCTCCGACGTCCTGACCATAAAGCAAAGCTTCGGGGTGATCTTCCAGAATTTCCTGCATGGCATGCAATGCGCAATCCACCATGAGGGTCGGTTCATCTTTCGATCCGATTCGTTGGCCAGACTCCTCAGTGATGCTTGTTGGTGCCAGTGTGTGGCCCATCAGATTTTCTGGCGATGGCTCAGGTTGTTCGATCGCATGGTCAAAATGCTGTTGGACCTTGGTTATGCCTTCTTGTTGGATGCGGTCCAATTCGCCTTCTCCAATGCCCAAGGAAACGAGTCGCTTTCGCAAACGTGGGAGAGGATCTCTTTTTTCGTGATCGTCCAGGTCATCCCGGTACCATTCTTTGCGCACGCCACTCGTGTGGTGCCCAAGGAGTGGAACATGAGCGTGCACCATGACGGGTTTTCGATGAGTGCGCACGTGATCGAATGCCGACTGCATTGTTTCCATGCTTAATTCGGTGTCTGCTCCATCAATTTCGAAGGCCTTGATTTGTGGGAAAGCCTTGATCAGTGTGCTAGCATCATGCGATCGGATTTCAGAGGCATGCGCCGAGATGTCCCATTCGTTGTCTTGAACCAGCCAAATGATAGGCAGTTCCTTCAAATCACTCATGTGAAGAGCTTCACTGACTTCACCTTCTGTCATGGCTGCGTCGCCAATGGAGCAAATGACAACAGGGGGAGCGTCACCACGATCGTGTCCTAGTCCCTGTGTTTCCCGGTACTGTATGCCCATGGCTACACCTGCCGCTGGGATGGCTTGCATCCCCGTGGCGCTGCTTTGGTGCGGAATTCGAGGCAATCCTGGACGATTCAGAGAGGGATGGCTGTAGTATGTTCGTCCACCTGAAAACGGGTCGTCTGCTTTGGCAAACAACTGAAGCATCAATTCTTCTGGTTCCATGCCCAGAGCAAGCAGCAAACAATCATCGCGGTAGTATGCGCTCAAATAGTCTTGTTCCTCTAAAAGGCGGCCAGCAGCCCACTGAATCGCTTCATGACCCCGGGAACATGCATGCACGTACTTTGAGGTAAGTCTTGCATTGGCTTCATACAAATCGCTCATGGCACGCGCGGTGCTCATGGTTGAAAATGCATTCAGAAGTGCTTTTACGCCAGATTCGATGGTTGACAACGGTATGATTTTTAGAGGACAGGGTAAAGATAGCGCAGTCCGGATGGGCTACCTTCGTTGCCATGCATTTCAATTTTTGGAAATGGGAAGGCACAGGCAATGATTTCATCTTGTTGGACCAACGAGAATGGACTGCAATCCCTGAAGCAAAGGACATCACGAGGTGGTGCGATCGTGAAATCGGGATCGGCGCAGATGGTGTAATTTTTTTTCAACCTCTTTGCCCCGTGAGCGAATCAGGCAAATGTGACATTTGGAAAATGGATTACCTCAATGCTGACGGATCACGCTCGTTTTGTGGCAACGGCAGTCGGGCTTTGTTTGCCTTTTTGTGTGGTCGAGGTTGGATGGATTTGTCGGGGGGTGAGTTGCATGCTTGTGATGGAATCCACGCAGTAAAATGGGAATTGGATTTGGACATTCCAGCGGTCCAGCTCATGGATGTTCAGCCGCCAATCAACGCACCTCATTGGTGGAGTCCTCTGGGGATTTCTGATTTTGTTGATACGGGGAGTCCACATCATTTGGAGTGGGGAGGGACCCACATGATCGATGGTTTGAATGTGGCGTCTCTGGGCCGTGCCATTCGAGTCCAAGAGCATTACGCTCCGGATGGCGTCAACGTGGACTTTGCAGCTCGTGTAAGTTCGACAGAACTGCTCATGCGCACTTTTGAGCGGGGCGTAGAAGCGGAAACGAAGGCCTGTGGCACTGGGGCAGCTGCTGCTGCAATTGCAGACTTCAATCGGCATGGTGGTCCTAGCCGTCGCAAAGTCGTTATGGCCGGTGGAGAATTGACCGTCAAATTTCAATCTGACCAAAAGGCACAAGAACCTTTTCGAGGTGTTTGGTTGGCAGGAGCGGCAAAAGAATTGGGGCGTGGGACGTGGGACGGCACAAAGTGGTTCCTGGGAATGCTGCTGCTCGGTTGGTTTTTAGGTTCAACCCTGCCGTCTCAAGCGGCCGTCAACAGCTCCAATTCCCAATGGACAGATTCGGTTCAGGTGTCGATTTTGACAGGGTCGCCCGGTCAGCAATTGTACAGCGCGTGGGGTCACACTGCGATTCGAATTACCGATTGGGGCCAGACCCCCCCCATCGATTGGACGTACAATTATGGCACCTTTCAATTCAGCGAAGGCTTTTACGCTCGTTTCATGCGCGGTCAATTGGACTACCGCCTTGCAAAAGCTCCGTTTGGAGCATTTCAACAAGAATATTTGAATGCCAATCGGGCTATTTTGGAGCAGGTGCTCGACATTTCATCACAAGATGCGCGTGCATTGATTGACTTTTTAGAATGGAATCATCTGCCTGAAAATCGTGTGTACTCGTACAAATTTCTGCACGACAACTGCAGCACGCGTGCCTTGAGCGCGTTGAAGATGGCTTGGGGGCAGCGCTTCAATGCCCAATGTGAATTGGATGATGCGTATTTGCAGCATGTGACGTTTCGACAAGCGTTGGAACCATACATCGAAGGAGACGCTTGGATTGAGGCTGGAATTGACTTCATTCTTGGATCACACGTCGATGCTCAGATGCCGGCGTGTGGCTCTACCTTCCTTCCGGACGGATTGATGGCTCAATTGCCTCACGTTACGTTGGATGGCCATCCCATTGTTGGAAAACCCTTTGAATTGCTTCCTCCGCAACGTCCTTGGTTTCGAACATTGATGTTGCCGAGCTGGAATCATCCGCTTGTTTGGGCCGTGCTGATCTTGCTGTGGACCTTTGCTTGGAGTGTGAGGCGTGCAGTTCAATTCCGAAAACACGTCACGACCAAGCGATTTGAACGAATGCTCGGCAAGCTCGTGCAAGGATTGGCCGGTGCACTTGGAGTTTTGCTTCTGTTGATGTGGACGGTCACCGACCACCAGGATACTTGGTCAAATTGGAATTTGGTTTGGGCTTCACCTTTGTTGGTTGTTTTGGGTTGGTTGCGCTGGCGTTCTTCTTCAAAAGCAGATCATTTTCAGTCGGTTTTATCCTTTTTTACGCTGGCATTTATACTGTTCGGTGGATTTGTTCCACAATTCGTATCTTTAATAAGCGTCATCTTGGCTTGGTCGGTCTGGTTGAGTCTTGATCCATGGAAATGGCCTTGGAGGAAAAAGCCGGTCACTGTTTTTGAGCGGAAAGATGAGCGTTGATTTGATTGCTGTTAAGAAATGAACCGAACTCAATTCACATACCTTTTTCGAGAGAAAAAAGGCTCGCACTCCTTGGTGGTGCTTGTCATGTGCTCGGTTTTGCTCTGCTTTTTCAGTTGCTCGCGGCAACCCACGACTTGGGAGGTCGACATCGCGCTGCCATTGGTTGATGATCTACTGGATTGGACCGATGTGATCGGTGATTCACTTGCAACCGTTGAATCGGGATCTGTGGCGGTCATTCGGTTTGATGGTGTGATCAGTGAATTGGATATTGAAGCGCTTACTCAGCTTCCGGATACCTTGGTCGCTCAGGAATTGACACCTGACTTCTCAGGAGGTCCGTTTCAGGTTCCCCCTGGAGCTGTTTTATTGAACACACAAGAGGACATTGTTTTTCAGGGAATTGACCAACAATTCAAATCCATTGTGCTGGAATCGGGCCGCATTGAATACTCAGTGGAGAGCTCTACGGACGGTTATGTAGAAATGCAGTACGACTTTCCGAGCGTAACGGTTGACGGAGAATCTGTCGAATTGTATGTGTTGCTTCCGCCCAGTGGTTCCGGTCAATTTCAAACTGAAACAGGCGTGATTGATTTGTCCGGAGCATCAATCGATTTGACAGGTGTGTCGGGTAACGAGATCAATCGAATTGCGAGTGAATTGGTGATCGGAACTCCTGCATTCATTGAAGACACGGCACAAGTTTATGGCTCTGACAGCATTTTGGTAAGTATGCATTTCAAAGATTTGTTGGTGCAGCAGGTGTCGGGTTATTTCGGTCAGGAGATGCTGGATTTTGATGTGGAGCAAAAAGTGTTCGATTCCGCTGTGTTCACAGGAGGATTTTTGGAGATCAATCCTTCGCGTGCCATGCTTTCTTTTAACAACACCCTTGCGGCAGACATTCGTCTTGATTTGGATGCATTGCAGGTGGATGGAATCGGTGTGGGGCATCCTCAGCTGGGAACTCCTCAATTTATTTCACGTGCAGATTGGAGTTCAGGGGAAGTCCAGCCTGGCGAATGGAACATGGATCTTTTGGAGTCGGGTCCGGCTATTTTTGAGCTCCTTGGCTATTTGCCTGAATTTGTCACCATGCAAGGGGAGGGATTGCTGAATCCATTGGGCGATGTTTCTGGAGGGCAGGATTTCTTTGATGCGCGTCAACCTCCCCAACTGCAGTTGGATTTGGAATGGCCATTGAAAGGTGCCATTGAGCAATTTGGCGTGTCACAGACGTTTGACTTTGGTGGATTGGACGTGCCTCAATTCGAAGGTGACCTTGTGCTTCGATTGACAAATGGTTTTCCCGTATCGTGGGAGTTCAATGCGGAATGGGTGAACCTCAGCAGTGCTTTTGTACCGGAGTATTTGGACGGAACAGTGCCTTCTTTTTTCGATGAATCAGGAGATTCTCATGTCATTGAATGGCGCATCCCGATAAGTGATCTTCGATTGAGTGATCCAAGTCAACTGATTTTTTCTGCTCGAATGGATTCGGACGGAGATGTTGTGTTTACAGGCAATGAGCGTTTGCGTCTTCAAGTTGCGATTGAAGGGACCCATCAAGTGACAGTCGAATGAATAGCATCAAGCCTGCGCGGATTTGGAAGACGCTAGCTGTGGTGGCTTTGGCATGGTTCGCTTTGCCTTCCGCTCTGGCCAGTTCCGTTCAAGTTTCAGGAATGTTGGATTCTTTGGAGGTTGAGTCGCCGCCAACTGACACATCGCGGTTTTTGCCATGGTCGTTGACGGTCTGGGGCCAGCACCGTTCGAATACGATGGACCACCAATTGGGCCAATTGCTTGTGCGCGGAGGGAACATCGATCGAAGTTTGGTTGATGCGGCCCGAGAAGCTCAAGGCGGCGATATGGGCACTTTTGGTTTTTCGTCAGGACTTCAGTTGAATGCTCGCTCGAGGCGGATGTGGAAGTCGACGAATTTGAGGCTCTGTGGCTCTATTCAAGCCCGTTGGATTGGCGATTCGCGGTGGACTCCAGAGATGTATGATTTGGTGCTCACAGGCAATGCGGGACACCTCGAGCGTTGGGATGTGTTGGATGGCACGCGTGCCCGAAGCACGGCGTGGCTGAATGCCGCTGTTGGCATTGAAGGTCAAAAGCGCAATCGCGTTGAATTGGGTTTGGTATACCGGCCATTTCAATATGAAGGATTGATTCAAACCGGCTATTTCTATGTGAATGAGGCCCTCGATGACATGCATGCTTCGATGCGTGCGAAAGCCCGCATGAGTCGAAAAGCTGGATGGGGATTGGCACTGAATGCCGAATGGCATTTTCTACGCGAAGAAGCCCCCTTTGCCTTTCATGTACAATTGAGGAACTTCGGCTTTGTCCTTGCACCGAACCCGCTGCGATTTGCAGTTGATACCGTTTTGGAGACTTCTGGTTTGCCATTGTCTGGAGCAGGATGGTCCATTGCATCTCTGCAAGAAGAAGGTTTTGCTGATGGACTATACACAGCGGATTCTTCTGGCGCGGATATTCAGATGCTTCCTGGTCGACTTGATTTGAGTTTTGAATACCCACTTTCTCCACGCATGGGTTGGGATGTTCAAGTTCAATTGGGTGAGTGGATGCCTTTGCCTCGAGCCATTTCGGGATTTCGACGTGCCTTTGGAAAGCATTGGCAAGCTGGCGTGCAAGTCATTGCGGGTGGATGGGGACGGATTCGCCCTGCAGCCTGGGCTCGTTGGCGCATGCCCAACGAGCGAGCCATCATGATTTATTTAGAGGATCCGTGGGGTTGGGGAAGCGAATCAGCATATGGTCGCGGCGTTACCTTGCGATACGAGTCGCTCTGATGCGGCAATTCGCGGCTCAGTTCCGAACTTAGCCCCATGGCAAATCAACCGCACGGTTCAGAAGAGTGGATGCATCAACCGTCAGAAATGACAGGTTGGACCGCAGGAAAAAAACTGCAAATCATTGCTGGGCCATGTGCCATCGAAGGCGAAGACATTGCCAATCGCGTCGCTGATGGCGTTGCAGAGGCTTGCACGGCCTTGGACTTGCCATTCATTTTCAAAGGGTCATACCGGAAGGCAAATCGCTCGCGATTGGATAGTTTTACTGGCATTGGAGACGAGAAAGCCTTGACCATTTTACAAGCCATTGGCCGCCGCTTGGGCGTGCGTACCACGACCGATATTCATGCGGCTGACGAGGCAGCCATGGCGGCTGAATGCGTCGATGTTTTGCAAATTCCGGCCTTCCTATGTCGTCAAACCGATTTGTTGGTGGCCGCAGCCAAAACAGGCAAAATAGTCAATGTGAAGAAGGGCCAATTCCTTGCGCCGGAATCCATGGAGCATGCCGTTCGAAAGATTCATGAATCGGGGAACAAAAAAGCTTGGCTCACCGAGCGTGGCACCATGCTCGGCTATCAGGATATGGTGGTTGATATGCGTGGGTTTCCAGTGATGCGTCAGCATGGTCCTGTCATCGCTGACATCACACACAGCCTTCAGCAGCCCAACCAACCTTCGGGCGTTACCGGTGGTAAACCAGGTTTGATTGCAACGGTGGGCAAAGCAGCAGTCGCTGCAGGTGCCAACGGTGTGTTCATTGAAACCCATCCCGATCCTGCCTCTGCGCTGTCTGATGGAGCGAATATGCTTCCTTTGGATCGTTTGTATGACTTGCTCAAACAGTTAAAGCGTGTTCATGAGGCGGTTCAGGATTGATCGGTTAGGAGGTGTTTTGTTAGCCGGTGCAATGCTCTGCGCATCACTGGTGTGTTCCGCGCAAGTGGACACGGTAGAAGTGCGCATTTGGGGGGGGCAACAAGACGATCGAGGCGTCCGATTGATTTCACTTCAAAATGGAGAAGTTCTGAGTTTGAGTTCGACCAATAGCACTTCCAATAACCAGC
>Ga0208949_1000027_pt1 | contig 70046 bp, 49 predicted proteins | sample AOAMet1_03_M0_10_2_FD_188231 | JGI IMG/M metagenome (GOLD analysis project Ga0208949, IMG submission 188231) | Ammonia-oxidizing marine microbial communities from Monterey Bay, California, USA - CAN11_03_M0_10 (SPAdes) | ecosystem: Environmental > Aquatic > Marine > Intertidal zone | place...
AAAGACGACAGCGTGCGTGATGAAGTTGTAGATGTATGCTTGTTGGCATATGCCACATTCGTCTGTCATGGCCGTTCCATTAACGATCCCGGCGCAGTCGGAGCTTTGAGCAGAAGAGTTATTTGCGAAGAAAAAGAGTCCCGCGATAAGAGCGAGAATGGAGAGGACGTTGTTCATGGTATTTGCTTTGTGCAAATATTTCTCGCGGATTTTTCAAAAGCTTCAAGACGTAAGTCAGGGCATTGTCATAAAGTCTGTCGTCTCATTCTGAGTGGTATGAGATGCATATTTCCGAGGCTACTTGTAAAAATGGGAATCATCTGCAGCCTCTGGAAAATGAAATTTATTCGTTAGATGGTTGTTTCTGCATCAAAAAAGCCCCGCTATCGCAATGATAACGGGGCTTTCTTTTTGTTCGTTGAGGTCCGAAGCGGACTGGTTTTGGGGTTTTCGCTGTGTTGACAAACCTTGCGTTCTGTTGACACTTTTCCCATGCTAATGCTGGGTTTAAAGCCCTTTTCCGATCAATTCCACTGACTATTCAAAGGGACTTTTGACCATTGATTAGGAGCGATACACACGTAGAGAAAGTCTTCGTCGAATGACAGGTCATTCACTGCCCCTTGAGCGAATTGTCCGATTGGAACGCTGCGCCATTCCGCGCGATGATTCAGCGCTATTGCAGCATCTTGAGAAACAGGCTTTTCTATATCTGAGGTATTATCGACATGCTCCAATTGGAAAACATTCAAGTTTACATCAAGTGTTGTTTCGTCAAATATCGGATTTACAATCACAGGGTTTTGGAAAAAGTAATTGTCACTGAAGCTGGAGACGGCATAAGTTGGATGCAGAGCACTTGAGGTTCCGTCGTTACCGACGGATGAAAATGCAGCCAATGGACCAACAGACCCTCCAGTGTTGGCGCCTGATTCACTCTGGCCTGCCTCAATGGCAAAGGGTTCACCATTGTCAGAAAGAATAAGACAAAAAATCTCACAAAAAAAGTCCCCGGCATCATCACCAACATCTTCAAGACCATCTCCAATATCTTCACCAACGTCTCCAACCCCGTCAATCACATCTCCAGCAAAATCACCAATCCCACCCAGGAAGTCGCTAAAAACTCCTTCAAGAACAGAGCAAGCGGCTTCAATGGAGGAGATGAGCTCGTTCAATGTTTGTATCGCTGAATTCAGCAAGCCAACCGCACTGTTAAAAGCATCGATTGCCGGTTGAAGGACTCCTAAGTTGTCTAATATGTTGGTCATTACTGACTGCACTTCGGAAATTGCGTCGTCAACCAAATCATACACATCTTCTACAGCGTCAAAAGCCGCATTCAAAATATCCCAGTCACCGATCATTGTGATTAAATCACCGAAAGACGTCAGAACCTCTTGTTCAGATTCACTCATTCCAAAGGCGTCAGAATTGCTTTCCTGCGCATTCGCATTAAAGCCCGTGAACAGAAGTAAACCAACTGCAACGGATTGAATAGCGTTTCGAGTTACCATGACCCCTCTAGATTGGTGCGGCTCCAAGCATTTGGAGCGAAACAGACATAAAAATAATCTTCATCAGTGAAGACTTGTCCAACCGAACAGGGACTTGTGTTGCTTACTGGAGCGACTGTCGCGATTTGAATTTTTGAATTCAATGCCTCTTCCAACGCGGTGGAAATAGGCTTATCTAAATCAGAGGTATTGTTGATTTGCCCTAATCCAATATCTGACGCTTCTAATCCATGAATATCTCCTTGAAAAACCGGATCAACAATGGTTGGGTTGACCCAGAGATCCCCCCAGGGGTTTCCGGTAGTCGATTCAGAATAAAATGAACCCGCGGCTCCTGTCAATGAAGCATTTGGGTTTGTAAGTACCATGAGATTAGAAGGGTTGCCAGCGTCATCAACTTGTGGCAAAACGACAATTAAATCGTCAAATTCTCCTGCCTCGAACCCCCCGTTAGGCTCATCCGGCAGATCAGATACCGTCTCAAAATCCCCGATATTCGATAGTTCCGCATCATCTTCATTTAAAGCCATCCACGGGACGGCTGATTCAATGGCGTCAACGATACCTTGAAGAGCGGATACTGTGGTCGACAGGGCGCTTAATGTGCTTTCCAATCCGTCCAGAACGACTTGAAACGCGCCCATGCTGCTAATCGCAGAGATGACGTCTCCAACGGTATCCGTGACTAAGGTAACAATGGGGCTAATGGTGTCCCATGCCTGCGAAACCAACTCGTCCAAAACTTCAACAGCTTCCTCTAATATTTCCCAGACGTCTATGAAGTCTAATAATTCACCAAAACCGACCAAAGTCTCTTGTTCACTTTCGGTCATGCCGAATTCGTCAGACTGTGCAATGAGCTGCAATGACGGCAATTGAAAGGCGATTATTGAAGTCAATAGAACAACAATTTTGAAATAATTTTTCATTGTACTATTATTTATTGACAGACTTCAACATGAAGAAGGGATCCACCTCAATTTGCTCTCCTCGAGCCATGGATTTGTGAGGCTTTGTTTGAACCTTTTGTTGGAATGATTTTGAGATTGTTCTCAACTGCACTTGTCGGTTTTCGAGATACTCAGTCGCTTCTTTTCGGAGTTCGACGTTCAATGGATCTGCAAAAACTTCAGCTAAATAGGGCAGTTGTGTCAAGTCTACTCCAGACTCAAGTGCCATGACTTGTGCTTCTGCGAAAATGGACTTCAATTTATCCTCTGTTTTCTCATTAACTCCGGATATTGAGGTTCTTTGGGCCAACAACTTTTTTCGAATTGACGACTGTTTTGAATTGGCTTTGGTAAATGTTTGGAGATTTTTTTGCCGAGGCATAGAGGCCTCATAATCGGGGTCGAGTTTAGCGATTGCTGATTCGACTCGACTTAGCGTTGCTTCAAGTTTCTCGACTTGCGCGGCCAGAAGATTATCATTTAAACCGACAGCTACGTTGATCATGGAAACGGTATTATTTTCTAAGCTATTTCCCCATGCTGTTCCAATTATGCGTCTGTAATCTGCTGTTCTCATCGCAGAAGGGGCAACAGCAATCGCGAGGCCATCATTATTGCCAGAAGGCAAAATAAAGTCACCTTTTCGTGCTAGGCCGATAACCTTTGTGGGGACCTGTCCCATAAAAGCTACCCGAGCAAAATTTTGTTCCATTGATGGATTTGGCATGGCTCCAATGACTGTAGGGTTGGTTGAAATGACCATAAATCTTTCAGCAGTATCAAAAGATTTGGAGACTTTTCCTCCCCGAACTCCCACTACATCACCGGAGAATAATAAATCTGAATTAACATCTTTCTCAAGCCACTCTGCGTAATCAGCACCGACGCTTTCAAATGCAATTCCTCCATTTCCAACTTCAGTACCTTCCCATCCGTATGTGCCATATACATGCAAGCCTAGGTTACTAGCATCGTCGATTAAATCAAAAAGGGATGTGACGATATCGTCACAACCAGCACCTAAATAACAAGCGCCCCAGATGGAAGCGATCGTATTGCCAATGTCCTTGACAAGGGTTATTGAACCACCGACCAAACCAAGTCCAAAATCAGTGCTAAATGTCCCGAGCAGGCTGTTAAACGCATCAGTAGGAGATTGTCCATCTGAAAACGTATCGTAGGCAGCATTGTTGTCATTCGTGGAAAGCGTTTCACTGATCATGTCCATGCCTGTATTCACAGCCGTGGAAGCCAGCCCTGTCGCACCGCTAACCAAAAGTTGTTCGAAAGCATCGCCATATGAAATCCATTCTTGAGGCATATTTTGCCCTTCCACCCTTCCAAGGGCATGGTCTCCTGAAGAAAATTCGATAAAATTCGTGTTTCTGTGCGGTGATTCTGTGCCCTCTAATTCGATCGAGATTGCAGGAATATTATCATCATTATAATTTCCCGCCGCAGAAGCTTTCACGATTAATTGGCCATCGACGGTGGTGGTATCTAAGTTGCTCACTCCATCGACAGTTAATTGGCCATCGACGGTGGTGGTATCTAAGTTGCTCACTCCATCGACAGTTAATCGGCCATCTACGGTGGTGGTATCTAGGTTACTCACTCCAATGACAGTTAATTGGCCATCAACGGTGGTCGTATCTAGGTTGCTCACTCCATCGATGGTTATTGACCCCTTACTTCGCAAGAATGTTTCAACTGTAACGCTATTCGCTACCCCCGTTATTGATCCGCCTTCCAAACCAATAGCCATTCGTTCATGAAGCAATTGGATTGAGTCAAGTGTTCTTTGAATAGCAAACGGATCCAGGTCCATGGTTATGTTTGTTGACGAGGAATTACCTGTCAATACCTTGTGAAACTCCATTGGAGTCTGGGCCTGCGCACTGATTAATCCCGTGCACAACGCAAGGGACAAGATTAGAAAGTATTTCATGAAGCAATTGGGTTTAGACGAAGATAGATAATAACGCGCCTAATCCATTTATAAAACACCTCTAATGCCCAAGAACAATATTATATAAGGTCGGTTCTTTGGTGCAAACTAGCGTACAGACTGTACGCTCAATGATTCAGTTGGTGGAGTTAAATCACTTCAGATTAGCATTGGATGAAAATTGATGATTGGAATGCTTAAAGAGAAGGCATAGAAACACTGGCTGTTGCCCCTTCAGAATCAAAAAAGCCCCGTTATCATTGCGATAACGGGGCTTTCTTTTTGTTCGTTGAGGTCCGAAGCGGATTCGAACCGCTGTAGCAGCTTTTGCAGAGCTGAGCCTAGCCACTCGGCCATCGGACCCTCATGTCTGTTTTTTACAACAGGAGAACAAATATACGAAAACCACGCAGGGAGGTTACATTCTTGGGGGGAGAAATGTACTTTCGCGGCATGGGACTTCATAAATATTACGCCAACGCACTGACCATGGGCAACTTGCTGTCCGGAGTACTGGTCATCATAGGGCTCTTCATCTGGCCTTTTGGTTCGGCAGTAAACGGATTGCTCTCCGGAGAGACGTTTGTGGAGTTCGGAGCTTTGGCTCAATCAGAGAGAGGATGGGGCATGTTGGCGCTTGCTTTAATTTGGCTTACCGGTCAGTTGTTTGACCTTCTGGACGGCATCGTAGCTCGGTGGACCCGCACTGAAGGGCCGATGGGCGTGCAATTGGATAGCATTGCGGATGCTGTTTCGAGTGGGGTGACACCTGCAATAGTGGGGGTCATGTTCCTTCATGCCTGGGCGCCAGCAGTCCCAGTATTGGTCAAATTTTTGCCGCTTACGATGGCCATGGCGGCGACCTGGCGTCTGGCCCGTTTCAACGTCGAATACGCTGCAGGGGCCGATGGTTCTGGATTTCGAGGTATGCCTGCACCGGCGGGTGCGCTTTGGTGGATTGGTACGCTGCTAGTTGGCGCGCAATATGAAATGTTCGGATCGTGGGGCTTGTACGGAGTTGGTGGAATGGTGACCGTAGTGGCGTCGACTGCAATTGGGTCGACTCTAATTCCCTGGTGGATGATTAGCGATCGACCAATGATGGACCTCAAGGGATGGGGGAAAAATCCAGTGTACGACCGGAAACGCGTCATGCTTTTGGGTGGCTTGGTCATTGTTGGAATCGTGGTGGCAATTTTTGGTCGTGCGTTCGGTTTGGGATTGCAAGCCGCGTTACTTTTGTATGCATTCTTCGGAAAATTCATTCAACCGGACCCAACACATTCTTAAGCCTCGACCATGAAATTCACCGCATCCATTGACATCATGCCCTTGCCAGCCTTGTTAGATCCTCAAGGAAAGGCCGTTTCGAGCAACATGAAAAACATTGGACTTGCCGGCATTGATAATGTGCGAATTGGCAAGCACATCACATTGGAGGTGGAGGCAGCAAATCAAGCAGAAGCAGAGGCACAAGTGAAGGAGGCGTGCGAGAAGTTGCTCACCAATCAGATCATGGAACAGTTTGACTTCCGAGTGGAGGAGCTGCAGGCCGTGGCCTGAAACCACTGAGCGATTCAGAGCAAGCCGAGGGCCAACAAAAACCCGAACAAGACTTCGGGGGAAGGTGCACCTTCAAACACGCAGATGCGGTCGAACACGCTGATGCTGTCTTCTTTGTACAGCCCAAAAGAGCTAGGGTCGAAAGCATCTTGCTGCAAGGTGTAGACCAAATCCAAAGGAAAAGTGCTGTCTCCGATGTAGAGGTTTTTTCCATCCAATGTATACAGAATCGCATCACTGAAATTCGAATCGCCTTGGATCAAGTGGCCATCGCGCACCGTGAATTTCAAGTCAAAGGAACTCGTTGAATACCCTTCGAACAGTTCGCCCGGTCGGGTGGTCCAGAGCACGGTTCCTCGCCAGCCTTGTCCTTCTCGAATCAGCCCTTGTTCAGCATGAAGCATCATGTCGCTCCAAAGCATGCGGTTGTCAGGGTACACGTTTACACGGTCTTGAGCGCGCAGCGATGCACAAGCCAGAACAGTGCAAATCAGTGCAAATCCGATTCGATGCCCAATATTCATGAACGAATGGCTGCTATTCCTGGCAATTCTTTTCCCTCCAAGTATTCGAGCATGGCACCACCACCGGTGCTGACATAACTCACACGTTCGGCCAATCCTGCCTTGTTGATAGCTGCTACGGAGTCACCGCCACCGATCAAGGTGAAGGCATCGTCTTCAGAGGTTGCTTTGGCCAAGGCTTCAGCCACGGCGTTTGTTCCTTTGGCAAAAGCATCCATTTCAAAGACTCCCATCGGTCCGTTCCAGAGTACTGTTTTTGAACTGAGCACGGCTTCCACAAATCGTTGGGTAGTTTCCGGTCCGATATCGAGGCCCATCCAACCGTCAGGAATATTTTCAGTAGCCACTACATCTGTGGCAGCATCAGCTGCAAATTGATCTGCAATCAAGGTGTCGTGTGGCAACAACAATTCCGTTCCTGTGGTTTGCGCCTTTTCAAGGATTGCAAGCGCTTGTGCATGCATTTCGGATTCGACCAAGCTATCACCAATTTTGCCACCTTGAGCCTGAACAAACGTGTAGGCCATTCCGCCTCCAACAATCAAGCGATCGACGCGTCCGATAAGATGCTCTATGATGCCAAGTTTGGAGCTGACTTTAGCTCCGCCAATGATTGCAGTGAGAGGTGCTTGGGGGTGGGCGAGCACCTTTTCCAGAGCATCGATTTCTTTGGCGAGTAATAACCCAAAAGCTTTGTCTTCCGGGAAGAATTTGGCAATAACGGCCGTGGATGCGTGCGCGCGGTGCGCGGTTCCAAAGGCATCGTTGATGTAGACAGTGCCATTTTCGGCAAGTTGTCCCGCAAAGAATTCGTCCCCTGCTTTTTCTTCAGGATGGAAGCGCAGGTTTTCGAGCAGCGCAATTTCTCCGGGTTTGAGGGATTGCGTCACATCTAGCGCAACGTCTTCGACGCAATTGCTTGCGAACTTTACGCTTTGGCCAAGCAAGGCTTCAAGCCGTGGTAAAATGTGTTTGAGGCTGTACCGTTCGTCCGTGCCTTTGGGTCGTCCCAAGTGCGACATGAGCACCACAGAGCCGCCTTCGGCCAAAACGTGTTGGATGGTTGGCAACGCAGCGCGAATCCGAGTGTCATCGGTCACTTCTCGCGCTTCATTCAACGGAACATTGAAATCAACGCGGATCAATGCGCGCTCGCCTTTGAGGGAAAGATCGGTCAGGTTCATGAGGCAGAATTGAACAGTTGTGCAAGGCTTACTTTTTCTTGGACTCGCGCCGCTAAATCAACAATAGGAACGCGTTCTTGCGCCATGGTATCCCGGTCGCGAATGGTCACGGCATGGTCAGTGAGTGTGTCATGGTCGACGGTGATGCACAAAGGGGTTCCAATGGCATCTTGTCGGCGGTACCGTCTTCCAATGGCGTCTTTTTCGTCGTATTGGACGTTGTGTTCGAGCTGAAGCATTTTCAACACTTCCCGCGCCTTTTCTGGCAAACCGTCTTTTTTGAGCAATGGCAATACAGCTGCCTTAACCGGTGCGAGAGGCGCCGGAATTCGCAAGACTGTGCGCTGAGATCCGTCCTCGAGTGTTTCTTCTTGTAGTGCAGCGCTCAGCGTTGCCAAAAACATACGGTCCAAGCCAATCGAAGTTTCTACGACATAGGGCACATAGCTTTCTTGAGTCTCAGGGTCGAAGTAGCGCAATTTTTTATTGCTGTGTTCTTCGTGTTGTTTCAAGTCAAAATCGGTTCGCGAGTGCACGCCTTCCAATTCTTTGAATCCCATGGGAAAGTTGAATTCGATGTCCGCTGCTGCATCAGCGTAGTGGGCCAATTTGATGTGGTCGTGGAATCGGTGCATGTTATCTCCGAATCCCAAAGCCTTGTGCCAATTGAGACGTGCCTCTTTCCAATACTCGTACCATTTTTCTTGCGTTCCTGGTTTGACGAAAAATTGCATTTCCATCTGTTCAAATTCGCGCATGCGAAAAATGAATTGACGTGCAATGATTTCGTTGCGGAATGCTTTTCCGATTTGGGCAATGCCAAAGGGCAGTTTCATGCGTCCACTTTTCTGGACGTTGAGGTAATTGACAAAAATCCCCTGGGCTGTTTCAGGGCGCAAATAGATGATTCCGCTGTCTCCGCTCACCGCTCCCAATTCGGTTTTGAACATGAGGTTGAACTGACGCACGTCTGTCCAATTGCGGCTTCCGGTATCGGGATCTGCGATGCCGAGGTCTTCGATGAGCGCCTTCACAGCTGTCAAGTCTTCTGCTTCCATGGCGGATTTGAACCGTCCATAGATGTCATCTATTTGCTTTTGACGCTCCAAGATTCGTCCGTTGGTCTCTCGGAATTGTTGTTCGTCAAAGGCATCCCCGAAACGTTTCGCAGCCTTGGTCACATCCTTGTTGATTTTCGCCTCAATCTTGGCGATGTGATCTTCTATGAGCACATCAGCACGGTATCGCTTCTTTGAGTCCTTGTTGTCAATCAACGGATCGTTAAAGGCGTCCACGTGACCCGAAGCTTTCCAAGTGGTGGGGTGCATGAAAATAGATGCGTCGATGCCGACGATGTTTTCGTGCATGCGAACCATCGCGGTCCACCAGTAATGCTTGATGTTATTTTTTAATTCTGCGCCTAATTGGCCGTAGTCATAGGCTGCAGAAAGGCCGTCATAAATTTCACTGGAAGGGAATACGAAGCCGTATTCCTTGGCGTGACTGATGACTTTTTTGAGGAGATCGTCGCTCATGTTGATTCGAATGTGCTGAATGCGTGGGCAAAGGTAGCGCTCGGAGACCGGACCGCCTCACTTTTCCGACAGACACAACCCGCTCTCCATTACCTTTGAACTCATGCCATCAAACTTGCGCTACGGACTCATCGGAAGCGGCTCCTGGGCCACTGCCATCGCCAAGATGGTTCTCACCAACAAAGAACATTTGAATTGGTGGGTGCGCCGCGAGGAGACTCGTGACCACTTGAAAGAATTTGGTCGCAACCCAAATTACATTCAGAGCATATCGTTTGATTCCGAAAAAATCACGGTATCCACGAGCATGCAAGAGGTCATTGACTCGAGTGATGTATTGATTTTTGCCATCCCGTCCATCCATTTGGATGAAGTGATCAAAGCGCAGAACCCACAGCGCATGCACGACAAAATCATCATCAATGCCATCAAAGGCATGGTGGTCGAATACGATAGCATCCCAGCGCGCTACTTGCACAAGCAGTTTGGCATTCCGTATGAACGGATTGGCCTCTTGGCAGGCCCATGTCACGCGGAAGAAGTGGCCCGTGAAAAGCTCAGTTATCTCACCCTTGCTTGTCCCGATCTGGACCTCGCTCAAACCTTGTCTGAAGCATTTGCAACACGATACATCCGTGTGCAGACCAGTCAAGACGTGGTGGGTGCGGAGCTTGCGGCTGTGCTCAAGAACATCTATGCCATTGGCGCTGGAATCGTTTTGGGATTGGGTTACGGAGATAATTTTCTCAGTGTTTACATCAGCAATGCTTCACAAGAGATGAAGCGATTTTTGGCTGCGGTTCATGAATTGGATCGAGATGTGAAGGAAAGCACATACCTGGGCGATCTGCTCGTTACTGCCTACAGCCCGCACAGCCGGAACCGCACATTGGGAATGATGATTGGGAAGGGTTACAGTGTCAAAGGCGCCATGATGGAGATGAACATGGTTGCTGAAGGCTTCAATGGCTCCAAGGGGATTCACCGCATGAACGAGCAGTTTTCTGTTGACATTTCCATTGCTGATTCAGTGCATCGGATTTTGCACGAACGCATGTCTCCTGTGATTGAAATGCGACTGCTCACAGAGCAGCTTGCTTGATTCTTCATTGAAGTTCTTTCGGTGGTCGAAGCGAAGGCAACTCGCAAGGCCTTTTGTGCGTTCTTTGTTTGACAGCAATTTTCGGCTGCTTCATGTTGCGCATCGAAAAACACATATTTACGACCCTTCTAGCTATCGTTTGGATGGGATCGAATGCTCTAGCTTTTGCCCAGTCTGAGGGCGAAGACGCTCGTATTGTTCAGCGTGGGCATGCGCCAGAAGGGGTGTGGTTTGTTCCGAATGAAGGTCAATTCCACGATGAAGTCCGCGCGGAGGCCCGGATTTACGGAGGTGATTGGTGGTTGACGAATCAGGGTTGGAAAGCAGGCATGCTTGCATCTGGTTACGATGCCCTTGCGCGTCACGAAACTCCTTCGGGCCTGACCAAATATGTGTTGGATGTGGAGTGGGAGGGTTGTTCTTCCGATTTTCAAACCACAGCAAACCAAAATTCAGATTATCATCTTTCGTATTACCGCGGTGACGACCCTTCAAAATGGGCGCATGGTGTGCAGCCTTCTGGGAAGCTGAAATTGGCCAATGTTTGGCCAGGAATTCACGGTTCAATTGACGGCATGCGGGGTGATGCGGCTCACATCAAATGCGATTGGAAAGTAGATCCGGGGTCTGATCCCTCTCAAATTGCATCTGTTTACAGCGGATTGAAAACGGTTTTGCAATCTGATGGGACACTGAAGCACCTGCTTGGCCCATCAGTAGGAAAGGGTTTGTCTGTTTCAGGAGCATGGGGCCACATTACCGAGGCGGCACCATTTGCCTATCAAATGAATGGAAGCCGGATGGAAGAGGTGGCTTGCGCATATCGCTTGCAATCGATTGAAAATGGAGCGTATCGTGTCACTTTCGAGATTGGAGACTATGACTCCACAAGGCCGCTCATCATCGACCCGGAAATTGAGTTTGCTTCTTACGTTGGTTCTTCAGCAGACAGCTGGGGATTTACAGCGGCATACGATGATGAAGGGAGACTGATCGGTGGTTCCGGTGTGCGAGCAGCGGGTTATCCGATAACAGCAGGTGCTTTTGACGCCGTGTACAATGGAGGTGATTTCGACTTTGGAATTAGCGTGTTTTCAGCGGACGGTACCAACCTCGAATACAGCACCTATCTAGGAGGGTCCAACCTCGATTATCCGCACAGTTTGGTCACCAACTCCGCGGGGGATATCTACGCGATGGGCACCACCGGATCAGCGGATTTTCCAACGACCACTGGGGCTTTCCAAGAGACGTTTGTTGGAGGACCATTTATTGACCTGGGAGGCTACAGTTTTTATCAATCTTTTGCGGAAGGCTGCGACATCATCGTCTCCAAAATCGACGGAATGGACGGGTCACTTGCAGGATCTAGTTTTATTGGAGGAACCGAAAACGATGGTTTGAACTTGGGCCCCCAACTCAATTACAACTACGGCGATGTTTGTCGCGGAGAAGTCATGATAGACCCGCAAGGAGACGTGTGGATTGCGACCAGCACGCGAAGCAATGATTTCCCCATGGTCAATGCATTTGACCCGGGATTGAACGGAACCAGTGATGCCTTGATACTCCGAATGTCAGAGGATCTTTCTGAACTTGAATTCTCTTCCTATTTCGGAGGCAATCAAGATGACGCAGCCTATGCCGTTCAATTTGCACAGGGTAGCACAATGGCCTACATCGCTGGTGGAACCAGGAGCGATGATTTGCCGACTTCGCCTGATGCGTATCAGCCCAATTTAGCAGGAGAGAGTGACGGCTATGTTTTTGCGCTGAATTATGCACCGGAGATGCCCATCTTGGAGGGAGCGAGTTACTTCGGAACGGATGATTACGACCAATCTTACTTTGTCCAATTGGACACGGAAGACCGGCCCCATCTTTGCGGCCAGACGGTGGGTTCGTCTCTTGCCTTGGTTGGAGATGTCTATGCCAACAATCCGAATGGAAGCACCTTCGTGGTGCGATTCTCAGCAGCGTTGGATGCGGTGGATTGGGTGACCCGTGTGGGGCTGCCGCAGTCGGGTATCGACATAAGCCCTACAGCGTTCTTGGTGTCTGATTGCGATGAGATGTACATCAGCGGTTGGGGAGGCGTAACCAACAACAGCAACAGTTCCAATGCGGGGCAATCGACCACAAGTGGAATGCCCACAACGGTGGATGCCTATCAGATTGGAACCGATGGCAGTGACTTTTGGTTGGGTGTTTTGGCCCCTGAAGCAGCGGACTTGACTTATGGAACGTTTTTTGGAGGCACTTTTTCGAATGAACATGTGGACGGTGGAACCTCCCGATTTGACAAAAACGGCACGGTTTACCAAGCCGTTTGCGCAGGTTGCGGAGGCTGGGATGATTTTCCGACAACCGCAGGGGCTTGGTCTGGAACCAATCCCTCTTCCAATTGCAACTTGGGCGTTTTCAAATTCAACTTGGGTTCACTGGTGGCAGATATCGACATTGACGCTCCCGATTTGATTTGTGCGGGCGAAGCCATTCAGTTTGTCAACAACTCCATTGGGGGCAATGATTACGTTTGGGATTTTGGTGACTTGAGTATCAGTGATGAGGAAAATCCAGAATATGTTTACCTCACACCTGGCGAGTGGGATGTGATGCTAATCGTTTCGGATGCAACGGCAAGTGGCGGATGCTTGGAACCAGATACCGCATTTGCTACACTGTTTATTGAAGAAATTCCGCAGCCTTTGATTGATGAGGTTCCTCCTGTTTGCGAGGGAGAAAGCACGAATCTGCAGGCGTATGGAACGGATGGACTTGTCTGGCAACCACACCCGACATTGGATGATCCATCCTTGCCAAATCCGCTGGTGACGCCGCTTCAGACCACGACGTATACCGTGGAGGATTCGAATGAATGTGGAACAGGCAGTGCTGAAGTAACAGTGGTGGTCGAAGTATTGGTGACAGATATTACTGCAGACATGACCATTTGCTTGGGCGACGTGGTTGATATAGAGGCCACAGGGGGCAGCGATGTCATTTGGTCTCCTACCGTGGGCTTGGGGTCACCAACCTCAGAATCGACAACGGCAAGCCCTTCAGAATCGACAACCTATACGGCTTTGATTTCCAGTCCAAACGATTGTTTGGCCGAGGAAGAAGTGACCATCAATGTGGTTCAATCTTTGCCAGGCGGTCAGGTCTATCCCACGATTTTCCTCTGCGAAGGTCAAGGAACTTTTTTGCAGGCAAGCGAGGGAATGAGTTATCTGTGGTCGCCTGCTGAATTGGTCACGAACCCTCTTTCGCAAAACACCTTCACTTCTCCCTCGGAAAACACAACATTTTCGGTGCAAATAGCCAATGTATGCGGTATCGGTGTAGACAGTGTGAGCGTTGAATTGATTGCGCCTTCGGCCGATGCTACTGGCGGAGGTTGGATGTGCCGTGGTGAAACCATGGAATTAAGCGCTTCTGATGGCGTGAATTACTCTTGGACGCCATCTGGATTGGCGGCAAGCCCTACAGCGCAAACAACCCAGGTATTTCCTATTGAAACAACCACTTTCACGGTGTATGTCACCGATCAATTCGGATGCACGGGGAGCACAGACATCACGGTTCAGGTTTGGCAACCACCTTATGTCGATGCAGGTCCGGACCGGTCTGTCGATTGGCTGGATCAAGTCCGGCTCTTTGGAACGGTGGATGCGGACACACTCTGGTGGACGCCCGACGAATGGCTGAGCTGCAGTGATTGCCCCACGCCAGTGGTTGACGTGCAGGGGCCGCAGTGGTTTGTCTTGGAAAGTATATCACCAGAAGGCTGCACCGCTCGAGACAGTGTTTTCTTGGATGTGTTTTATCCGTTGTATGTGCCGACAGCTTTTACGCCAAACAATGACGGTGTGAACGATGTGTTCATGGTCGAAGGGATTGATCCGAGGGGTTTTTGGCTGGAGATTTACAACCGTTGGGGCGAGCAGATTTTTTACACCGAGGACCCCAACGTGCCGTGGATTGGAAACAATCAATTGAGGGATTCGGACCATTTTGTGCCAGACGGAGTCTACCTCTGGCGCATGCGCTACGAACTGCGCGACGGTCCGAGGCTTAAGACAGGAACGGTGTCCCTGTTGCGCTGATTTTATTGTGCAACACCTGAAACGTCAGTCGCGTCTTGCAAGAGCGGATTGTTTCTCCTACATTCGAGGGCTCATTGGCACACGAAATGTGACAGCATGAACCTTTTAGATCACCACCTTCATCGCCTGTTTTTGGATCACGATTGCATCGTTGTTCCTGGGTTGGGCGGATTCGTTTGCAACAGAAAGCCGGCGAAGTATGACGACAGCCGTCAAGAATTGATTCCTCCTTCGCGGAGCATCTTGTTCAATGAACGAATCGTCCATCATGATGGTGTTTTGGTGCAATCCATTGCGCGTAAGTTGCAAATATCATTGGATGAGGCGTTGGTTCAAGTGGAGGCTGAATCGGCAGCGTTGAAAGCTGAAATGCAAGGAGGGAAGACGGTTCGAATTCAACAGGTAGGTCGGCTCTTTTTCGGAGAGCAAGGACACATGATGTTCATGCCTGACGAGGAGATGGAGCGGATTTTACGCTCCTTTGGTTTGAAGCGAATCCCCCTTCCTCTTCTCAATGCTCAGACCGAGCAGAAACCTGTTCAGCCAGCGGGTCGTATCATCTCGATGCCCCAAGCGAATCTTGCAGAAAACCAAGCTCCCTGGCTCCGAATTGCGGCAGCGATTGCGGTTCCCGTTATCGGAGGCGCTGGGATGTTTTTTGCTGACAACATGGGCGATGACGCTGCCTTGATGAGCGCGATTCCAGTCAGCATTCAGTCTTATGACCAAGCATTTTACCAACCTCGATTCGTCGAGGAGGAGGTGCCCACTTGGGAATCAATTGTGGAAAGGAAAGCGACCAATGTCGATCCGATTGAGGAGAAGATAGAAGAGCCAAAGGAGGCTTTAGTCGTCGCTGAAAGCAATGCGATGTACATGTTGGTCGCCGGGTCTTTTTCAATCGAATCGAATGCGTTGAATTTGTCGGCTGGGCTGACTCGGAAAGGATTTGATTCAGAGGTATTTCGACAAGACAACGGACTGCATGTTGTAACGTATTCCACGCACTTCAACGAAAATTCAGCACGCACCCAATTGGCGGAATTGCGCAGCGAATCGTCCACTGAGCGTGCGTGGTTGAAAAGGGTTGGTGCGGCTCACTGAGTGTTTTTATCGAGATGACAAAGCAAGGGTTGCCCGAGGCATTGATCTTGGATTTTGGAGGGGTTCTGTACGACATCGATTATGGCGCGCCCATTCGTGCATTCAAAGACTTGGGGGTTGCAGACTTTGCTGGGCTCTATCAACAATCAGCCCAGTCTCCGATGTTCGACGACCTGGAATGTGGACGCATCAGTCCGGATAATTTTTACACGCAGATGCAGTCCCACTGCGCGCCAGAAACGACGCGTCAAGAGGTTGTAGACGCATGGAATTCAATATTGACGGGAATGCATCCGTCCCGAATTGCATTGGTAAAAGCGCTTGGCCTGCAAACGCGGCTTTTCTTGTTTTCCAATACCAATGTTATCCATGCGAATGTTTTTGAAGCATGGATGGAAAAACGCTTTGGTCTCTCTGCTTTTCGCGGATCCTTTGAGGGGATTCATTACAGCCACGAAATGGGTCAGAGAAAACCGGATCCTCAGGCTTTTTTATCCCTTTGTTCCCGGCACAGAATTGATCCGAACAAGGCCATCTTCATTGACGATAGCGAACAACATGTTGAGGGCGCGCGCCAAGCTGGCCTTGAAGTGAATTGGCACCATCCTGTAGAAAAGGATGTAGCTGTGTGGCTCTCAGCACGCGGCTTTGAGTTGCCCGAAGAGGCTTTTCGGTCAGGCCCATTGCCGGTTTAACGGCCTGGGCTCGTGGCAGCCTTCATTTCTTCGTGACATGCTTTGAACCGTTCAGGATCAAAGGGCTTTGCGCCTTGTTCCAACAATTGAAAAATTTCTTGGCCGCGGGCTTCTTGCTCGAATTTTTTACCGCCTTGCGACCAGGTGATATCATCTCCTCGCCGAACGCAACGGATCAACAGTGCTTCTGTTTCTTCAAACTGGAACATCCATACATCACCTTCAGACGGTGTGTGTTCGATGCATTTGATGGCGGATGTTGCTCCTTCCCAGAAACGTTGGCTGAATTCTTCCAGGCATTCCTGAACTTCTTCAGGGTGGTGGGCCAACTTCTCCTTCCAATCATCAGCAGCTAAGCCTTCAGATGCGAGATAACGCACAAATTCAGGGCGGACCGCGTCGAGTTCTTCTTTGGTCAGTAACCGGTAACGCTTCATGGGCAAACGTCTTGTTACTCTTCGATCCCTTCGAGCATCATGAAGAAGGCATATTCCATGGCGGTTTCACGAAGTCGCTTGAATCGACCTGATGCCCCACCGTGGCCGGTTTCCATGTTGCAATCCATGATGAGTAGGTTGTCGTCGGTTTTGGTGTCGCGCAACTTGGCCATCCATTTCGCAGGCTCCCAATATTGCACCTGACTGTCCCAGTAACCAGTCGTGACGAGCATATGAGGATAATCCTGAGCCTTCACATTGTCATAAGGGCTGTAAGACATCATGTAGTCGAATGAATCCTTGTTTTTCGGATTTCCCCATTCGTCAAATTCTCCTGTGGTCAAAGGAATGCTCTCATCCAACATCGTATTGATGACGTCTACAAAAGGCACTGCAGCAATCACTCCATTGAACAATGCAGGTGCCATGTTGATGACCGCACCCATGAGCAAACCGCCGGCAGAGCCACCCATGGCATACAAGTGCTCAGGTGACGTGTAGCCCAAGTCTACCATTGCTTGACCGCAGTCGACAAAATCGGTGAATGTGTTCTTTTTATTGAACATTTTTCCGTCTTCATACCAATCGCGCCCCATCTCTTGTCCTCCTCGAATGTGTGCAATGGCATAAACGAATCCGCGGTCCAGCAGGCTCAACCGCGTGCTCGAAAATCCAGCATCCATGCTGTAGCCGTAGCTGCCGTAAGCGTACAAGAGAAGCGGATTGCTACCGTCCTTTTTGACGCCTTTGCGCGAAACAATCGAAACAGGCACTTTGGTACCGTCCCGTGCTTCAACCATCACACGCTCGCTTTCATAATTGGCCGAATCAAACATGCCTCCAAGGACTTCCTGCTGCTTCAGCAATTCGGTGTCTTGGCTTACCATATCCATTTGGAAAACCGAGCTCGGCGTGGTCATGGAGTTGTATCCATAGCGAAGTTGCTGCGTTTCAAAATCAGGATTGGCACCAACATAGGCAGAGTAAGCTGGATCTGGGAACTCAATGTAATAATCGGCAGCATCGTCCCATCGTTTGATGCGGATTTGATTCAGGCCTTCGGTGCGTTCTGAGACCACCAAGTAATCTTTGAAAATGTCAACGCCTTCGAGCAAGGTCTCCTCCCGATGTGGAAGCACGTCTTCCCAATTTTCGTAGGTTGTCGCCGTGACGGGTGTGCGGACCAACTTGAAGTTCTTTGCATCGCGGTTGGTGGTGATGTAAAAGTGATCTCCGTAGTGACTGCAGCTGTATTCCAAGTTGCGTTCACGTGGCTGGATAATCTTCCATTCGCCATTGGGTGTATTGGCATCCAAATAGCGCCATTCGTTGCTCACGGTTGAGTAGCTCGCGAGCATGAGGTATTGCTCACTTTTGGACTTTCCAATGCCGCACCCAAACGTTTCGTCGGTCTCCTCATAAACCATCACATCATCGCTTGCATCGGTTCCCAATACGTGCTTGAAGATGCGCGATGAGCGCAACGTTACAGGATCTTTTTTGGAATAGAAAACGGTTTTGTTGTCGTTTGCCCACGTGGCTCCACCGGTGGTGCCAGGAATGCGATCGGCCAGGATTTGACCCGTGGTGAGATCTTTGAATTGCAACGTGTATTCACGCCGACTTACTGTGTCTACACTGAAGGCGAGTAAATTGTTGTTGGTGCTGATGGACTGACCACCAACAGAATAATAACTGAATCCTTCAGCCATCTCGTTGACGTTCAACATCACCTGCTCCTCCGCCTCCAATGAACCGGGCTTGCGGCAGTAAACCGCATATTCTTTGCCCTCTTCGTATCGGCTGTAGTAGTAGAAGCCTTTGTCCAGCAATGGAACGCTTTGATCGTCCTGCTTAATGCGGCCAACAATTTCGTTGAAGAGCGTTTCTTGGAAAGGCTCAGTGCCCTTCATAACCTCTGTCTTGTAGGTGTTTTCTGCGTTGAGGTAATCAACCACCTTGGTGGTTTGAGGATCGGCTGCATCCGCTTCTTTTTGTTCGTCACTGAGGCGCATCCAGAAATAATCGTCCTCCAGTTGAAGGCCGTGAATCTCAGTGATGTGAGGTTGTTTTTCTGCAACGGGGGGAGTGGAGAATTGAGCTTCTTTCAATTCGGGCTGGTTGTGAGATGCCATAGAAGAATCAGGGGAAGTGCAGGAGCTGTTGGCCACTGCGAACATAAAAGCGATTGCAAAGAGCGCGTAAGATACAAAGAGAGGATAGCGTGTCATGATACGGGCGTGTTGTGAGCCACAAATCTAATCCAATTCGCCGCCTTCCAATAAACTGCGCAATTGAATCAAATCTTGAGGGGTGTCAACCGCGTGGGTCAAGTGTCTGGTGCGCCCTACGGCAATTTTCCAACCATGTTCGAGCCAGCGCAGTTGTTCCAACCGTTCACGTTTTTCCAATTCGGTCGCGTGCAAAAGTGTCAAAGCCTCCAAGGCACCTCTTGAAAATGCATAAAGTCCCACGTGTTCAAGCCACGGTCCTGGACTCGATGGAATAGGTGAACGGCTAAAATAAAGGGCTGATCCGTTGAGATCGCAAGTGACTTTCACCCGATTCGGATTTTCACGCTCGGGATCTTCGGCTTCCTTGGGTCTGGCCAAGGTTGCGATTCCAGCTCCCGGTTTACGAATGAGCTGGGCAAGTTTTTGCAGTTGCTCGGGATGCACAAAAGGCTCATCGCCCTGGATGTTGAGGATCCAGTCAGCTTGGGATGATTGATCCGATTCCCATTGAACCAGCGCGGCATGGCTCCTCAAGGTGCCATTGGCCAATTTGGGATCAGTCATGCGGGTGTCGGCGCCAGCCCGCTCGGCGGCTTGTGCAATGCGATCATCATCGGTGGCCACCAAAACAGCATCGCAAACGCCTGCCGTGAGGGTGCGCTCAACCACCCGTTCAATCACAGTTTTTCCAGCCAATTCAGCCAGTGGTTTGCCCGGAAATCGTGTTGACCCCCAGCGTGCGGGGATGATTCCAATGAGTTTGGGACGAGAGTCGGACATCAATTGATTTCGTAAGTGTACATCAGTGTTGTCAGACGAGGCGCCTCCATTGCCATTGGCCGAATGGCATATTCTTGATTGGCGATGTTATTGACGATGAGCGTCACTTTGTGACCGTTGGACCATTCTCGTCCAAATCGGGCATCGATGATCCAAGGAAGCGACGGGTTTTGTTCCAGCCAATCTCGCGCACCCCAATTGATGCCGGATATTGCGGGGTTCTCTTCAAAAGAGATGAAGGCTTGATCAAAATTTCTAAGGTTTGTTTGGTAGCGAGCGCTTAATCCGCCAAACCATTTTTCCCCTGAAATTTGAGCGTCGAAGCGGAATACGTGGGGCGAGCGGTATTTCAAGATTAACCCTGTGGTGTCATGGCTGGTGCCGTAATACGTCGCTGCGTAGTTCGAGGTGCTGTCGGGGTTGTAATTCAAATCAGGAGTTGTACTGACGGGATTGGTGTAAGTATATCCCGTGAGAATGTCGATCCTGACTCGGTCCAATTGCAGCCGTCCGTTGATCGAGATTTCACCTCCAGTCACCCTGCTTCCTCCGGTATTGACACTCATAAATCCTAATCCGTAGGCATTTTCTTCAGTTGGCGCCTCACCTTCATCGGGTCCCCAGGGGCCAAAGGTAAATTCAATAAAATCTTCGAAGTCTTGACGGAAAACAGCCAAATCAAGGAACCCAGCAAATGCCCCCACTTTGAATCCTTGCTTCAAACCAATTTCCGCTGACCAAGAATATTCAGGACGCAGTTCTTCATTGGGATAAATCTGCAGTGCGCCTAACCCGGTTCTAATGTATCGTTCTGCAATGGTTGGAAATCGGAATCCTTGTCCATAACTGCTCCTCAAAAAGGTGGCTTCTGCCAATTGGTAATTGCCGCCGAGGCGAAATACTGGTTTGCCTGCGCCTTTGCCGTTTACTGCGAAATGCTCATAGCGCCCGCCTCCGGACAAATTAAAACGATCACCGATGGACTGATCGACCTGGACGTACACAGATTGATTGGTAGCAGTGTTGTTTCCGTCTGAAGAGCCTCCGCTGTACAATTCAGCGCGGCTCAGGGCCGTCAAATTCACAAGCCCGGTGGTGATTTTAAGCCCTGGGATATTCCAGCGATTGCCGTCGACAAACACCTGGTATTCCCCGTAGAGAACGTGAGAACCGTTTGACTGTTCGTTGTCATTGTCGTTGTTGAGGTATTGCCACCGCGTGCGAAGGTTGTGACGGATTCCAGACGGGGACAGGTACTGCACATATGGATCTACGGTCCCAATTAGCTGGTTGGTGCGCGTCGCGGCTCCTTCGAAGGCTCCGTAGATTGAGTCCGGGGCATTCTGCCAAATCAAGGTATTCAGAGACTCCCCAATTTGCCAATTGGTGTTGAGCCCATAACTCATGCCTTCAACCTTGGTCTCGCGCTTGCGGATATTTGCATTCAGACGAGCCCGGTATTCTGCGCCGAATCGATCCACTTTCCATGGTTGGAAGCGGAACTTTGCGGCATCATTTTCTACAATGTTTTCGGGGGCGAGGAAACCATCGTCTCCTAAGATGTTTCCGCCAATCACGACGTCCCATGACCCCATTTGCTGGCTGTGCAAGAATCGGATATTGGACTGTTGCGCTGCGCCTTTCCAGTACTTGGCAGCGCTTGATCTTGGGGTTGAATACACCCCGTGTTGGACACTCACACGCGTTAGCGGTCGCGCATCTGGAAACCGTGTTCGTACGTTGATGACTCCGCTCAATGCAGCACTCCCAAACAGAACACTGGATGCCCCTTTGATGATTTCGATTTGCTCGATGTTTTCAACAGGCAAAAATCCCCAAGTAGGTCTCCCTGCATCCCCGCTCAAAACGGGCAAATCATCGACCATGATCATCACCCGCGAGCCCGCTCCGTAACTGAATCCGCTGCCGCTTCGGATCTGTGGTTCGCCGTTGACAAAAGTGACTCCTGGATTCATTTCCAGTGCGGTTTCGAGGGTGGTGGTTCCTCGTGACTCGATGATCCTTGGAGGAATCACATCAATGGATACCGTGACTTTGCTGGCGGATTGTTCGAATCTGCCCGCGCTGACCACCACCTGGCCAATCAATTCCGCAGATTCCTCCAAGGTCCAGTCAATTTCGTAGTTGCGACCTCCTTGAAGAACTTCAAGTGGTTTCTCTTCTTTCTCCATGCCGATGTAGCTGCATCGCAACCGGATGGACTTTCCCGACCAATCTGACAGATCTAAATTGTACGTACCATCTACCAATGAATTTGTGATGGCAACGACTTCTTCCGAATCTGAGATTCCGGAAACAAATGCGCCGGGCAGGGCATTTCCTTTAGCATCGCGAACGAAACCTGAAACGGACTGGCTCCACGCCATACTGATTGAGGCGACGAGCGCAAATAAGAACAGAATTAATCTCATGATGCAAGATGCGACATATTGCGGTTGCATTGCAGGCTGTTTAGTAGATGAATTCACCGTCTCCATGTGCAAATCTGGAGCAAAGTTGACGTTGCTTAAGAAGCATTTTTGTCAGATGGATCGATTGAGGAAGTGGTGGATTTTATTGGGTGAGGAGGGCATTGGGCCAGTGAAACTGAAAGAATGGGTTGAGGTTGTAGGTTCACTTGACCGTGCTTGGGAACAGGCCAAAAGTGGTGATGCCTTCTTCCCGGTCAAACAAGCGAAACGATTGCAATCTTTAGAGTTAACCTTGACGAAGCAGTCGCATTGGGCGTTTTCGTGGGAGGACAAGGCCTATCCAGCGCGATGGCGAGAATTGCGTGACGCGCCAGTTGTGGCATTTGGACTAGGCAATCAAAAAGCGTTCAACGAGCGAGCTTTTGTGGCTGTTGTGGGCACCCGTGCGTGCACACAACGAGCTGCGAATTTGGGATTTGAGGTGGGCCGAAAACTAGCGCAGCAACATTGGGCAATTGTCAGTGGGTTAGCTCGAGGAGTAGATGCAATGGCTCATCGTGGGGCATGTTATGGCGGTGGAGTGACGGTGGCATGTTTGGGGGGACCGTTGCACCGTATCTATCCTCGTGAGCATCAGAAATTGGCAGAGAAAATCATCATGCAAAATGGTGCGCTGATCACAGAGCATGCCCATGATGCCGAGGTTTATCCATGGCATTTTGCTGCTCGAAACCGACTCATAGTAGGGCTTGCTCAGGCATTGGTATTGATTCAGAGTCCACTTCGTGGTGGCGCGTTGATTTCCGCTCAATTGGCTTTGGATTCGGGGGTTGATTGTTGGGTGTATCGTCCCGACAATGTGAAGGAGACCGGGGAACGGTGGGCGGGGAATCGAAAAATATTGGAGGAATTTCCAGACATGGGATGGCATTCAATGGAGGAGCTTCTCGCGCACTTGGGCAAGCCAATGAAGGCTGTTGCGCCGAACCAATTGGAAACGGAATTAACGGATGAGTTGTTGCCGATATGGAACTGCATCATCGAGAAGGGTGGAGCGCAAGTTTCAGACATCGCGCAAGCGTGTCAAGTGCCTCTTGCAATGACCGCTCGCAGGCTTTTCATTTTGGAATTGAAAGGTCTGGTTCAAAGAATTCCTGGAGGGTGGTATGTCCCCAGAAACTTAGGTTAGCGGCGAACTTGCGGAGTGATCGTCAGCTTGATCGGAAGCTGACCCCGTTGAGGTTTCCTTTCCATCAGTCGTGGCTACTTCTGACGCTGCCAATGAAGCATTAGAGACCTCATTTGTCATCATTTCCGGCACCAACGTGACGCCTCGTACAGTGATGCCATTTTGAACGAGTGCAATCGTCATGACGATGCTGGAAACCAAAATGATTACGAGTAGAATTCCTTGATCGAATTGCGGTTGTGCAAATTGACTGTAGGCTCCTTGGATTTGGAAAAACAGAAGAATTGTGATGAGTCCACGTGGTGCGATGTAGAGCAGTGGAAACATGCTTTTCCTCCGAAAGATGATTAAGCTAACAAACCGAACAGCAAATAGGATGCAGCAAATGATGAGTCCCTCGGTGATCACATGCAAATCGGTGAGAGCTGCCAAAGAGACGGTCATTCCAAACAACACAAAGAAAAACGTTCGAATCACGAAAGCACTTTCCAAGGTGAGCAAGTGGTAATCGCGGTGCAGTTCATGCATGCGCTTGTCGTCGAGTAAATTGGCGGGTGAAGGCAGAATTTTCCATTTCTTTTTGGCCAAGTTCCATTGGGGGAAGAACAGGCGATGGTTGTTGAGCATCAAGCCAAAAATTAGAATCAAGACCAGGGGGCTCAGATGCAGCAGTTTTTGGATGGAATAAATGAGTAGAAGGACGGCGATGCTCAAAAACAGCTTCACAGGGCTTGTGATTTTTTGGAGCACGTAAACCAAAATGTAGCTCACAACGACCGCGAGGATGAAGGTCACCAATAGGTTCGTACCGATGTTGATTAGAACCGTGTTGGCAGAAGCTGTCTCAGAATTTCCGAGCAGCAGGTAAAACGCCATGATGCCGAAAATGTCTGAAAAGGTGCTTTCATAAACCATGAATTCCCGGTCGGCGTCGTCCAAGCCTGATACGCTTGGAATAATGATGGCAGAGCTCATGATCGAAAGTGGAATGCCATACACCCAACCCTCGAACATGGGGATGTTCATAGCATAGTTAAGGAATGCCGCAATGGCTGCTGAACTGCCCAACAAGGCCAGCAGGCCAACGGTCGCACTCTTCAAAATGAGTGGCATTTTTTCCTTGGATAAATTCAATTCCAAAGCAGCCTCTAAAACAATGAAAATCAGGCCAATTGTTCCGAGTAATTCAAGAACCAATGATTCGAATGGAATGGCTGTCAACCCCATCGCATTCAGGCCTTGACGAATCATAATGCCCATGCCAATGAGCACCAAAACGCTTGGAATGTTGGTGCGCTTTGCTAGGAGATTAGCGAAGTAACTCAGGATGATGACAAGTGATCCACCGATCACCAGCCCATAGGCGTTGATGTCAGAAACGTTCATGGTTGTGAGAGCCTAAGTTAAGGCGCTTCAACCAAATTGTCCCGTGATGACTCGCCAGATGTCATTGCCCAGCGCCAAAGCCATGAGTCCGAGCAACAGCACAATTCCAATGGTTTGGGCGTATTCCAAGAATTTTTCTGAAGCAGGACGCCCCACGATCATTTCATACAAGAGGAACATAACGTGCCCCCCATCAAGTGCCGGGATTGGCAGGAGGTTCATGAAGGCTAAAATCAGAGAGAAAAAGGCGGTGTTTCGCCAGAAAATCTCCCAATCCCATCCGGCGTCAAAGATGCTTCCAAAAGTCACCAAGCTTCCTACCTGAGAGGCCCCGGACTTGCTGAATAAGAACCTCATCGAAAGCACGTATTCTTCCAACGTCGTCCAAGCGAGAGTGAATCCGCTTGTCAAAGATTGTCCAAGCGTGTAGGTGCGGTCGACCATTTGAAATTCGCTCATCTCATTTGGAGCAGCTTGATAAAAACCGAGTGCACCCATGCTGTCAGTGTTGCACAAAAGCTCTGCAGAAGTACCATTCATGCGGAGCACTTCGATGGTGACCATTTTTGAGGGGTGCGACTGAAGATATTCGGTGACTTCACCATAAAAACGAGTGGATTCGCCATCGATTGAAATGAACCGATCTCCAGATTGCAGGCCACCTGCGGCTGCGCCACTTCCGGGAGCAACACGATCCACCAAACATGGCACGCGCAATCCAAAGGGTTGACGTATCGCACTGTCAACGAAAAACTGCCCCAAATCCTGGTTGAATTGCAAACCTACGATGCTGCCGTTCCGCTCCACTTGGACGTCCGAAACATGGTCGAAAAACAACGTTCGACGAATCTCTTTGAATGACTCCGGTGTTTCACCATTGATGGTCAGCACCTGGTCACCGTCTTCAAAACCAAGCGGTTTAAGTCGGTCATCAACTTCCAAACCATAAGGAATCTTGTCGGCTGGAAGCATGCTGTCTCCCCAAACGTTCAGGACCATGCTGTAGATCGCAAAACCGAGGATCAGATTTATGATGATTCCTCCGAGCATGATGATGAGACGTTGCCAAGCTGGTTTGGAGCGAAACTCCCACGGCTGAGGTGGCAGTTTCATCTGCTCTTTGTCCATGGACTCATCAATCATTCCGGAGATTTTGACATACCCGCCCAACGGCAACCATCCAATGCCCCATTCGGTTTCTCCAATCTGTTTTTTGAACAACGAGAAACCAGGATTCATGAACAAATAAAATTTCTCGACACGCGTTTTGAATGCGCGTGCTGCCCAGTAATGTCCAAGTTCGTGCAGGACGACAAGGATAGAGAGGCTTAGAAGGAGTTGAGCGGCTTTGATGAGAGCAACCATGGATCAGAATTGGAACGCAAATTTAGGTTGCAATTGCAACGCATCGCGCGGAATCAATTGCGAATAAATCGGAATCTCCGCGTTCTAGTCTGTTCAGTCGTCCTTCGTGTATTATTCTTGCAATTGAAATGGCGCAGAACACCAAGTCGCAGTTGAAAAAAAAGAAGCCGAAAGCGAAAGCCAAGGCCAAGCCGACGTACGGGCTTCAAAGAGCATGGCTCTGGTTGCTCGCGCTGGCGCCGCTGTTTGGTCTTTCAGGCCTTGTTTTGGTGGCATCGTACGGCGACCTGCCAAACACAGAGACCCTTGCGAATCCGAAAACAGAGCTCGCCACTCGGGTGTTTTCTTCAGACGGAAAACTCATCGGACGCTACTATTCTGAAAACCGATCGGATGCCCGTTTTGATGAGTTGCCTGCAAATCTGGTGAATGCCTTGGTCAGCACCGAGGACGCGCGTTTTTACAGCCACAGTGGCATTGATTTCATTGGGCTTGCCCGCGCCATTGCCTACATGGGGTCTCGTGGCGGCGGCAGCACCCTCACGCAGCAGTTGGCAAAGCAACTTTTCACAGAGCAATACGATCGAACATCTTGGCTCGAAAGAGCGCTGCTGCAGAAGCCCAAGGAATGGATCATTGCCGCCCGATTGGAGCGGCATTACACAAAGGAGGAGATTGTTGCACTCTATCTAAACCGGTACGATTTCCTCAATCAGGCGGTTGGAATTAAATCAGCCGCAAACATTTACTTCGACAAGGAAGTCGACGAGTTAGACATTCATGAATCGGCGATGTTGGTAGGGATGCTCAAGAATAGTTCCTTGTTCAATCCCTTGCGCAGAGAACAATTGGTGCAAGATCGTCGCAATGTGGTTTTTGGACAGCTTGAGCGGTACGGTGAAATAACAGCTGTTCAGGAGGACTCATTGTCCTCTTTGCCACTTGGCTTGAGGTACCAAAAGGTCAGCCATGATGAAGGGTTGGCTCCTTATTTTAGGGAAAATCTTCGAAGTGAATTGAAAGCATTGTTCAATGCCAAAACAGCTTCCAATGAATGGGCTATTTCAAAGGCGGATGGTGCGCAATATGACTTGTACCGGGATGGCATTCAGGTTTTCACGACGATTGATAGCCGATTGCAAAAGGCAGCAGAGATGGCGGTTCATCGCCATTTGGGCGGTGAATTGCAAGGTTCTCTGGACCGTGACTTGAAATCACGGCCCAAATCGATTTGGCCTTTTTTTGAGGAAATTGAGCGAGATGTTCGCGATGGCATCATCAACCAAGCGGTGAAGCAAAGCGAGCGTTACCGCGTGTACACGGGAAAGTTTTGTCCGGAATGCGAGCGTCCGGGCTTTTACATTGAGAAGATGAATTCCGAATTGGGGGATGAGTGGCAATGCGATGAGACCAAAGGCGGATGCAGCCATCGCTGGCACCGTCCAAACAAAAAAGAGATTGACACGGCTTTTAAAACACGCATCAACATGCGGGTATTCACTCACTCGGGGGATCGAGACACGCTTCTTTCGCCCAGGGACTCTATCCTCTATTACAAGAGTTTGTTGCATGCGGGATTGATGTCTGTGGAACCGAAAACAGGACACGTTAAAGCGTGGGTTGGCGGCGTGGATTACCGTCATTTTAAGTACGATAATGTCTCCCAATCAAAGCGTCAAGTCGGCTCCATTTTTAAGCCTTTCGTTTATGCTACCGCTCTTCGACACGGAATGAAAAGATGCACAGAGCTCCCCAATCAACGCATTTGTGTTGAGATGCCGGGAGATCAGCCGGATTGGTGTCCTGACAATTCAGATTTCGAATACGGTGAGGTCGTCACTCTGGAGTACGCCTTGGCCAATTCCATGAATACAATCTCAGCGAAATTGATGAAAGAGTTTGGTCCTGAACGCATCATCCAACTTGCACATGCATTGGGCATAGAGAGTGACATTCCCGCCGTTCCATCGATTGCGCTCGGCTCATCTCAACTCACGCTCAAGGAAATCACTGTGGCCAATGCGGCATTTGTCAATGGAGGTGTTTACGTAAAGCCATCGACAATTTTGCGCATTGAAGACAAATATGGAAATGTCATTTGGTCTCCTGAGCCGGTTATGCGACAAGGTCTGGACAGGAGAACGGCAGCGACCATTGTGGACATGATGAAGGGGGTTGTGGATGGCGCCTATAATCCGAGAACAGGGGATAAAAAAGGAACGGGGATTCGTTTGAGAATGGACATTGAACGTCGAAAATACGATAACATCAAGGTGCCAATGGCGGGCAAAACCGGCACAACCCAGAGCCATGCGGACGGATGGTTTATGGGCATGACACCTGACTTGGTCACCGGTGTTTGGGTCGGAGCTCAGGATCCATCCGTCAGATTTAGCACCATCACCAATGGTCAAGGAGCCAATACGGCCTTGCCGATTTATGGGTTTTACATGAATGCGGCATATGACGATCCATCCATCGAATTGAGCCAGGCGGATTTTGCCTTGCCCGAGGGCATTGGCCTGGATTCGTTGGACTGCAAGCAATGGTTCGAATTGAATGAAGCGACATTTGGAATCAGCGACGACGACGATTTGTTTCAGTAAACTTTGAGAGGAAATGACGCCTTCGTAAGAAGCGATAAATGATCAAAATTATGGCAATAGCAAAAACCATAGAGGGACCTGAAGCCGCGTGTTCCGGGGTGAAAAACGGCATGACTCTGATGCTGGGAGGCTTTGGACTGTGTGGCATTCCAGAGTGCAGCATTGCAGAATTGGTCAGACTTGGAGTGACTGATTTGACCTGCATTTCCAACAATGCTGGAGTCGATGACTTTGGGTTGGGTTTGTTGCTTCAAAAGCGTCAAATCCGCAAGATGATTTCATCGTATGTCGGAGAAAATGATGAGTTCGAGCGTCAGATGCTCAGTGGAGAATTGGAGGTTGATTTGATTCCTCAAGGGTCACTGGCTGAGCGTTGCCGAGCGGGAGGAGCCGGTATCCCCGCTTTTTACACACCCGCGGGTTTTGGAACAGAGGTGGCTGAGGGCAAAGAGGTGCGAGATTTTGGTGGGAAACCGCACATTTTAGAATCCGCGTTGACTGCAGATTTTGCCTTTGTCAAAGCATGGAAAGGCGATTCGGCTGGCAATTTGGTCTTCAAAGCCACGGCGCGGAACTTCAATCCAATGATGGCCATGGCGGGCACAATCACCGTGGCCGAAGTGGAGGAGCTTGTCCCCCTCGGAACCCTTGATCCCAATGAGATTCATACCCCTGGAATTTTTGTGCAGCGCATTTTTCAGGGGGATCATTATGACAAACGCATTGAACAGCGCACCGTTCAAACTCGCGAATCAGCTTAAATAGAATTCTATGTTGGACAAAAACGGAATCGCAAAACGGATTGCTCAAGAAGTGAGGAATGGCTGGTATGTCAATCTAGGCATTGGCATTCCCACACTGGTAGCGAATTTCATTCCTGAGGGAATGGAGGTTGAGTTTCAATCGGAAAATGGCATTTTGGGCATGGGCCCATTTCCGATAGAGGGAGATGAAGATGCAGATTTGATCAATGCTGGCAAACAAACCATCACTGCGATGCCTGGCGCGGTTTACTTTGATAGTGCAACGTCGTTTGCAATGATTCGAGGTCGGCACGTTCAGCTGACGGTGCTGGGAGCCATGGAAGTGGCGCAAAACGGAGACATTGCGAATTGGAAAATCCCGGGCAAAATGGTAAAAGGCATGGGTGGAGCCATGGATTTGGTGGCCAGCGCTGAAAACATCATCGTGGCGATGATGCATACCAATCGAGCTGGTGCGTCAAAACTTTTATCCAACTGCAGTTTGCCGCTTACGGGTGTCGGTTGCGTTAAGCGGGTCGTCACCAACATGGCCGTTTTGGACATCAAAGACGGGGCTTTTCATCTGGTTGAACGTGCTCCTGGCGTTACCGTTGAAGCCATCAAGGAGGCCACTGCAGGCGAGTTGGTGATTCCCGATCACGTGCCTGAAATGGACATTAGCTGAAACGCTCTACCCCAGTTTGGAGATCGCGGAATCGAGACGGCCCAAGGTTTGCGACTTGCCCAAAAACTCGGCAAAATCGAACATGGACGGTCCGCCTCCAGCTCCTGTCAATGCGATACGAAATGGCAATAAAACGGCGCCAAATCCCAACTCACGTGATGCAAGAAATGCTTTGAATTCGGTTTCAATGTTTTCCGACTTGAAAGGCTCAATTTCACTGAGCACCGTCTTCAAGTCTTCCAGATAACCTGCTGTTTCAGGCTTCCACTTTTTGCGGATCAATTTCTCCTCGAAGGTTTCCGGTGCATCAAATAAATAGCTGTGTTGGCCCACTTCATGAAGAAATTGAACGCGCTCCAACATCATGTCCAACACCTGCTGGCATTTGGAGTCGGACCAATCGCTCATGGTCGTTTCATTTAGTTTTTTCAGCGATTCAATGTACCGGCTTGACTCTCCTGCGCGCAAATACTGCTCATTGAACCAAACGGCTTTATCTGGATTAAAACGTGCTCCAGATTTCGTCACGTTTTGCATGGAGAAGGCTTGCACAGCCTCCTCGAGATTGTACAATTCCCGTTCGTCTCCGCTGCTCCACCCAAGGAGCAAAAGCATGTTGAGAAACGCTTCGGACAAGTAGCCATTTTCCATGTATCCCTTTGAAACTTGGCCTGTTTTGGGGTCTGTCCAAGAAAGTGGAAAAATCGGAAAGCCACCTTTGTCGCCATCTCGTTTGCTCAATTTGCCATTGCCCGTGGGCTTCAGGATCAAAGGCAAGTGAGCAAAGGCGGGGGGTGTCCAATCGAAAGCTTCATAGAGGAGAACATGCAAAGGCGCGCTTGGCAGCCACTCTTCCCCACGAATGACATGACTGATTTTCATGTGGTGGTCATCCACCACATTTGCCAGGTGATAGGTCGGAAGCCCATCGGCCTTCATAAGCACTTTATCGTCCAATACGCTGGATGAGACATTGATTTCCCCTCGAATTTCATCGGTGACCTGGACGTTTCGTGCGGCGCTAGGCATTTTGAATCGCACGGTGAAAGGATGCCCTTTCGCTTCCAGTAATTTGACTTCATCAGCGCTTAGCGTCAACGAATTGCGCATGCTCATGCGTGTTTTGGCATCGTACTGCCAGACCGTGCCATTTGCTTCTGCTTCCGTGCGCATGGTAGCGATTTCTTCGGAGGAGTCAAACGCTTTGTAGGCGTTTCCATTTGCGAGCAATTGATTCAGTTCCTTTCGGTACAGTTCGCCTCGTTCCGACTGCCGATAAGGCCCATAATTTCCGCCGGCCTCGGTCCCTTCATCCGGCTGGAATCCACACCATTTTAGGGATTCAGCGATGTATGCCTCTGCGCCTTCAACAAACCGTGCCTGATCGGTGTCTTCGATGCGTAGAATAAAGGTGCCATTGTGTTTTTTGGCGAAGAGATAATTGAACAGGGCAGTTCGAACACCGCCCATGTGCAATGGACCGGTGGGACTGGGGGCAAAACGAACGCGAACAGATGCTGACATGATGGGGCAATTTCAGCGGCAAAGATAGGTTGTGGAGGCCTGCAGTGGAAAATTGGATGCGATTGCAAATCCGCGCAGCACGCCCCTGAACGAAGCCGTAACAGATACGATTAGTGGATGATGGCTGTTGCAAGTTTGCTCCAGAATCAATAACAAATGAATGCATTAAGAAACAAGGTCCAATTGATTGGACGGCTCGGGAAAGATCCCGATTTGATGAGCTTCGATGAAGGCAAGGTGAAATGCACTTTTCCAGTGGCGACCAATGAGGTTTTCCGCAATGGTGAAGGTGAACGTGTGGAGCGCACCCAGTGGCATGACGTTGTCACATGGGGTGCTCTAGCGGAAGTCGCAGGTCAATACTTGCAGAAGGGCGCTGAAATTGCCATCGAAGGTCGGCTGGCTTACCGGACTTATGAGGATGCTGATGGGCATACACGTTACATAACGGAGGTTGTGGCGGGTGAAATGCTGATGCTCGATCGGCGCATCGAAAAGGAAGGCTAATCAGTTGGCTGAGGGGGCGAGAAACAAAACTCGCCCCCTTTTCTTGAATTGGTTCCCTGGAATAGGCTCTTCCTGCATCTTCCGTTGGTGCGGCGTCTTTGAAGTGTTAACTTTGGGGAACGAACCTGAATGCAATGAGCAACAACGGATTATTGAAATCGTCTCTGGCCAAGAAGTACCTGATGGCACTGACCGGTCTTTTTTTATGCACTTTTCTTCTTGGACACTTGGCGGGCAACCTTCAGTTGTTCATTTCCGGAGGGGAGGGGCAACAAGCTTTTAATGAGTATGCGGAGTTCATGACCACATTTCCGTTGGTCAAAATCTTGAGCTACTTGACTTACGCCAGTGTACTGTTTCACATCGTAGATGGAATCGTTTTGACGATGCGCAATCGCAAATCGCGACCGGTGGGTTATGTCAAGGAAAAGGGCTCGGCAAATGCCAGTTGGTCGAGCCGTAACATGGGCATCCTTGGAACGATCATCGCTGTCTTTCTCGTGAGTCACATGCAAACGTTCTGGTACAAGATGCACTTTGGTGCAATGCCTATGCACGAAGGGCTGAAGGATTTGCATACCGTTGTTCTCGCCTTTTTCTCCCCTGAAAACCCCCTTGGTCTCATTGCCGTTGTGGGTTACGTATTGGCTCAACTCGCTTTATCGTTCCATTTGGTTCACGGATTCCAGAGTGGCTTTCAGTCACTGGGATTGCGTCATCCGAAATACACTCCTGTGATCGAAAAGACAGGCTACTTGTTTGGAATTGGAGTCCCTTTGCTTTTTGCAAGCATCCCAGTATTCCTCTACATCACCCAGCTTTAATTGACGACTAAGATGCTAGACTCTAAGATACCTGAAGGACCACTGGCGGACAAGTGGACGTCTCACAAAAACAACATCAATCTTGTCAATCCGGCCAACAAACGACTCATCGATGTCATTGTGGTTGGAACGGGGTTGGCAGGAAGTTCTGCTGCTGCATCTCTCGCAGAGATGGGGTACAATGTAAAAGCCTTTTGTTTTCAAGATTCGCCGCGCCGGGCTCACTCCATTGCTGCCCAAGGTGGAATCAACGCAGCAAAGAACTACCAAAATGACGGCGATTCTGTTCACCGTCTCTTCTACGATACCATCAAAGGAGGTGACTACAGAAGCCGCGAAGGCAACGTGCACCGCTTGGCAGAGGTTTCTACAAGCATAATCGACCAGTGTGTCGCACAAGGCGTGCCGTTCGCACGAGAGTATGGAGGTCTTTTGGACAACCGAAGTTTCGGAGGTGTTCAGGTTTCGCGAACTTTCTATGCAAAGGGTCAAACCGGACAGCAATTGTTGTTGGGAGCTTATTCGGCCTTAAGTCGCCAGATTTCCAAGGGCAAGGTCGAAATGTTCACCCGTCACGAGATGATGGATGTGGTCATGGTTGATGGGAAGTGCCGCGGAATTATCGCACGGAATCTGGTCACAGGCGAGTTGGAACGGCATGCAGCTCACGCAGTTGTTCTTGCTTCCGGTGGATATGGAAATGTGTTCTTTTTGAGCACCAACGCGATGGGATCGAATGTTTCAGCTTCTTGGAAGGCTCACAAAAAGGGAGCGTTCATGGCCAATCCGTGTTTCACGCAGATTCATCCTACTTGTATTCCCGTATCGGGGGAGCATCAGTCTAAATTGACGTTGATGTCCGAATCTTTGAGGAATGATGGAAGGATTTGGGTGCCTGCAAAGAAGGAAGACGCAGAGGCGATTCGAAAAGGAACAAAACAAGCCGTTGAAATTGCCGAAGGGGACCGGGATTATTACCTCGAACGTCGCTACCCTGCATTCGGAAATTTAGTTCCTCGTGATGTTGCCTCCCGGGCTGCAAAAGAACGCTGCGATGCGGGATTTGGCGTGAATGAAACCGGTGAGGCTGTGTTTTTGGATTACGCCAGTGCGATTCAGCGTTATGGCAAGACAGAAGGAAATATTCGAGGACTTAAAGATCCTTCCCTAGCAGAAATCACAGCGCTTGGCAAGCAAGTCGTCAAGGCTAAGTATGGCAATCTGTTCGATATGTACAAGCAGATTGCTGCCGATGATCCATACGAAACACCGATGAAAATTTACCCAGCGGTGCACTACACCATGGGAGGTTTGTGGGTGGATTACAATCTAATGACTTCAGTTCCTGGCTTGTATGCGGCAGGAGAAGCAAACTTTTCTGATCACGGTGCGAATCGGTTGGGTGCTTCGGCATTGATGCAAGGATTGGCGGATGGATATTTTGTCCTTCCTTACACCATCGGAGATTATTTATCGCAGGACATCCGCACGGGTGAAATTTCTTCAGATTCACCAGAATTTGCCGTTGCGGAGAAGGAGGTGAAGGAGCGCATCAGCCATTTGATCAACAACAACGGAACGAAGCCGGTGGATGATTTTCACCGTCGTTTGGGTCGAATCATGTGGAATGAATGTGGCATGTCGCGAAGCGCTGACGGCCTGAAGAAAGCGATTGAGGACATTCGTGCTCTACGCGATGAATTTTGGGCCGATGTCCGTGTTCCCGGAACTGACGATGGTTTCAATCCGGAACTGGATAAAGCAGGACGGGTTGCGGACTTTCTTGAACTTGGTGAATTGATGTGCAAGGACGCCCTCGAACGGGACGAGTCTTGCGGAGGTCACTTCCGAGAGGAATTCCAGACGCCAGAGGGAGAAGCTTTGCGTGACGACGACCAATTTGCTTTTGTGTCAAACTGGGAATTCACAGGTGATCCAAAGGAATCAAAACTCCACAAGGAGGAATTGAAGTTTGAAAATATTGAATTGAAGCAGCGGAGCTACAAATAATAGAGACATGGATTTGACACTCAACGTTTGGAGACAAAATGGCCCAGAAGACAAAGGCCGAATGGAGACACATCCGGTTTCAGGTGTGTCGCCTGATATGTCTTTCTTGGAAATGATAGACATGCTCAATGATCAGATCATCCGTGATGGAGGAGATCCGGTCGCTTTCGATCACGACTGCCGCGAAGGGATTTGTGGAATGTGTTCCATGTTTATCAATGGGGAAGCTCACGGTCCAGGCCGAGGCGTCACGACGTGCCAATTGCACATGCGTTCTTTCAAGGACGGGGATAGCATCACAATTGAGCCATGGCGTGCTTCGGCTTTCCCGGTTGTCAAGGATCTCGCGGTGGATCGGAGTGCATTTGACCGCATCATCCAATCTGGAGGTTATGTTTCCGTGAACACGTCAGGCGAGACATTGGATGCGAACGCAATTCCCGTTCCAAAGCCTCAAGCCGATGAAGCCTTTAGCGCAGCAACTTGCATAGGCTGTGGTGCATGTGTTGCCTCGTGCAAGAATGCTTCTGCGATGCTATTTGTTTCAGCGAAAGTTTCTCAATTTGCACTTTTGCCGCAAGGCCAACCTGAACGGGCCTCCCGTGTGAAGCGCATGGTTGAGCAGATGGACGAGGAAGGTTTTGGAAATTGCACCAATACAGGGGCATGTGCTGTGGAATGTCCAAAGGGAATTGACCTGAGCAATATTGCACGAATGAATCGCGATTTCTTAAAGGCTTCTGCTGAGGGAGAGTGATTTAGCCTTCACGTCTATTGGCTGCTGCCATGTTGATATTGCCGGATTAAATCATACATTAGAGCATGAAGAATCTATTTTTCCTCACGTTTGTCGTTTTAGGTCTGACTGCAGAAGCACAGAATAAAGCCGAAATTACCTTCGAAGTAAACGGAGTTTGTGGGATGTGTGAAGATCGAATCGAGCAAGCCCTAGATGCTCCAGGAATCATAATGGCAGACTGGGATGTAAAGTCAAAACAATTGACGGTTGCATTCAAAACCAAAAAGATTAAGGAAAAGGCCATTCACCAGTTAGTGGCTGATTCTGGGCATGACACAGACCTGGTCAAGGCCAAAGACGAGGTGTACGCAAACCTCCACGGTTGTTGCAAGTACCGTGATGGTGCGAGTTGTTCCGGAGAGGACGACGAAGGCCATGACGACCAGGATTAACACGGACCAATTTCTCTTAAACGCCTTGTTCATGCGTCCAAGCTTTCTGCTGTCTCTGCTGCTGATGACGAGTGCTTTGTTTGCCCAGGATGGCGGCACCCTGCGGGGCAAAGTTTTGATTGAAGAACATTCGGGTGAAGGTTTTGACGGACCGCAAGGAAACGATGAGCCCGAATACATCGGGCTCCCGGGTGCTTATGTTCGCTGGTCGCATGACGTCACTTCTACCACGGTTACAGATGGCTTTGGCTTTTTCAAAATAAAAAAGGCGAATGTGGGTGACACCTTGCTGGCGAGTATGCTGGGATACAACTCAGCAGGTTGGATTTTCGATGGCACATCATATGTGGACATACCCTTGACGGCCGGGGTTGATCTGGGCGTCGCAGAAGTTGTAGAACGCAAGGCGGCGACTCAGTTTTCATTGCTTTCACCATTGGATGTCCAATCCCTGAATCGCAAAGAATTAGTAAAAGCGGCCTGTTGCAATCTTTCAGAAGCGTTTGAGACCAATGCTTCAGTGGACGCATCGTTCACCGACGCAGTGACGGGTACACGTCAGATTCGAATGCTGGGATTGGACGGAAAATACAGCCAAATTCAAGTTGATAATTTGCCGGGTCCGCGGGGTCTTAGCGCTGTTCGCGGACTGCTGTTTATTCCAGGTGACTGGGTCAATGAGATTCACATCAGCAAAGGTGCGGGCACAGTCACACAGGGGTATGAAAGCATCACCGGTCAAATCAATGTTGCGCTGAAAAATCCAGAAACAGCTGACCCTTATCATGTCAACCTATATGTGAACGGTTCGGGACGAAAGGAATTGAACTATGTGAGCCGCCATGATGTGAGCCGTCGCTGGAGCACTGCGGTTCTTATTCATGGCTTGCACAACGAGCAACTTAATGATCGCAACGCAGACGGGTTTTTGGACACACCCATGCAACAGAATTTTGTTGGACGAAATGAATGGAAGTTCAAAGGTGACCGCGGGATTCGAGGTGAATACGCCGTCAATTATGTGAATACAGCGTCAGTTGCTGGTCAGAATAGTGCCTTTGATGACGGGGCAGATTGGGGACAGTGGATGGGCCTTATGGATAGCCTTTCAGGGCCATGGTCAGCTATTACAGCCATTGAGCGGTTCGAAGTGTCGGCCAAGACGGGGTTTGTTTTTCCAGATGCCGAGTGGCGAACGATTGGGACGCAATGGAATTTCTACAACCACGATCACCAACAACGTTTCGGTACAAAAGATTACTCAGGCAGTGAACAGTTTTTCAGAGGCAACGTGTTGTACTCAGATATTTTTGGAAGTACAGATCGCAAGTTCACCGTTGGAGCGACATACGTTCGGAACTCATTTGATGAGACATACATAGACAATGATACGCTGCGAATCTCGCCGAACCGCGTGGAGCAAATTCCAGGGGTGTTTTTCGAATACACGTGGAATCCGAATGAGCGTTTGAGCATGATTGGTGGCATTCGATATGACCAGCACAACTTATTTGATCGTTTCGTTAGTCCGCGTTTTCATGCCCGTTGGAGCGCAACGGAGAACACGTCCATCAAAGTAGCTGCGGGCAAGGGTTTTCGAACCTCCAATCAATTCATGGAGCAATTGGGAGCATGGGCCAGCCAGCGTCAATGGAATCTCAATTATTACGGACTGCCAGTGCCCGAAGAAGCGACGAATTTTGGTGTGAACGTCACGAGTAAATTCCGTTTGAATTACCGGGATGCCAGCCTGACTCTGGACGGTTATAGCACCCAATTCCAGAATAAACTGGTGGTGGATTTGGATCGTTCTACAAATGCCATTGATTTTTCTAATCTTGACGGCAAGTCGTTTGCTAACTCTGCCCAAGCTGAGTTTAACTGGGATGTGCATCGACGCTGGGACATGCGGTTGGCTTACCGCTGGGTCAATGCGCACACGGATCGCACTCCTGGAAATCCAACACTGGACCCGTTCGTATCCCGGCACCGAGCTTTCGGTCAATTTAGCTACTCGTCGCAGTTGAACGAGCGCGAAGGGCAATGGCGCTCTGACATCACGTGCCAGTGGATTGGAGCTCAGCGGTTGCCAAGTACATCGGACAACCCTGAAGCGTTTCAACGACCGGATATGGCCCCGGATTTCTTCCAAATGAATGCCCAAATAACCCGTCAGGTTACCCCGGAGTTTTCCATTTATGCGGGAGTCGAAAATGCGCTCAACTATAAGCAGGACCGTCCCATTTTAGCTGCCACCTATGATCTAGGACCACCTTCATCTTCTGATTTCGATCAATATTTCGATGCCAGCTTAGTGTATGGACCGATTTTTGGTCGGATGCTTTATGCGGGTTTGCGGTGGGGTATTTTAGCTCCCAAGGTTCACAGTTGAAAGCCTGAAATCTAAATTTATCCGGGGCGCATCGAGCGTTTGAGCATGCCTCCACCGCTTCGCGCTCCGATTGTCTGGCGCCTTTGGGATGCAGAGGAATTGTTGGGTCGTGCTTCTTTCACAGGCATCCCATCTTCTGAATAACGTGGGTCGGGGATGTAATCAAGCTTTTCCATGAAGAGTGCTTCCACATGGAGGCAATCGAATTCTTCGCGAACTGGTCCGCGGATGTGATAAATTCCTTTTCCTCGAAAATTGTATTCTTTCAGGGATGGCGGGAAATGAACGGTGTCCAGCCACTGGCCTTCAACATCTACGAAACATCCGAATGCCATGCGCTCACGCTTTGCAGTCAGCGTTTCTTTCACCGTCACCAGATATCCCACAACATTCACTGTTTTTCCAATGCAGTCCGCGAGTGCCTCACTGCGGACGGATTGGCTTAGTTGTTGGGCTGATTCAGGAGTCAATAATCGAAATGGGGACACCAAAGGGAAGCCAAAGAGTTCAATTTGATCGAAGGCGGATTCCAAATCGTTGTGTTCAAATGTAGGCAGTGTAAATCGTGAAATATCCGGGGTAAACAGTGTTGCTTCTTCTTGGCCTTTTCGGACGTGCCCTAGCAGAAAATGTGCTTCCCATTGAAGTTGCTGTGCACCTTTCCCAGTGAATCGAAATCCCCCGCATCGGATCAGCACCAAACATTGTTCCAGAGCAATTCCGTTTCGTTCGATGCAATTCTCGAGCGAAGCATAGGATCCATTTGCCTTGCGCTCTTTCATGATGTTGGCCACGACTTGAGCCTGCACGCCTCGCACCAAGTTGAATCCAAGATATATGCGCTTTTTTGATGCATCTACACAGGCCTCCCACCCTCCACGGTTTAGGCACGGTGCCTCGATGTGTCCTCCGACCATCCTTGCTTCGTGCACATAGAATTCCGTTCGGTAAAATCCACCAAAATTGTTGATGCAGGCTGTCATGTATTGCAAAGGCCAATGGGCCTTTAGGAAGAGACTCTGATAGCTCTCGACAGCATAGGATGCTGAATGACCTTTTGCAAAGGCGTAGCCAGCAAAGCTTTCTACTTGGCGCCAAACCTCTTCCACGAGGAAGCGCTTCCGGCCTTTTTCCATGGCTTTGGCAATGAACGTTTCTCTGGCTTTTGCAAACTCTTCTCGGGAGCGAAATTTCCCGCTCATTCCGCGTCTTAAAACATCGGCTTCGCCGAGGTCCAAACCGGCGAAATGGTGCGCCACTTTGATGACGTCTTCTTGGTACACCATAACGCCGTAGGTTTCTGGCATCAGTTCTAGCAATACCGGGTGGGCATCGTTGCGTTTTTCGGGAAAGCGATGGCGTTCGATGTATGCTTTCATCATTCCGCTGCGTGCCACTCCCGGTCGAATCACGGAACTGGCGGCCACAAGTCCGAGGTAATGGTCCACTTGAAGTTTGCGCATTAGCATGCGCATCGCAGGGGATTCTACGTAAAAGCATCCCACTGCCAATGCCTGACGAAGCATGGATTGAATTTTGGGATCTCGTTTGAAGCGGCTCATGTCATGGATGTCAATTTGCGCTGCAACCTCGGGTTCATCTTGAGCGATGAGGTCAATCGTGTCTCGGATTTTACCCAAGCCGCGTTGGCTTAGAATATCAAACTTGTACAGGCCAATGTCTTCTGCGACCACCATGTCGTATTGTGTGGTGGGGAATCCTTTGGGCGGCATGAAGGTTCCGCCAAAGTGGTTCAGTGGACGATCGGCAATCAAGACGCCACATGAGTGGATGGTAAGAGCGTTTGGGCAGTCTTGCAGGTATCCCGCATATCGGACTACGAGTTGTTCCATTTCGTCGGTACCGCTGGGATTGATGTTGCCGTCGGCGATGCGGTCGATGTCGTGCTTGGGAAGCCCAAACACTTTTCCGAGTTCGCGGACCACTGCGCGGTATTGGAATGTACTGTAGGCACCAACCAAAGCCACATGTGGAAATCGCTTGAAGATGTATGCCGTAACGTCGTCGCGATCGGTCCAGGAAAAGTCTATATCAAAGTCGGGTGGGTTGGTTCGGTAAAGGTTGATGAACCGCTCGAAGTACAAATCCAATTCAATCGGATCTACATCGGTGATTCGAAGCAGATAGGCGACCAAGCTATTGGCGCCGCTTCCCCGTCCAACATAAAAATAACCGCGGCTGCGGGCATAGCTGGTGATGTCCCAGTTGATCAAAAAATAGGAAAGGTAGCCTTGCTGTCGAATGACGCGCAGTTCCATCTCCATACGTTCGAGTACCGTTTCGTCATGATCGGGATAACGGTAGGCGAGTCCTTCTGCGCAGAGGACACGAATCAATTCTTCGTCGTTTTCTTCGGATTCGGTATACGTGTGTTGGTTGTTGTGGAAACGACCATTTTTAGGATTGGGAAGGTGGACGGTGCATGCTTTTAGAAGCATTTCAGAACGCTTGACCCATTCGGGAAATTCGGCGAAGGCTTGATGGAAATTTGAGGGACTCAGCACGCGATCGTATGCGTTTCCTGTTGCGTTTTTAGGAAGTTTACTCAGCAGTTCGTTGCGATCCACTGCCCGGAGAATCCGATGGCAGTTCCAATCTCGTTTGTGTCGAAAAGTGAAGGTGTGCAGCGCAATGAGGCGATTCCACGGTATGCGGTGTTTGAGAACAGCATCATTGGCCAGCAGGCGTAGAGCGGACTGTTCCCAGGGTCGTACACCAATCCACTCCATTCCTTCTGGTTGCGTATTTGTCGATTCTTCCAAGCGAAGTTTCCAGCGTTCCCATGGACAGATGAAGGTTACACCTGGAATTTCCGGTGCACCCACCGAGAATGGTTGGTGCGCATTGAGATGATTATTCAGGTGGGTACAAAGGCGCGCGTATCCCTCTTGGCTCTGGGCTAATCCAATGTATAGCGGCAGGCCATCATCGGTTCCTTTGTTGCGGAAGTCAACGCCGGCAACGGGCCGAATGCCGTATTCTGGTGCAAGCTTTATAAAATCCCAATGTGCAGACGTGTTGTTGATGTCAGTCAGGGCAAGCGTTGTTATGCCCGCTTGTTGTGCTTCCGCGAGCAATTCACGCGGTTGCATTAGCCCGTAGCGCAGGCTGAACCAAGAGTGGCAATGCAGATGCATGTGGCGAAGGGGTCAATGGAACAACGCCCCTTGACTTCCGGGATGCTGGTGAGGATTAGAAGATCGTGCGGCCTTGGAGTCCCCCATGCCAAACAGTTCCAAATCCTGATGAATGGAGTAATGGTGTTCGGGGTGCAAACGTTGTCCAATGGGTTGAAGCAAATCAGAACCGTTGACACGGGGATCACGGATGGCCGGTGAGATGGGATAGGCATTCAGTAAATGCTCGGGGTATGGCCGCATTAGCGCCGTGATATCTTGCAAGGGCGTGGAAGGATTGATCCAATCCTGCTCATTTTCTTCATGCAGCATGACGGGTGATCGATGATGACCAATGCGCTCCATCAAACGATTGGAAACTGTGGTGAGAATGGCAAATGATCGCGTGATTTCACCCGTTGAAGGGTTGGTCCACTCGTCCCAAATTCCTGCCATCGCAAACGGCCGGAGTCCATTGCGTGCGTATACGAGATAGGGCTTAGTGAGCTTCTCCTGCCTTGGCCCTTCGATGATGGCGTCGGCAACAATGAGGCACCTGCGATCCCGAATTGATTGCCGAAACATGGGTTTTTGTAAAATACCCATGGCGCCAGTATATCGCGGGTCATTGTCGGAATTGTGATCTCCTTCTGACCGTGCGTTGATCATGTAAAACTGCTTTTTTGCCCACCGAGGGGTGAACCCAAATTGCTGCAATTGCAATGTGCCGGGAGCGTCGCTTGTGATGACCGGTGCATATTCGCCGTGCGATACATTGGCATTGGGTTGCAAGCGACTGGGCACATCGGGAGCGGCCTCTACTTGGAAGCGTTTTTCAATGGATTTCACAGAAGATATGGTAACGTAGCGGCCACACATGATGGGTTGAATTTACTGATGTCGGTTTGCAAGGAGTAAGGGAGCTTCACCATTGAAGGGATTGGGACGTCCGATGGTGCGAGCTTCGAGGCCTGCGGCGGTGACGACGCTTCGGTCTCCATATTGGTTTCGAATGCGATCGAGCGCACGGTAGAGATCTTGGCGTTCGTCCACATCGTCAAAGAGATCCATCTGGCAACCTCCTTCAACGAGGTGACTGTACCGCACACCGATCAACCGCACTTGGACGCGTCGGTTATAGAGTTGCTCAAACAGAGCTTTTACCTTGGGAATAAGCACATGATCGGAGGAGCTGTAGGGAATGCGGGCTTGAACGGAACGTGTGTCAAAGTCGGCATACCGAATTTTAACGGCGACACATGCGGTTAGTTTTCGTCCGCGGCGCAATTGATAGGCGAGGTTTTCGGTCATGGCTACGAGAATACCGCGCAGTTTTTCGACATCGGTGGTGTCTTTTGCGAAGGTGCGTTCGGTAGAGATGGATTTTCGCTCGTTGAAGGCAATGACGGGACTGGGGTCGATTCCGTGCGCTTTGCGCCAAATGGAAGTTCCATTTTGACCCAGTACTTGTTCCATCAATTCGATGGGCATTTCTTGAACCGTGTGAATGCGTTTGACACCTAAGTTGCGAAGGGTATTGTAAGTGTGGGTGCCTACTTGGGGGATTTTCCGCACGGAGAGAGGTGCGAGAAAAGGCTGTTCGGTTCCGTGTTGCACCTGTAGGGTTCCCAAAGGCTTTGCTTGACCGGTTGCCACCTTGCTCACAGTTTTGCTGGTGCTCATTCCAAATGAAATGGGCAAGCCGGTTTCGTGAATCACTCGATCGCGGAGTTCACGAGCGAATTGCCAACAGCCGAAAAAGCGATCCATGCCACTGAGGTCGGCATAGAATTCATCAATGGAGGATTTTTCGCACACCGGAACAGCTTCTTTGATGATTTCCGTCACCGCTGCCGACTGCTTCATGTAATTGATTGAATTCCCTCGGATGACCAAGGCTTCTGGACACATGAGACGTGCTTGGCGCATGGGCATTCCCGAATGCACCCCAAAAGCTCGGGTTTCATAGCTGCATGCGGCAACCACTCCACGATCACCTGTGCCACCAATAAGAATGGGCATGCCATTCAACCGGCGATCCATGAGCCGTTCGACGGACACAAAAAAAGTGTCGAGATCCATATGCAAAATGGATCGGGAAGCTGCAGGTGTATTTGCGTTCATTTGGTTTTGCTAAAATAATGAGCAAAGCCAAAATAAAACGCAATGAATCACAATTTATTTCGATACGCTTTTCTGAACAGACAAAAAATCAGCGGTTTCAGGAAGGGCACACTTCCCCAAAAGCGGCCAACATGGCCAACACGTCTTGCACGCTGCTCGCTCCATCTCCCGTGACATCAGCTTCACAATTGGAGGTGCACCCGAAGTCCGCTAGTAGCAACAAAATGTCTTGTATTTCTGTGAGGCCGCTACCGTTCAAATCGGTTACGCAATAGCAAGCTAGGGGGGCGAGAAAAGCATCGGAGATCAGCACTTGACAATCGGGGGCAGAGGTGAAGAATACGGTCAGATCAACCGGAAGTCCATTGGCGGGCAATCCGTTCAAGACGACTGTTTTTGGGCTTTCAGTAAGGGAATACAGCGTGCCATTGACACTGATCAGCCCTGTGTTTGGTGCCGCTTGATATGTCACGATAATTTCTTGCGTGTAGGTGTCATTGTTGCACTCAGATTGTTCGCCCAAGACGACTTCCGTGATCAAGCAACCTCCAATGACCCATCCCATGTCTTCGAACATGCCCAACATCGCAGGTCCGGGATTGTGATTCGATTCAGCAGTATTGATGGCAGGTGTCATCAGGCTATTGGGCGAACCAGCGGGATAAGTGGATTCATTGAGGTGCGAATAACTGGATCCTGGCTGGTAATTGGTCGGTGCGTAAAGGCGCGGCCTTCCTCCGCCGACAGCGTCCATCCCAGCAGCGCCGTTCCAGTATACCTCATTGGACGTGAGAGCTCCGCCGAGCGTTTGAGAGCCATTTGGCAGATTCAATAAGGCGATGGAATCTGCCGTTTCTGTGAATTGGTCGTATGCATAGGGTGTATTCGCCGTGCCAAGAAACCCGAATCCATTGGTGAAATAGGCACTTCCAATGAACCCCAGTCCGTGTCCTATTTCATGAAGTGCGGCAGTGACAAAATCATATTGACCTGCCGGCGTTTCACCATCGGTTCCGAAGTACCAATTGGAAGTGCTGTTGAACGAGCAGGTGATGTCTGATTGTTCACTCAGGTCTGTATCGACAATGGCATTGGCCAGTGCAGCAGGGTAAAATGTGTCTGAAAAAGGAGCGTTCGCAAAATTTTGATGCAAATTATTTGGCCCTGCTTGAGCGAGCGCACCGCTCTCGAGATCTTCCCATGTTGCATCGATTCGGATGGTCACGTTGGAGGTGAGGAGTACAGACCAGATGTCAACAGCATAATCAAAGGCCATGATAACTTCTGCTGGAAACGCGTTGTAATTCACGATGATGTTGGCCTCCCTCACAGCGTTAGGAGAGAAAAAATCAGGAGGAGGAACTTGGGTAAATGCATCCAAGGGGATACCCTCTAGACCATGGCCACATCCTTCATGGACTTCGCAATTTGCGTCTTGATGCCATCCTTTTGGACCAAAAACACGCTGAGCTTTTACAGGAATGAGCCCAATGCACATTCCTAGAATTGCTCCAGCAAACTTTTTGACAAGGGTTGATTTTATTGGCATTTGAGTCACAATTTGCAATCAACAATATACTTCATTCTTATGAGTTTTTTTGATTCCCAATTGCATTGCTACTTTTGTTAGCAAAGGATTTACCTATGCCGAGTACCGCGCTACCTCATTTTGCAAAACGCCTGAAGGCTCTCAGAAAGGCAATGTCTCTAACACAACAAGAGCTTGCAGATCGACTGGGCTTGAAGCGAGCTGCTTTGGGTGCGTATGAGGAAGGCCGCGCTGAGCCGAGGTTAATCAATGTGGTTGCGATTTCGGATTTTTTTGGTGTTTCTGTGGATGCATTGCTCAAGGGCTCTGATACAGACGAAGAGCGTCAGCGGGGCAAATCCATGCGGATTTTGACCGTTCCCATTGGAGCGACAGATTCGGAAGAGCGAGTGGCTGTGGTTCCTGTGAAAGCAGCCGCGGGTTACTTGGATGGGTACGGGGATCCTGAGTTTGTCCAAGGCTTGCCCACCTTTGACTTGCCATTGCCAGAAGTCCCATCACAACTGACACATCGCCTGTTCCAGATTGAAGGCGAGAGCATGTTGCCGATTCAGAGCGGGAGCTACATCTTGAGCACCTACGAAGAGGACTGGCATCGTGCTGGAGGAATGCGCCCCTATGTCATCATTACCCGCAATGATGGCGTTGTATTCAAGCGGATCGAAAACCGGTTGGATTCAAACCACAATGACTTTTGGCTGATTTCAGACAATCCCGATTATCCTCCATTTTCGGTTAGACCCGAAGACGTGGTGGAGATTTGGCGGGCGAGGGGTTATTTGGCGTTTGATTGGCCAACCCCTGCGTTCTCAGGAATGGAAAGGATCCAGGGCACACTGGATTCGTTGCGCGCTGAGATTCACGCTTTGAAACAGGACATGCCCAAATAGGTCAAACACCAAGCGCGACCACTTCCTCGACAGCGTCGAGTTTCGATGTCAGGAGTTGTTCGATGCCGCCTTTCAATGTTTGCATGCTTGATGGGCACCCACTGCACGCTCCCCGCATGTGAACGTAGACCTTTCCTTCTTTGAATGCTTTGAAGTCGATGGCCCCTCCATCTTGCTCCACTGCAGGCCGTACAAACTCATCCAGGAGTCGCTTGATCTCGGCATCGTGTTCTGAAGGAACCATTTCTGCTTCAGGAATGAAATTCACAGAGGCATTCGCTTCGGCCACACCCGCATCCAGTTCGGGCTCTTGAGGAGTTTCCAGCTTTTCCTGCACGCTTAAAAAAGCCGTGGTATCCACAGCATTTTCGTTTTCCATCAGCCACTCTCGCACGTACTCCCGCAATTGTTGCACGATCATTTCCCAACCAAGGGATTCATCCTTGCTCACTGAAACAAAGCATCCACTGATAAAAACACCTTTCACAAACGGAAAGTTGAACAGTTCTTCGGCCAAAGGGGAGCACCAAGAAGCCTCTATTTTGGATCGGAATTCAGCTTGGTATTCACCGTCAATCAACGGGCGGTCTGCCACGAATTTCATCACGGCAGGATTGGGCGTCATTTCGGCGTAAACACTTGTAGGTATCGGCATTTGTCAAAGGTAGGCTTCAACGCCTAAATTGCAGGTTCTACAGATGTCAGAAAGCATGAATGTTTTGAATTATTTGCGAATCGTAAAGCCAGGATTATTGGGAATCTTTTTCCTGATTGCGCTCTCCACCCAATTGCTAGGGCAAGAAACCTTTCCCGTAAACGGCACAGTGAATAAGCAATTGGTGCGAACAGCGATGGAGCATGCTACAGTGCATGTGAGTGCGACAGAAACAATCATTGATGCGACGCTGGTCATTTACCAAGGTCGCATCGAATCTGTCGGGCCTTCTTCAACCCTCAATGTTCAAGAGCCCGCAGTGCACTATGACATGAGCGGGATGCATTTGTATGCATCGTTTGTAGACGTGCACAGTGCCTACGCGATGCCCAAGGCACAACAAGAGGGTTGGAGCCGTGGCCCGCAGGATTTGAGCGATAAAAAAGGTGCTTTTGGCTGGAATGAAGCGATTCGACCGGAAACCCACGCTGCGATGGTGTTTGATCCCTCTGAATCCGAGAAATCACGAAGTGCACTTCTCAAAGCAGGTTTTGGTGCCGTGTTAACCCATGTCCAAGACGGCATTGTGCGAGGAACGGGGGCCTTGGTTGCTCTTTCAGCAGACCCGCGAAAGGCACTTCTCGTACCTGAAGCATCAACACATTTTAGCTTTCGAAAGGGCACATCTTCTCAGGATTACCCGCGCTCTTTGATGGGAGCGACAGCCTTGTTGAAGCAGACACATTTTGATGCAGAGTGGTATGCGGATGCGACACGACTGAATGAACGCCTCGAGTCGAATTTGTCCTTGGAAGCGTTCAATGCCCAGCGGGATTTGCCGGCATTTTTTGAAGCGGGTGGATGGGAGGATGCACTGAGAGCAGCAGACATGAGCCTGGCTGTCAAACGTGAACACCCGTTTATCATGGTGGCTGGAAATAACGTTTACCAGCGCTTGGATGAGGTTCGAGCATCGGGAGCAACCTTGGTGCTTTCGATGAACCACCCGAAACCGTTTGATGTGAGCGATCCTCATTTGAGCCGTTTGATTGGATTGGATGAGCTAAAGCATTGGGAACTGGCTCCGTCAAATGCAGCACGTGTGCATGAAGCAGGGATTTCGTTTGCCATCACAGCTGACGGATTGCAGCAACCAACGGAGTTGCGCAAGGCCGTGCAGGTGGCCATCAGACATGGTTTGCCGGAAGATGCAGCGCTTGCTGCTTTGACAGAGGTGCCGGCACAAATGATGCGAGCTGAAGACCGAGTCGGTGCATTGCGTCCTGGCATGGAAGCCAATGTGCTTGTGACCGACGGCCCTGTGTTTCACTCGGAAGCGCAATTGATGGAACACTGGGTGCAGGGCAAGCAAAACGTGTATGTCGATCGCAATGCATTGGACCTGCGAGGAGAGTATGATGTAACCCTGGAAGACCAAGTGTTGGAGCTTTCGGTAGAAGGAGAGGTTGGTGCGTTACGCGCCTATTTCACCTTGGACTCAGCGCAGTTTGGTGTAAAGTTGAACCAAGATAGCCGCACGCTTACCTTGGGATTTCAGCTTGACACCTTGGGATTTGATGGCCGATGGCGCGCCACGGGAAACGCATGGATGGATAGCCGGATTTGGGAAGGAACGGGGCAACGTGCCGACGGAACATGGTTCGATTGGAGTGCTATCCGCCAGGAAACGACCACTGCTTCAGACTCGATTGTTGCATCGGAGGAGATGCTCCAAGACACAATGGCTGGGAGGGTGATTTGGCCATTCACGGCATATGGAAATGAGGAGCGTCCTGTGGCCAAAACGGTTTGGTTTGAAAATGCCACCATTTGGACATGTGAAGAGTCCGGAGTGATGCCAGGAGCTGATCTCATATTGCACGATGGAGAAATTTTGGCGGTTGGTGTGGGGCTTGATCCCAATGCCGTGTTTGGGACCAAGGTTCCTGAATACGAAACGATTGATGCTCGTGGGAAGCACATCACTCCCGGAATCATCGATGAGCACACGCACATCGCGGCCACTCGCGGCATCAATGAAGGCACGCAGGCGAGCAGCGCAGAAGTGAGCATCGAAACCGCAGTCAATAGCGAAGATGTCAATATTTATCGGCAATTGGCGGGCGGAGTGACCACCGCACAAATCTTGCATGGATCGGCGAATCCTATTGGTGGACAGAGTGCGATCATCAAATTTCGATGGGGTGCTTCACCGCAAGAATTGATCTTTGATGAGGCCCCGTCTTTTATCAAGTTTGCATTGGGGGAGAACGTCAAGCAAAGCAACTGGGGGAATAATTATCGTTCCCGTTTTCCACAGACCCGAATGGGTGTTGAACAGGTTTATTACGATCACTTTTACCGAGCAAGGGAATACGACCAAGCCTGGAAAGATCACGAGAAAATGATGCGAAATGCGAGCAGGCGAGCGCGCCGTTCCAATTTGCTTTCGGCAGCACCACGCCGTGATTTAGAGCTTGAAACATTGGCGCAAATCCTTCGAAGCGAGCGGTTTGTAACCTGCCACAGCTACCGCCAAGATGAGATTAACATGCTCATGCATGTGGCGGATTCGATGGGCTTTACGATCAATACATTCACCCATATTTTGGAAGGCTACAAAGTGGCCGATAAAATGGCAGAACACGGAGCAGGAGGGTCCAGTTTCAGTGATTGGTGGGCGTATAAATATGAGGTCAAAGATGCAATTCCGTACAATGGCGCGGTATTGCATGGACAGGGCATTGTCACAGCATTCAATTCTGATGATGCCGAAATGGCGCGTCGTTTGAACCAAGAGGCTGCGAAAGCGGTCAAGTACGGCGGTGTTTCGGAAGAAGAAGCTTTGAAATTCGTGACCTTGAATCCGGCCAAGCTATTGCGCATCGACCACATGGTCGGATCAATTGCGGTGGGCAAGCACGCTGACATTGTTTTATGGGATGAGCACCCTTTGAGTGTTTATGCCCGCCCTGAACAAACGTATGTAGACGGGGTCAAATATTTTGATTTGGAAATGGACGTGGAAAAGAGAGAATGGATGCGCACGGAGCGCGCTCGATTGACACAAGCCATGGAGGTTGGGGGAACATCTGGCGGCAATTCCGGCGGGCCACCCCGGGGTCCAACAGAAAAATTGAAGACCCATTATCATTGTGAAACCTTGACAGACGAGAACCGATGAATAGGAAACTGATTTTCACCCTTTTGGTCAGCATCACATTTGTGACAGCAGGCTTTTCTCAGCCTACACCGGCAGCAGTGCAAAGCGAATCTGTTTTGATTTTGAATGGAATAGCGCACCTTGGAACGGGAGACGTGCTCGAAAATTCGGCGATTGGATTTAGTGATGGCAAGCTTGATTATGTTGGATTCGCTCGATTGGTGGATCGGGCGCGTTATGACCAGGTCATCGAGGCAAAAGGACGACACATTTATCCGGGATTCATCGCATCCAATTCCACGCTTGGATTGCAAGAGATTGGTGCCGTTCGCGCTACCCGGGACGATGCCGAGGTGGGCACATTCAAGCCACACGTTCGTTCGGTGATTGCATTCAATACGGATAGCGAAGTCACCCCGACGGTTCGAACAAACGGAGTGCTTATGGGGCAAATTACTCCGCGCGGTGGCACCATCAGCGGCTCAAGTTGCATCGTGCATTTTGATGGGTGGAATTGGGAAGACGCTGCATTGCGAACAGTTGACGGCATTCATTTGAATTGGCCTTCTACCCATCATCGTCATCGCAAGGACGGGACGATTGACATTCGAAAGCGCAAAACGTACGATCAGCAATTTTTGGAGATTCAACACTTTTTTCAAGAGGCCAAGGCGTATGCTTCTCTTGAGCGCCGACCGGCGACCTCCCCAAGGGACTTGCGCATGGAAGCGATGCGCGGGATTTTTGACGGTTCCTTCCGCTTGTTTGTGCATGCTCAAGATGTTCGCCAAATCACAGAGGCCGTTCATTTCAAACGTCAAATGGGCATTGAAAACTTGGTGATTGTTGGGGGGTACGATGCACCCTTGGTGGCTGACTTGTTGCGTGAGAACAATGTTCCGGTGATGCTCAAGCGGTTGCACACTCTGCCACGCTTTGCAGAGGACGATGTGGACATGCCTTACCGTTTGCCCAAGTTGTTGGAAGATGAAGGAGTTTTGTATTGCCTGCAAAATGCAGGCGATATGGAGCACATGGGAACGCGAAATTTGCCGTTTTACGCGGGAACAGCCCGTGCTTATGGGCTAACCTATGAGCAAGCTGTGCAAAGCATCACACTCAACGCCGCCCGCATTTTGGGTGTTGACGGTTTTTGCGGAAGTTTGGAAACCGGCAAGGACGCCACACTCTTCATTTCAGAAGGTGATGCCCTCGACATGAGAACCAATTACCTCACGGAGGCGTTTATTCAAGGCCGATCGATCGACTTGGACAACCGACAACGCCAGTTGTACCGAAAGTATCAGACCAAATACGGTGCTCCGATTTTGGATTGATGCGGATGCAATTGTGTTGAATTTTCACGCTGGGCTGGTCGATGTGCGGGCTGCTTCGCGATAAGCAGAAATGCTCGCTTACGAAGGCACCTGAGGTTTGCTCTCGATCAACTAGCGAGCATGCTCCAATGCAGTGGCTTTTAAAAGCCAATCTTTGAGCGAACCCTTTGAAGGACGGGTTGGGCAACAGAGCGCGCACGTTCAGCGCCTTTGGAGAGTTCTGCATCCAACATGGCCCGATCATTCATCAAGCGATTGAATTCATCTCGTTCTTTTGCGAAACCATCCACCAAAGCGTCCAGCAAATCTTTTTTGGCGTGTCCCCACCCGTATCCTCCTGCGCGGAGTTTTGCGGCCATGTCTGTCGCATCTGATTCACTTGCGACCAATTTGTACAATTCCCAAACGACAGATCCATTTGGATCTTTTGAATCCTCAAGGGGTGTGGCGTCCGTAACAATATTTTTGTTGATGTGCTTTTTCAAGGCATTCGGCGCATCAAAAATATTGAGTGTATTCCCTTTTGATTTGGACATTTTTTCTCCATCAACACCTGGAATCAATTGCGTTTCTTGCTGCACCAATTCTTTCGGCACCACAAAGGTTTCTCCCATTTTGTGATTGAATCGACTGGCAACGTCTCGGGTCATTTCGAGGTGTTGGAGCTGATCCTTTCCAACGGGCACATAGTCCGCGTCGTAGAGTAAAATATCAGCAGCCATGAGCATGGGGTATGAAAACAGCCCGCTGTTGACGTCTTCTAATCGGTCTGATTTATCCTTGAAACTGTGCGCAAGCGTCAGCCTTTGGTAGGGAAAGAAACAATTCAGATACCAAGCCAATTCCGTGACTTCGGCCACATCACTTTGGCGGTAGAATACGGTGCGGCTTGTGTCCAAGCCAAAAGCCATCCAGGCAGCAGCGACAGCGTAGGTGTTTTCACGCAGCTCAGATCCGCCCTTGATTTGGGTCAAGGAGTGCATGTCTGCGATGAACAGAAATGATTCATTGTCTTCTTGGTGTGCCAGATCAATTGCGGGACGAATTGCGCCCAACAAATTGCCCAAGTGAGGGGCGCCTGTGCTTTGAATACCGGTGAGGATGCGTGCCATACGGAGACAAATTTAAGGGCTGTTTTCTTCCGTGCCTTGCGTGAAGGGGCTGGATTTGTAAACCACGCTTTCTTCTGGTACGAATTGTGCGCGAAAGGCGTCGGCCCAAACGGTGTCAGGGGATTCGCCAAAACCCACAGCAAAGCAGTGCAGTGCGGTCGGAAGCTCTTCGAGGCGATAACGCAAACTTGCCCGGGTCCACCCTTTGGAATGATCCCCTGATGACGCCACAGGAGTCTGCCTCACCCACTGACCTGAATCATCGGGCCATTTCGCTTCCATGACCCACTCGAACTGGAGTGCATCGCGACCTGCGTGCGGGGTATCGTGAAAAAACCAGCAACTGGCTTCAATCGTTTTTCCGAGCCAAGTCGAATCAGGCGTAAGCGTTTCAATCAGGATGTACTCATTTCCAATGCCCCGTTTTGCTCCGGAGCCTTCGAGGGCAAAAGGACATTCCTCCTCGTTCAAGCCGTTCGTTGCCACATCGGAGTCCCCTTTATTCGCTTGAACCCAAACGTTCAAGGCCTCGTTCTCTTTCAGCCACTGACCAACTGTCAATGTCCTGATGGCGGCATCATCTGTGAGGTTTGCGCGTTGCCAAAGCAGGTGGTCATCATCGGACCACGTGGACGCGTCATCACAAGCGTACACCACCACCACCTTCTCGTAATCTGAGGGCTCAAACTGGTTCAGTAGATTTTTGGTAAGCCCTGGATGAGCCATCCATTCTGCAAGCAGGCGAGATTCTCTGATGCTCGTTCGAGTCAGATGCGCCGCGGTGGTGGGCAATCCTGTGTGAAACGAAGCAGCCAATGTTTGTCGATGGGCACGCACGCTTCCTTCCCGACCGACACTTTCGCTTCCCATTTGAAACCACGGGACAGGATGGATGGCAACGGCTTTCGATTTTTTCGCGGCGTTGACAACGGCTTGAAGTTCCGTGTCTACGGATGCAAAACAGTTTTGCTGCGTTTGCATCTCTTTCTTGCATTCTTGTTGCATCCAGAAGGCATCCAAGGCAAACATCCCCACAAATATGTAGGGCAGCCATTTGAGCCGTGGCACAGTGGCGAGGTGAAAACAGCCCAATGCCGCAAGCACAGGCATCGCCCATGCCGCAGGCCAAACGAATCGCCCAATGGCACGAAATTGCATGAAGAGAGGCCATTTCTCCAGCCATTGATTCTTTCCTGTGAGAAAGGGTTCACCTGCACCAATCGCATACAATGTGATGGAAGAGAACGCTACGAGAACGATTGCCCAATTGATGGTCCGAAGCCTTGGATTCGATCGGCGCAGATATTCAGCGATAAAAACCAAAATCACCAACCAAGTTCCAGCGCCCCAAAATCCCCAGCCTTCCCATGCATTTAGGCCCCATCCGAATTCTCTACGAGCGATGCCAAATCCCCCGTGGCTGGGCAGCAATGCTGCGTTCCAAGTGGAGATGTTGTCCCAAAAACCATAGGGTTGATCCGTTCGAAATGGGTGGTTATCAGATGTTTTCAGCAATGCGATGTAGGCGATGAGCGGCAGCACACTTGCAGTGGCTATTTGCAGCAATCGGACGGTCAGTCGAATCGTAGATTTCCAATTGAAAAGGACATGAAACCCTGCAATCAGTCCCGCGAATGCAGCAGCAATTGCTCCGAGGTAGGCATGAGTCAAGAGCAACACGATCAAATGAACGCATTGAAGCCAAGCCCATTTCCACTGAGTCTTTTCCATCCATTTCAATTGAATGTACCAAGCCAAGGGGATGGCATAGGAATAAGCCATGGCATAGTGTCCTGTCCATCGAAGCAGTTGTGGGTGGCACAATGGCAAAAGGCTGCAAAAAATCACGACCCACCTTCCACGAACCCCATAAATCGCTAGGATTTTCACCAATATTGACGCGGTCAAGCCCCAAGAGGCAATGATGGCGATGTGGACGATCCCTGCGGTCCATTCGGACGGAATGAGCTCAGGAACGAACGCACCCAGCACCCAACTCAATAGGGGATGACCGTCGGTGTAAAACACATGTTCGGTGAACGGCCAACCCATTCCGCTGAATTCCCAGCTGAGGGTTTTTCCATGGGCCAATTGCCACGCCAAGGTGTAAATATTTTTCACCGAATCACGGCTCGAAGCGAGCAGCAGGCGATTCGGTTGAAAAACGACCGTTGGAAAAAAAAGAGCTGTCCAAGTCCAGGTCAGCAGCATAGCTGCTAACGCATCTGCATGATGAGAGAGTTGAAAGCGAAGGGCTTTCATTCTCGGTTTAGCAGTATTCGTCGAAGGCCAACTTCAAGTTGTCCGAGATCATTTCAGCAGTGCGTCCTTCGATGTGATGCCGCTCAATCATGTGCATGAGCCGGCCGTCTTTGAAGAGCGCAATGCTCGGTGAGCTCGGAGGATAGGGCAACATGAACTTTCGCGCGCGATCAACAGCGTCCTTGTCCACTCCTGCAAAAGCAGTTGTTTTGTGATTGGGCAGCTTGCTATGTTGCAACGCGAGTTTGACACCGGGTCGCATGGATCCAGCGGCACAGCCACATACGCTGTTGAGCACGACGAGCGTGGTGCCTTCTTGCTTCAGCGCATTGTCGACGTCTTCAGCGGTAATCAGTTCATTCATTCCAACTTCTGTCAAGTCGGATTTCATCGGGGCTACTAGTTCGGGAGGATACATGTTGTCAGTCGTTTGAGAGTTTATTCCTCGTCTTTGGCCGGTGCTGTAGACTGGAGGAAAAGTTCGTTGTATTGTTCGTCGTGAATGGGGCTGGGAGCATCAATCATGACATCTCGGCCAGCGTTATTTTTCGGAAATGCAATGAAATCTCGGATGGAATCGCTGCCGCCAAAAAGTGAGCAGAGTCGATCAAATCCCAATGCGAGTCCGCCATGTGGTGGTGCCCCGTATTGAAAAGCATTCATAAGGAAGCCAAATTGAGCTTCGGCTTCTTCAGGCGTAAATCCGAGCAGGTCAAACATGCGTGCTTGAACCGCTTTGTCGTGGATCCGAATGGAGCCGCCACCGATTTCAACTCCGTTGATGACCATGTCATAAGCATTCGCGCGGACGGCTCCGGGATCGGTATCGATGAGACCAAAGTGTTCTGGTTTGGGCGAAGTGAAGGGGTGGTGCATCGCATGGAAGCGCTGTGAATCTTCGTCCCACTCCAACAACGGAAAATCAATGACCCAGAGGGGCTTGAAGTTTTTGGGATCGCGCAAGCCCAGTGCGGAACCCATGTGCAAGCGCAGCTCATTGAGCTGATTTCGGACCTTGTTGAGATCACCAGAAAGCATCAACATCAAGTCGCCAGCATCAGCACCGGCGTGGTTGGCCCAAGCGGCCAACGCTTCGCTGTCGAAGAACTTGTCTACGGATGATTTGAAGGTCCCGTCTTCATTGCACTTGCAGTAGACCAAGCCCTTTGCACCAATTTGCGGACGTTTGACCCAATCGGTTAGCTTATCTAGTTGCTTTCGGGTGTACCCGGCACTTCCCGGAACCACGATTCCGAGAACAGCTTCTGCATCATCGAAGACACCGAATCCTTTGCCCTGAGCCACGGGATTGAAGTCCACGAATTCCATTCCAAATCGCACATCTGGTTTATCGCTTCCATAACGTTCCATGGCTTCATCGTACGTCATACGCGGGAACGTTTCGATGTCGAAATTCAGGACCACTTGAAACAAGTGACGGACCATGTTTTCGAACGTCTGGAGCACATCTTCCTGCTCTACGAAAGCCATTTCGCAGTCAATTTGTGTAAATTCTGGCTGTCGATCCGCCCGCAAGTCTTCATCACGGAAGCATTTCACGATTTGATAGTAGCGATCATAACCACTCACCATCAGCAATTGCTTGAAGGTTTGAGGGCTTTGTGGCAAGGCATAAAACTGCCCAGGGTTCATACGAGAAGGAACCACGAAATCGCGAGCTCCTTCCGGTGTTGATTTGATCAGGTAAGGCGTTTCCACTTCGATGAACTCAATGCCATCCAAGTATTTTCGGGTTTCAATGCTCAAACGATGGCGAAGCATCAAGTTGGCTTGAACGGGATTGCGTCGAAGATCTAGGTAGCGGTATTGCATGCGCAAATCGTCTCCTCCATCCGTTTCATCTTCAATCGTAAAAGGCGGCGTCTTGCTGGCGTTGAGCACTTCAAGAGCTGTGACAATGATTTCAATGTCTCCTGTTACCATTTGACTGTTCTTGGACTCTCGGATTTTTACATCTCCAGTCACCTTGACCACAAATTCACGACCCAATTTCCGCGCTTTGAGGCAGAGGCCTTCGTCGGTGTCCATGTTTAATGCGAGCTGAGTGAGTCCGTAACGATCTCGTAAGTCGACAAAGGTCATACCTCCCAAGTCTCGTGTGCGCTGGACCCAACCACTGAGGGTGACTTTCTGTCCGGCATGTTCGGCGCGCAGGTCGCCGCATGTGTGCGTTCTATGCATGTTTCGCGTGAAATTTTGAGCCAGTGCTCTTCTGTGCAAAGGTACTTCCGGAATCGGCTACTTTTCGAATGGAATTGGCAATGGATTTTTAAGCTCGATTCTATCTCATGATTCAAACGAGTCCTATCGGAAGCGCCTTAAATTAGCAACATGGAGCAACACAGAAAACGCCTCAATGATTTGCGCGCACAAGCCCAAGAAGGGGGAGGAGAGAAGCGCGTAGCAGCCCAACACGCCAAGGGCAAATTGACCGCTCGTGAGCGTATTGACCTGCTTATGGATCCTGGAAGTTTTGAAGAATTGGGGATGCTTGTCAAACACCGATCAACGAATTTTGGATTGGACAAGCAACAGTTTCTCGGGGATGGTGTCATCACCGGATTCGGACGGGTCAATGGTCGTTTGGTGTATGCTTTTTCACAAGACTTCACGGTGCTCGGGGGATCTTTGGCAGAAGCTCACGCCGCGAAAATCTGCAGAATCATGGACCTGGCGATGCAAAATGGCGCGCCTTTGATTGGTCTGAATGATAGCGGTGGAGCTCGTATTCAGGAGGGAGTTTCATCGCTCGGGGGCTACGCGGACATTTTCTACCGAAACGTTCGAGCAAGCGGAGTGATTCCTCAATTGAGTGCCATTTTAGGACCTTGTGCGGGAGGCGCGGTTTACTCGCCGGCGTTGACTGATTTCATCTTCATGGCTGAGGGAACGAGTTACATGTTTGTGACAGGACCAAATGTGGTGAAGACCGTGACCCATGAAGAAGTTAGCAGTGAAGATTTGGGAGGGGCAAAGACGCATGCCATGAAATCGGGCGTTACCCATTTTACAGCACCGAACGAAGCTGCGGTCATCCAACATTTGAAGACTGTGCTTGGCTATTTGCCTCAAAACTGCGAGGACGAGCCCGTTGCATTGAGTTATGAACCGGGCAATGAGGAACGACCAGCACTGGATGAGTTGGTGCCAGAGAGCGCCTTGCAACCTTACGATATCAGGGATGGCATTCAAGAGGTGTGCGATGCAGACTCATTTACGGAAGTGCAGAAAGATTACGCTGAAAACATGGTTTGCGGATTTGCTCGTTTGGCGGGTCGTAGCATTGGAATTGTGGCCAATCAACCAGCTTTTCTTGCGGGTGTTCTTGACATCAAGGCCTCCACCAAGGCTGCGCGGTTTGTGCGAACCTGTGATGCTTTCAATGTGCCTTTGTTGGTCTTTGAAGATGTTCCGGGATTCTTGCCAGGGACGGACCAGGAGTGGAATGGTATCATCACCAATGGCGCCAAGTTATTGTATGCATTCAGCGAAGCGACGGTGCCGCGTGTTACGGTCATCACAAGGAAGGCGTATGGAGGAGCATATGATGTGATGAACAGCCAACACATCGGTGCAGATTTGGTGTACGCTTGGCCAACGGCTGAGATCGCTGTGATGGGGGCGAAGGGTGCAGCAGAGATTATTTTCAAACGCGAAATAGCCAATGCAGACGATCCTCAGTCGGTGTGGGAAGAAAAAGAGAGGGAATACGCGGAGTTATTTGCACATCCATACAACGCAGCAGCCCGGGGCTACGTCGACGAGGTTATCCTGCCGCGCAACACCCGGGCTAAACTGATCAGCGCTTTTGAAATGCTGAAAAACAAAGTGGATCAATTGCCACGCAAGAAGCACGGCAACCTTCCTCTTTGATGCTTACTGCACGCGTTTGATGGAACAGCCGATGGCTTTTGTCTCAGCAACGTCGCAGGCTTTTCCTTTTTTCAAAGAAGTCATGGCGTCCATGATGTAATTGGCATCAACAGCACTTGCGTCGCTTACGTTGTCGTCCAATGATCCGCGATAGACAAGTGTCATGTCTTTGTCGAACAAGTATACATGAGGCGTTTTGAGTGCTCCGAATGCATCTGCAATGCGGTGAGCTTTGTCCAAGAGATAAGGCATTTTGTAGCCTTCTGCTGTGGCATGCTCTTGCATCGCCTCCATGCTGTCATGGTTGTCGCGCTTTGCTTCATTTGAATTGACGAGTACCATGCCAATGCCCATGCGCTCAGCCGCTTGGTTTGTGCTGTTGTACCGGCCTTCCCAACCATCACTCTTTTCGCCGTTCCCGACCACGAATGGACAGGTGTTGCAGCTGAAAACAACCAATAAACCGTTGGGTCCAGCAGCGGATTCCAGGGTCATCATGGTGCCATCTACATTGGCCATGGCCGCATCTGCGAAAGGTGCTTTTGCGCCAATTGCGAGTTCAGGTTGTGGTTCGCTACCGGGCAGATTAGCGCTTGTGAGGAAAGCAGTTCCGATGATTGCCACTGCAATGAGCATGACAAAAGGCTTGTTCAATAAATTCTTCATGTCGGTTTAACTTAAGATTTGGGTCCGAAGTTCGCACAAACGACATGAAATTGTTCAAAGGAGCAAGAGATAGTGCTCCGAATGAACGGAACTTACTTGATCAACAAGGCATCGCCATAAGCGAAAAAGCGGTACTTCTCTTTCATTGCTTGGTTGTACGCTTCCATAACCAAATCATGGCCGGCAAAGGCAGAGCTGAGCATCAAGAGGGTGCTTTGCGGTGTGTGAAAGTTGGTGATGAGTGCATCGGAAATCTTGAAGTCATACTTTGGGAAGATGAACTTATTGGTCCATCCATTATATGGCTTCAGAGTTTGCGTTGTGCTGACAGAAGTTTCCATGGCGCGCATGGCAGTCGCCCCGACCGACACAATGCGCTTGCCTTCTTCTTTGGCACGATTGACGCGATCTGCACAGCTTTCTGGTATGATGAGCTGCTCTGAATCAACTTTGTGCTTGGTAAGGTCCTCCACTTCCACAGGACGGAAGGTACCTAACCCGATGTGCAGCGTGAGGTAGGTCATGTCAATGCCCTTGATTTCCAAACGCTTCATCAGTTGTTTGGAGAAGTGCAATCCCGCTGTTGGTACAGCTACCGCTCCTAAATTTTTTGCGTAAATCGTTTGGAATCGCTCGCGGTCGTCTGGACCAACTGGTCGGTCAATGTATTTGGGCAAAGGCGTTTCGCCGAGCTGGAAAATCACAGCCATGAACTCTTCGTACGACCCATCAAACAGGAATCGCAATGTTCGGCCTCGTGAAGTTGTGTTGTCGATTACCTCGGCTACCAACTCGTCATTTTCTCCAAAGTAAAGCTTGTTGCCAATTCGGATTTTACGCGCTGGATCCACCAGAACATCCCAAAGGATGCTTTCACGGTTCAATTCGCGGAGCAAGAAAACTTCAATTACAGCGCCAGTCTTTTCCTTGTTGCCATAGAGTTTCGCTGGGAATACCCGCGTGTCGTTGGCAACAAAAACATCGCCTTCATCAAACTCATCCAAGACATCTTTGAACATTTTATGCTCGATGGTTCCCTTGTCTTTGTCTACCACCATGAGGCGACTGTCGTCACGGTTGTCCAGTGGATTTTGGGCAATCAAATCGGGAGAAATGTCGTACTTGAAGGAGGATAATTTCATAAAGGAGCGGGTTTCCGAAGCGCGTGTAAATGGTCGGCAAACTTAAGGAATTCGCAATCAAAGGTCAACCGTAACTTCGTTATCGTCTTGTGGAAGCGATTCGATGGCTTGGATGAGGTCTGTGAGTTGCATGCAATCTGCGATGGGAAAAGGGCCATTCAATGTTCGATGCAGGGCAACCAAATGACCTCCAACTCCCAATGTTTCCCCGAGGTCCCGAGCGATTGACCGAATGTATGTGCCTTTGGTGCAATCGATGTTTACCTCGACATCGACCACAGAATGTCCGTCCACTTCCAAATGCCGAATCGCACAGATTTCTATTTTTTTGATTTCGATCGAAGCACGTTTCAGTTCGATTTCACCTCCTTTTCTCGCGACTGCGTAAGCTTTTTGACCGTTGACCTTTTTTGCGCTGTACAACGGCGGCAATTGCTGAACCACGCCGCGCATTGCTGCTACAGCCTCTTCGATGGCCTGACGCTGTAAATGATCTGCATCCACCCATTTGTCAACCGGCAATTCAGCATCGAGACAAGGCGTATGTGCGCCGAGTCGGATGGTTGCTGTGTATGACTTGTCTTGCGATTGCAGCTTCTCGATGCGCTTTGTGGCTTTGCCTGTGCAAACGACAAGGACGCCTGTAGCGAGGGGGTCAAGCGTGCCTGCGTGACCCACTTTGATTTTTTTCACTTTTAACGCATGCCTTAAATGTCCCCTAACCTTATTGACGACGTCAAAGGAAGTCCACTCAAGCGGCTTGTTTACCAGCAAAATTTGGCCTTCTTTGAAGTCTTCCAGTTGCTGGAAGGTCATCAGGGGCATTGCGGTGTTATCGGTCATCACGAGGGGGATTTAGCCAGCGGGCGATTCGTATTTGGGAGCGGCTTCCTCAGCTCGCAATCCAGCAATGTCTTCGAGCACGCGCAATGCCGCTAGGGTGGACTGAATGCCCTCGATGCTCATGCGTAAGGCGCCATTTCGCTGGTACATTTTGGTGTCCTTGGCGTGGTTTTTCAGGTAATTTAAAATTCTGGAAAACGTGGCTCCTTGGAAGAAGGAGCTCTCTTCATTTGCTATGAAAGCAGCAATGAGTTTTCCGCCTTTTAAGACGATTTTTTCCATGCCCAGGAATTCGGCTAGCCAACGCAATCGAATGGTGTCAATCAAATCTTCTGTTTCTTGAGGCAACGGGCCGAAACGGTCTTCCATCCGTTCTTTGAAGGCAGCCAATTCCGACTCATGATCCAAGTTGTCTAGCTCCCGATAGAGCGAGATACGCTCGGGAATATCGTTCACATAATGATCTGGGATCATCAGCGCAAAATCGGTTTCAATGGCAGCCTCTGTGACGTAGCGACGATCGGCTTTTCTTTCTTCTTCGAACAACTCGGAGAAGGATTCCTCTTTCAGTTCTTGTACAGCCTCTGAGAGGATCTTCTGGTACATCTCAAAGCCCAGTTCAGAGATGAATCCGCTCTGCTCTCCGCCCAATAAATCGCCTGCACCGCGAATGTCAAGATCGCGCATGGCAATTTGAATTCCGCTACCAAGATCGCTGAATTGCTCGATGGCTTGCAGCCGTTTTCGGCTTTCATCGGGCAGTAAACTGATGGGCGGTGCGAGCAAGTAGCAGAAGGCTTTTTTGTTTGATCGTCCAACACGACCGCGCAATTGATGGAGATCGCTCAGGCCAAATTGATGGGCATCATTGATGATCATGGTGTTGGCGTTGCTGATGTCGATGCCTGATTCGATGATGGTGGTCGCGACAAGGACATCAAAGGCGCCCTCAATGAAGCGTGCCATCACGTCTTCGAGTTGTTTCCCGTCCATCTGGCCATGTCCAATGCATACCCGTGCATCTGGCACCAAACGCGTGATCATGCCCGAGACTTCTTGGATGTTTTTGACACGGTTGTTGACGAAGTAAACTTGGCCGCCTCGGCTTATTTCGTAGGCAATGGCATCCCGAATCACCTCTTCACTAAACGACGCCAAATGTGTTTCAACGGGTTGTCGATTCGGAGGTGGGGTTGCAATCGTACTCAGGTCGCGCGCGCCCATCAAGCTAAATTGCAGCGTTCTTGGAATGGGGGTGGCAGTGAGGGTGAGTGCATCCACATCGGCACGCAAAGTCTTGAGCTTGTCTTTGACCGCAACGCCAAATTTTTGTTCTTCATCAATGACCAACAACCCCAAATCTTTGAATTTGACGCGCTTACCGACAATCGCATGCGTACCAACTAGGATGTCCACTTTGCCTGCTTCGAGGTTTTTGAGTGTTTCGGAAAGGGCTTTTCCAGTTTTAAATCGGTTGATGTAGTCCACTGTTACAGGGAAGTCGCGGAGCCGACGAGAGAAGCTCCTGAAATGCTGCATGGACAGGATGGTAGTGGGAACCAGCACCGCCACCTGTTTGCCATCTGCTGCGGCCTTGAAGGCCGCTCGGATGGCAACTTCAGTTTTGCCAAAGCCGACATCGCCGCAAACCAATCGATCCATTGGAATGGCGCGTTCCATATCTCTTTTCACAGCTTCAATTGCAGAATGTTGATCGGGCGTCTCTTCGAACATGAAGCTGGCCTCTAGCTCGTGAAGCATGTAGTTGTCAGGCGCGAATGAAAAACCTTTGGAGTTCTTTCTCTTGGCGTAAAGCTTCAGCAAATCAAAGGCCAATTCTTTGACACGGGTCTTGGTTTTTGCCTTGGTTGCTGCCCAAGTGCCTGTGCCGAGTTTGCTGATTTTGGGAGCTGTTCCTTCCTTCGAAGTGTACTTCGAAATGCGGTGCAGAGAATGGATGTTTACATACAGGACATCGCCGCCTTTGTAGCTCAAGCGAATGGCCTCCTGTTCTTTTCCGTTGACGTCAATTTTTTGCAGCCCACCAAATTCCCCGATTCCGTGGTCGATGTGCACCACGAAATCGCCCGGTTCCAAGGCCATTAGCTCTTTGAGTGTAAGGGCTTGTTTGTTTTTTCGGAAACCTTCTTTGAGACGGAACCGATGGTAGCGCTCAAACAGCTGGTGATCCGTATAAACGAGTAGCTTGAGGTCCTTGTCCACAAAACCATTGCTCAATTCAAGCGGGATTGGATGATGCGGAACCTCTTCCTCACGATCGGCAAAAATATCATGCAGTCGCTCGATTTGGGTCGCCTGCCCTGCGACAATAACGTTGTGATACCCCTGCCGGTTGTTGGCCTGCAAGTTGGAGGTGATCATGTCGAAATTCTTATTGAAGCTAGGCTGTGGAATCATGTTCCAATCGATCACCACCCGATTGGGGAAGGTGGTGCCGCCGTCGAATTCGATGACGTGAAACGGTTCCAATAACTTTTGCAGCCCCGATGGGTCCAAGTAGAGCTTATCAGGCGGTGTAAAATTCAATTCAGCAGAAACCCGCTCAAAGGCATTTTCTGCCTTCTCCATGGCCTTCTCGAGTTGCTTTTCACAGCGTGCGGCATCGGCTAGCCAAATCCGAGTATCGGCAGGGATGAAATTGAAAAATGGCTCAACCGCTTCGTGCAAGGCTTGATCGCCAATGTTCGGGACCACGACGGCTCGGGTCATTTTGTTGATGCTCAGCTGATTGGTGGGGTCAAACTTTCGAATCGACTCCACTTCATCCCCAAAGAATTCAATGCGATAGGGATGATCAAACGAAAAAGAAAAGACATCAACAATGCCGCCGCGTACCGCGTATTGCCCGGGTTCGTACACAAAATCGACTTTATTAAACCCATATTCAATGAAGACTTCATCCAGGAAGTCCATCGTGTATTTTTCCCCTAGAGCCAGTGAGAAGGTCTGTTCTGAGAGCTCTTTCTGGCTGATTACTTGCTCCGCTAGCGCCTCTCCAAACGTTACAATTGCCAGGCCCTTTCCATCTCGATTGATCTCGTTTAGGACTTCTGCGCGCATGGCAATGTTGGCATTCTCTGTGACCTCCTCTTGGTAGGGCACCCGAGCAGACCGCGGGAAGAACAAAATGCGATGTGACTTCCCGAGCAGTTGCTCAAGGTCATTCAAAAAATACGCAGCCGTCTCTTTGTCGTCAAGAACAAAAAGATGGCTGGGTTGATTCGCCAATGCAGCCGGATCGCCCGCGCTGCTGAAAAGAGAAGCAGCTAAGAGCGGAGTGGCAGAGCCAACGATTCCTTTGAGTTCAGCTTTGGAACTTTCATTGTCCCACGTGCGCTGCAAGAGTTGAGCGCGGGCATCAGCCCTGTAAAATTGAATAAGTTCGTCGACCCGCATGGTATGGAAGAAATTGCAGGCGCGAAGTTAGCGGCAACAGTGGTTCCGTCCTCACTCGGGTTCGGGAGTTGACATCCAACAGGAACGAAGGCCTTGAATCATATTCAAACTTCCGACGTAAAACGGTGATCGCTGGTGCAATGCGACAGGTTGAATGTTGAGGATGTCGGAGCTATTGTTTTCTGCGTGTCCCCCTGCCTGCTTGGCGATAAAGGCGAGGGGATTGCACTCGTACATCAGCCGAAGCTTTCCATCGGGACTGTTTTCCGTGCTCGGGTACAAGTAAATTCCACCTTTGATGAGGTTGCGATGAAAGTCAGTGACAAGGCTGCCGATGTATCTCGCCTTCAATCCTGCGCCGTGGGTGTCTCTGCAACCTCCGATGAACTTCTGCACAGCCGATGGTGAAGCGCCAAGCAAGGCGTCATTGATGGAATAGATCAATCCTGATTCAGGAAACTTCATGCTGGGGTGCGACAGGAAGAATTCCCCGATGGCGGGGTCCATTGTAAATCCGTTTACACCTGTTCCAGTGGTATAAACAAGCATGGTTGATGAGCCATAAAGGATGTAGCCAGCAACCACCTGCTCGGTGCCTTTTTGGAGAAAATCCTTGTCGCTCAAAGGCGCACCCAAAGGGGTGACACGGCGGTAAATACTGAAAATAGTTCCGATGGATACATTCACGTCAATGTTTGAACTGCCATCCAATGGATCAATCATCACGACGTATTTGCCTTCTTTGCCCTGATCATGACATAGGATGTAGTCGTCTTGCTCCTCGGAACCGATGCCTGCAACTGATTTTCCTGCTGTCAGGATGCGCATGAAAGTGTTATCAGCGAAGACATCCAATTTTTGTTGGTCTTCGTTGTGGGTATTTTGGGAGCCAGATTGACCCAGGATACCGGCAAGTCCAGCGCGATTTACTTGGTGATTGACAATTTTGGCCGCGACACCGATATCGGTCAGAAGGCGTGTTAATTGTCCAGATACAAACGGGAATTCCGCTTGCGAGTCCATGATAAACTCTTGAAGTGTAATGGCTTTCGACATGCTTTTGCACCGATCATTGCGGCGTTCAAACGAAGGTACGAAAATGCCTGCCGTTTGTTGCGCTTATGCAGGCCCAGATGGAATGGAGGCGGCTAATTTGGCAAATTCTTCTGGGGATAGTTGTTCGGCGCGTTGGGTTAAAAATGCCTCGTCAACTTGAGAGACGTCTAACCCCCCAGATCGAAGTGCATTCCGAAGCGTTTTGCGTCGTTGGTTGAATGCGGCCTTGGTGACACGCTTCAGGTGTTTGTAAGAGACTCCTTGAGGCTGCGCAGCTTTCTTGACCAATCGGATCACGCCGCTTTGAACCTTCGGAGGTGGAACGAATACATGCGGAGGAACCGTGAAGAGGTACTCGGCATCGTAATAAGTCTGAAGCAATACGCTCAAGATTCCGTAAACCTTTGACCCATGTGGAGCGCAAACGCGTTCAGCGACCTCTTTTTGAAACATCCCCACCAATTCCACGCAATTTTCCCGCCAGTCAAGCGCACGGAAAAGGATTTGGGAGCTGATGTTGTACGGAAAGTTTCCCACGATTACCACTTCTTTCAGCGATGTTAGCTGATCCAAAGGCACCTTTAGAATATCTGCATTTAGAATTTGTTCCGAAGAAATCCAGTCCTCGGATTGCAAGTGCTCGATGCTTTCGGCATCGACATCAAGCGCCAAGAGCTTGGACCCAAATCGATCAATCAAGTGAGTGGTGAGTGCTCCCGTACCAGGTCCTACCTCAATGAATGCTTGATCTGCATCGCACTGCACAGAGTGAGCAATGCGATGAGCAGTGGCTTCATCATTGAGGAAATGCTGACCCAGATGCTTTTTGGGACTGACGTTTTTATGCTTCATAATGGTCGGCCCGCAAGTTAGTTTCGAATCCAGTTGTTCTGCTCAAGGCATTAGACTTCTTCCCAGTCGCCCTCTTCCAAAATACTCAACACAGATCGGTAGGCAACTGCGTCACTTCCGAATTTGCTCATATGTTCACGCTGCAATTCAAGAGCGTGTTCGGCACGGTATTTATTCAAATCCTCCATGCTATGGGCGATATACTGCACAGCAATCGTTGTAGAATCAGCCTGTTCGTCGACGATTCTACACATTCGATAGCTTTCGAAGCAATTGCTTGCAAAAATTTTTGGAAGATGCTCTTCCCGCATAAAACCCATCCATTCCTCGATTTTCGTAGGGTTTATACCGATAGTTACGTTGTATAAAACACGGTTTGACCGAGGTTTAATAGAAATTTGTCGCATTCGTTTGGTGGTTTATCGAGATTTTTCTTGTATATTCGAATTCTGAAATCTTAACCAAGATAAAGTGATGCGAACACTTTTCCTCTCCCTGCTCTGTTTATTCGGAGCTTTAACGGTCCTGCAAGCGCAGGATCCAGGCATTGCCTATCAGGCAGTTGCCCGAGATGCCGATGGCGATCCCCTGGCGGACGCCGAACTTAATGTAAGAGTCACGCTGTACAGCGCTGACGACGCTACATTATGGCAAGAATCTCATGCCAGCGTATTAACCAATCAATTCGGCAACCTTGCCCTCACCATCGGTGATGGCGCGGTTACTCCCGGATTCAGTGCACTATCAATGGTGGACTGGTCTGCCGCCGGCTTACACTTCGGAATTGAAGTGGATGCAGGTGCAGGATATGCCTCCTTTGGAGACGTAGACGTGCAGGCTGTTCCTATTGCAATGTATGCATTGAATGGACAGGAAGAAGAGATTGCAGCATTGCAGTCGCAACTTGATTTGCTCGATGGAGACGTAAGTGCTCTCGCGGGTGATTTGGGTGAAGCGGTTGCTGAGCAAGAAAATGATTACGCCTTCTTGTTGGGCCTCATTGAGGACAACGACGGCGACATTTCTGTATTGCAATCTAATGTTTCACAAAACACCGCAGATTTGGGCGACTTGCTCTCTGTAATTGGCATTGACCCTACAGGAATTACTGTAGAGGACATGACCGTTACTGGGAACTTGGACCTCACGGGTGTCTTTAGCGCAGCTACTGGAATCTTCAACTATTTGAGTTCCAACAACGCTGACTTCGAAGACATGATCGCTGAGGCGGCTCAAGTTTCTGAGTTGACATTCGTTTCAGGTCGCGCTTTGGGCGAGACTTCTGAGTTGGATATCGATGGCGTATTGAACGTAGACGGAAACTCCACTATGGGTGGAAACCTCGACGTTGACGGCACGATCACTAGCCAGGGTTCTTTGCTTGCGACAGAATCATATGTTGATGGCGGAGACGCAGCTAACGCTGCTGCCGATGCTGCACAAGCTACCGCTGACGCTGCTGCACAAGCTGCAAACGCTGATGCCATTGCCGCTAACACTTCTGCTGATGCTGCTCAAGCTACTGCTGATGCTGCTGCTTTAGCCGCTAACGCTTCTGCCGACGCTGCACAAGCTTCTGCTGATGCTGCTGCTCTTGCTGCTAATGCTTCCGCCGATGCTGCACAAGCTACCGCTGACGCTGCTGCACAAGTTGCAAACGCTGATGCGATTGCCGCTAACGCATCTGCCGATGCTGCGCAAGCTACCGCTGACGCTGCTGCACAAGCTGCTAACGCTGACGCGATTGCCGCGAACGGTTCCGCTGACGCTGCACAAGCTACTGCTGACGCTGCTGCACAAGCTGCCAACGCTGACGCGATTGCCGCTAACGCTTCTGCCGATGCTGCACAAGCTACTGCTGATGCTGCTGCTCTAGCCGCTAACGCTTCTGCCGATGCTGCACAAGCTACTGCTGATGCTGCTGCTCAAGCTGCTAACGCCTCTGACGTTGATGACAACGAATTCCGTATCGCGGCTTCTGCTGCTGACATGGGCTTCGGCGAAAGCACCGTTGGATCTGTAAACAACGTACCACAACACCCAGGTTACGCTAATGCGAACTACCTCGGTGCTGACGACAACCTTGTAGAAGCTGATGGAGCATTGGATGCTGCTTTGAAATCAAACGCTGATGCAGACGCTCAGCAAGCGATTGATGATGCTGCTGCTTTGTCATTGAATGCTACTGCAGACGCTGCAGAAACAGCTGCTCGAATTGCCGCTGATGGTGTATTGCAAGCAAACATCGAAGCTGAAGAGTCTCGTGCTCTCGCTGCTGAAGGTGTATTGCAAGGCAACATCGATGCTGAAGAGACAGCTCGTATTGCTGACGTTAATGCTGAAGAGTCGCGCGCTACTGCCGCTGAAGGCGTATTGCAAGACAACATCGATGCTGAAGAAACAGCTCGTATTGCTGACGTGAACGCTGAAGAGTCTCGTGCTCTCGCTGCTGAAGGTGTGTTGCAAGGCAACATCGACGCTGAAGAATCAGCTCGTATTTCTGCTGACAACGCATTGCAAGGGCAAATCGACACAAACGATGACGACATCTTGGCGCTGCAAAATGGTTTGGCTGCTGAAATCACGCAACGTGGTTTGGGCGACGCTTTGAACCAGAATGCAATCTCAACTTTGAATGCACAACTCGGTTTGTTGGACGGTGAGATGCATGATTCTATTGCCTCATTGACAGCAACTGATGAGTACCTCGAAAGCTTGATCAACCAGATTCCTGGTTCTGTTTATGAAGTTGAGTCAATTGTAGAAGCAAATGACTACTTCGATGACAATGGTACTACTATTTACCTCGAAGAGGCTTACGATGCTATTTCCGTTGACGGAAGCATCATGGCTAACACTGCATCGTTTGATGCGATGGACGCTCAGGACATCGACGTTGATGATGCAGAGATCCAAAACTTAACAGTAGAATCAAACGTCTATTCTCCAAACGGAACAATTGACGAGTTGAACACTACAGACTTGACAGTCTATGATACATCTGATTTGCAAGGAGCTGTAACAGCAAGTTCTACAGTAACAGTCGCAGGTGCAACAACCTTGAACTCAACTCTAAATGTCGCTGGGGAGACGACACTGGGAGCCAACGCAAGTGTAACAGGTGATGTAACAGTATCAGGAAACGTAACTGCTTCTGACGCTACTGCTGCAACGCACCTCGCATCATTCGGACAATTGACTACTGCTGCTGATTCACTTCAGGAGAACATTGAAGACGTCCAAGCTGACGTTGATCAAAACGAGATTGCCAGCGATAATGCTGACACACAGTTGCAGACTAACATCGATGCTAACGCTACTGCTGATGCGACTCAAGCTACTGCTGACGCAACTGCTCGCGCTGCGATTCAGTTGGATGTAGACAACAACGAAACTGCCAGCGATAATGCT